>Ga0233439_10003414_pt1 | contig 16493 bp, 17 predicted proteins | sample SI_123_September_6_FD_182713 | JGI IMG/M metagenome (GOLD analysis project Ga0233439, IMG submission 182713) | Seawater microbial communities from Saanich Inlet, British Columbia, Canada - SI_123_September2016_100_MG | ecosystem: Environmental > Aquatic > Marine > Inlet | place: Canada: British... | reverse complement strand
AAGGAGCAAAAACAACACCTAAAGCAGCAATACTCTGGCTCTTAATAAAAAATTCATGATGCAAATCTTTCCTTTTAGATTTATTTAAATTATCAATAACCCAAGCCTCCTCAGCTCCACTAACAAAAGTCATCCCCAATCCAGCTAATATCCAAAGTAAAACAATAACATAAAAATTAGAAAATATTCCAATCAATATTGCAGCAAAAGCAGTTATCAAAAAACCAACCATAACACTATATTTTCGACTAAACCCATCAGCCATCGCTCCAGTAGGAATTTCAAAAACAAACATAGAAATTGCAAAAGCAGCAGTAATAATTGAAATTTGCAAAAAAGAAAAACCCAAATCCCTAAAATAAATAATCATAAAAGGTAAAATCATAGCAGACAAACCATAAATAAAATAATAAAGATAAAATGGCCAAAGTAATTTCAACTCACCTTTTTTAAAAACCATAACTAAAACTAAGAACTAATCCTTAATAAAATCATCTAAAAAAACCAAAAAGTTCATATATTATTTATTATTAGGAAAATTGATGAATCAAATTAAAACAAAAGATTTTGAAAAAATGTTAAATAAAGGTCACTCTCACGCAAAAAAACATAATTTAACTCAAAAAGACTTAAAAGATGCAATTAAAAGAGTAAGACAAAAATGAAAGTAGTGTTCAAATATCTCTTAGTAAATCAATTACCACCAACCAATTATTCTTCCTATTACAATGATTAAAAACATTATAAATATAATCACTACAACAAGAGACAAACTTCCTTTTTTATTTTTCATTTTTTAAATAATTCCTTTCTAAACATTAATAGGAATATAAATATTATGCAAAAAGTAAAATACGTAAAAAGCCTCCAAATTTGCTCTTTAAGTAAATCTCCTATCTCTGCTGTAATAGTAATAAAAGATACTGTTAAAATTACAGTTAGCAAAACAATAGCAATTCTTTCATATCTTTTGAGTATTTTTAACCATAAATCCATAATTGGATGTATTTTGTTTAGTTTTTATTAATTCCTTTACTATAGTCTTATTTTTGAAATATATATGTCTTTTTATTACAACTTGGGTTTAATACCTCGTTGTTCCTTTCCAAGGGAAAGTCACGAACGCTAGTGACTAGATGCAACGACTAATTAAAATAAAGTTGTAATGACCAGAAAATCCGTTAAGAAAACTGGCGAATACCCCGGAGCTCTGCTCCGATTGGGTAGTCAGTTTTTAGGATTTTCTAGTTTATTTCTTGCTGTGTTTTTTATTTTCGCTAACTACAAAAGTTAATTTTTATTAGAATACATTGAGATCTCATTCTTCAACAAACAAATCATCATCACTATCAATCTCAGCTTCCAAAGCAGCCGCTCTCTCATCCTCAACTTTCTGCTTCTCTTTAATCAAAGCAACAGCTTTTTGTTTAATCGAATCAATTGTTTCAGATTTCAAATCAAAACTATCAACAACTTCCTTAGGCGTAATATCAGTTTTGTTAATATAAATTAAAACATTCTCCTTATCCTTAATTTGATGATACAACTCAATTTGATCATCAACAATATAACCAGTTCCACTCAAATCAAAAACATATACAACCATATCAGCAACTAAATCTAAAACCAACTTAGCTTGCATCTCAATATCATTCATTTTTTCACGAGCAAGAACTCCAGGAACATCTAAAACTTGCACCTTAGTGTCTTCTAAAGTAAAATATCCACTATTGATACTCTTGGTAGTAAAAGCATAATGAGCAATCTTAGCTTTCGTACCCGCAATTTGGTTCAAAAGTGTAGTTTTCCCAACATTAGGAAATCCATAAAAACAAATACTAAACATATCCTTAATATCAGGATACTTCTTCATGATTTTACGATTCTCTTCCAAAACATCAAAATTTTCTTCAATTTGATTTAAAATACTAGCAACTCTGCCATAAAAAGAATTAATCCAAGCCTTAGCATCAGGCCTAGTTTTACATTTAATAATCTTCCCAATATGCTCACGATGCACCTTTTGAATTTGTCCAATTGCCCACTTAATCGCTGCAAGAGACTTTTTGAACTCATCAATACTCAAAGTAAGCTTCATCAACTTGATATAGAAAAGAGGCAAATCATTAATCTTAGGAAACTGATTATACATCTTCTCAAGTCTTACCACAATAGAATCCTTAACAATATCAACCTTAAGAGTATCCTTCTTACGAACAATCTCAAGCCAATTTCCTCTAAGTTTCTTAGACTTACCTCTCTCTCGAGCTCTCTTAAAAGCAATATCTAAATACTTTTGAGTCTTTTCTACTGGCGCAATATTTTGAAAGTTCATATATAATCAAAAATAACCATTGTTTTAATAAGGTTTCCTAAAGATTTGTGAATATTCCTTGAATTGTGGTGAACACTTCTCAACATTACAATAGGAACACCTAAAAACAAACGAAACAACAGAATCCTTTGACAACAACCATTTTGGGACAACAAAAAAAGATAAATTTATAAATGTGGACAACAACTCTTTGTTGATGGCTTATATTGAGACAATAAAAAGAGGAAAACAAAACTTTTACTATTTAACTCAAACAGTACGTTATCAAGATAAATACAAAAAAATACGCTGGTTTTTAGCTAAAGGTAATGTAAAAAAAGAAGAATTAGAAAAAAAGGCAAAAAAAGTAGAAAAAGAACTACAAAAAAAAGTAGCCCAATATCAAAAAACTCCTTCTTTATATATATTAGATAAAAAAACACAAAAAGAACTTGAAAATATTAAGTTAGGATACAAAAAGATAATAAAAAAACTTTCTAAAGTAGAATATGAAGTTATAGAAAAACAACATTTAATCTCATTTACATTCAATACAAATGCTCTTGAAGGTTCAACAATATCTCTAAAAGACACAGTCCATATTATGGAAGATGGTATTGTTCCAGCAAATCATGAATTAAGAGAAATTCATGAAATAACCAATACTAAAAAAGCATATGAATTTATGAAAAATTACAAAGGTTTAGTTTCATCTCCCTTCATCAAAAAAATCCATTACAATCTAACCTTTAATATTCTAAATGAACAAGCAGGAAATTACAGAAGAATTCAAGTATATATGGGAGGATCAAAACATAAACCTCCAAAAGCAAAAGAAGTAAAATCTCAAATGAGCAAACTAATGGGGTGGATAAAAAATAACAATAATTTACATCCAGTAATCCTGTTGGCCTACATACATCATTATTTTATCGCAATCCATCCATTTATTGATGGAAATGGTAGGACTGGAAGATTACTTCTAAATTTCATGTTAATGAAAGCAGGATATCCTCCAATTTGCATAAGATTAAAAGAACGAATTAAATACATTGATAATTTAGAAAAAGCAAGAAATGGCAATCCCAAATATTTCATTGAATTCATCATAAGTAAAGTAAAAGAAGCATATAAGGACCTTGTGGACAACACAAAATAAAAAACAACCATTTGTGGACAACACTTCCTACTTTTCAACAAAAGACAAAATCAAATACACCAATCCCATACCACCTAAATTCAAAATAAACTAGAAAAACCTAAAAACTGACTACCCAATCGCAGCAGAGCTGCGGGGTATTCGCCAGTTTTCTTAACGGTTTTTCTGGTCATTACAACTTTATTTTAATTAGTCGTTGCAGAGCAACGGGGTATTAAACCCAAGTTGTAATAAACCAAAACAAACCCCCAAAAACATCGCAATTTCCTCCAAGTTTACAATACACAAAACCGCCAATCAACCCATAAACTAAAGTCCCAATAGCAACACCTAAAACAATCTTTCAATAAACTTAAACTTGATGGGCTAAATTTGTATGTCATTTTACTTTTTTTCTCTTTTTCTTTGAGCTATGTGCAATCTTCTTTTCATCTTTCTTTACTTTATATTCAAGTTTTTTTATATCTTCTTCAGCTGGAAGTTCTTCTGGTCTTATACCTCTTTTTGATAATAATTCTCTAATCTCAGAACTATTTTGCACATGCTCTTTTGCAATCTTTACTTCTCCTTGAAGATCATCTTTCTTCACATTAAAGTTGGTGATTTCAGTAGCCAAATTCTTGGCAGTAATAGTAATTGTTGGAAGAAAGTCTGCTAATGGTCTATTCCTTGGAATTTTCAACTTCTTTTTCATCGCAGAAGTTACAAAACCACCAAAAAGAGCTTCATCGCCTTTACTTCTTATACGTGCAAACCCTTGTTCATCTACTCCCCTTTCGTAAATAAGTTTTGAAAGTTCAGTTTCAGAAGCAATAAGTTTCTGCCTCGCAGTAAACCTTTCTAATAAAGCAATCCTATCCTCAATTAGTTCTTGCTTCCTAGTCTGAATTGCAAAATAACTTTGAGCAAAAGCTATTTGCTCTTTACGAGAATCACCATTTTGAGCTACTAAATAACAGGCATATCTGGTAAGCATTAAATCTTCTATTTTCCTCTCTGCTTCTGAACCAAGCTTGACCTTTTTGGTGACCTCAACAAAATGGTCTGAAATAAGCTGACCCGATTTATCACAGGCAATTTTTGCTTTCTCAAGAACATTAACAAAATTTCTCCATTCGTTATAATCCAATAGTTTCTGCAAATCTCTTGCAAACCAGAACTCAATACCATCAGCTTCATTAACATATTCTTCAAAAGATTTTCTTAATTTAGTTATTGCTTGGGATTTCATTTTGATTCCTCTTTTACATCAAGAAACCTTTTATTTTTTGATTTTGGAAGCATCTTCTCAATTGGCGCAATATTTTGAAAGTTCATCTATAATCAAAAATAACCATTGTTTTAATAAGATTTTCTAAATAAAAAGGAAAAATCTGCAAATCACCATTTTGGGACAACACTTCCTACTTCTCAATTAAAGACCAAATCAAATACACCAATCCCATACCACCTAAATTCAAAATAAACCAAAACAAACCCCCGAAAACATCGCAATTTCCTCCAAGTTTACAATACACAAAACCGCCAATCAACCCATAAACTAAAGTCCCAATAACAACACCTAAAACAATCGAAACAACTAATCTCAAAATCCCAAATCTAAAATTCATCCATTCTATAGAACCATTTTGACATATAAACTCAGCGATAACTTCGATAAAATAGATGTTAAAAACGATTTACTTTGTTCACTACTTAAAAGATATAAAACTAGCAAAATATTTATAAAGTGGAACAACATTTATAAAATAAATAAGAGGTAATAACAAAAATGGCAAATGATGATTTATATAAGTGGGTAAGAATTGAACAATTTGAAAAAGTTCCTAATTCAGCTGTATACCCTACATTTATGATGGGTGATATTAATGGATTCTATAGTGGTCCTGGTTATTTAATTTTAGATGGTGTTGAAAAAAGACGTCAAGAATTAGAAGGAGAAATAGATAAAACAATTCCTGAAGGAGATCTTTCTCATTTAACTCAAGAAGTCTTAGAAGCAGTAAAAAGACAATCAATTGGGCATGCTGATGACCCTTTAACTCGACTAAAAAAATTTAAAGTAATGAATTTTTCATAATAATTTTTTTAATTTAACTTTTTTCTTAAACACTCCCAATAAAACATAGAAATTATTCCTTTCTAAACATAAACTAAAGTCCCAATAACAACACCTAAAACAATCGAAACAACTAATTTGAAAAACCCAAATCTAAAATTCATATAATCTATAGAATCATTTTGATATATAAAATCAGCGATAACTTCAAGTGATTTTGAGGTCAATAACTCTCCATCAGCGCGTTATCACTAAATAGTGACAAAAACACCGAAATGTTTATAAAGTAGAACATCATTTATAATATAAATAAGAGGTAAAACAAAAAAATGGTAACACAACTTAATATTTCAAAAATACCTATCAATGTAAAGTTTGAATCTGATGATGTTAGTGCCAGTCCAAAAGCAACATCTAAATTAGAAGATAATAATGCTAGAAGCTTCCTAGATACTATGGGGTTAAATCCTGAATCTGTTGTGCCTGATTATTTAAATATTCAATTACCTCCTGGTTGGAAAGCAGAAGGTATTAGCTCTGATTTGTATAGTTTATTTGATGATAATGGGATAGAAAGAGCAAGAATTTATGATACTAAAGGAATATATAGTGATGGATCTGGTGATCTCATTAGTCCTCCTTGGAAACCATCAACTCAAATTATTTCTCCTAATATTGAAAGAAGAATCTTAAGAAGTTCAAATGAAGAAGAAATATCTGGTTTTTTAGAAAGACTAAATTCTTTAAATGAAAAATTACAAGAGATGGGTATGCAACCTTTAAGTTATGAATCAGACCTTTCTAAATCCATTTTAAATAAAACATTAAAATCTGCAAAATCAAAAATAGATTCAATATTAAGATCTTGCGGAGTACGTGGAAGTGGGAGGGGAGATCAATATGATATTATAAACTCTCAAGAAACAATTGAAGGATTATTGGAAGCTTTAGATGGGCCCTCTTATAACTCTGTGTATTTTAGAGGTTTAATTGAAGATATATCTGAAGCAAAAAACCATCTTACACAAATTCCAATTGAAAATCCATTTTTATTATATCCTAACCCTGGTGTTGTTGCAACAAGTGAACAAGAGGGGTTGGTAGTAACATTAAATTTTGGAATTGGCAGTTTAGTAGATGGAAAAACACACGCCACTTATGTTTATAGAGATGATAAAAAAGCAATTAAAGTTTTAAATCCAGTTGTTAGATATGGTTCTGTAAAAGCGAGAGGGTCTTTAGAATCTGGTCTTTATGAACCAAGTTTAGGTAAATTAGCCCAATTAAAACCTTTAATAGAAGAATTAACACTAAATACAAAATAAATTATTTTTTTTTATAACTTTTTTTTTAACTTTTTTCTTAAACAAACACTTCAAACAAACAACTTCTAAAAAAAACAAAAAAAAAATCAAACCCTCTGATTCTACAACAACATCTCAATCATGCTTAGGATGCTCATGACCCAGCTCCTTCCTCTCACTCAATTCAGCAATATGTCTCTTCTTCTCATCCTTCATATTGATTTTTCGGCTTCGAATTTGACCCACAATATCAGACACTCTCTCACCACCTAAAAAGTGAGGCATAATAACATAATCAGCCCCATGATCATACAATTTCAAAGCATCGTTAATCTCATTAGCATGAACAATAATCTTAGCTTTTTTATTCTTCTCACGAACTTTCTTAGTAAGCAACAAATTATCCTTTAAATCAGGCACAGTTGAAATAAGCATCTTAATATTTCTAAGATTCATCTTATGAATAATCTCATCATCAGTAACTTCCCCATATATACAATGATAGCCCTTCTTAACCATCTTATCGATAATCTCAGGGTTATAATCAATAATCAAAACTTTCTTCTTAACCCTACTAAGATCCTTTAAAACACTATAACCAATTCGATTGTGCCCACACAAAATAATCGTAGGCTTAACTTGGTTTGGTAAAAATTCAAGTCCTTCAGTTGTAAACCTATCAAAAAAGCTAAGCGGCTTTTCCATAATCTTATAGAAAAAATTATCATACTTAATATAATAAGATGTTACAACAATTGAAATCAAAGTAAACATAATAATTAGAGAGAACAATTCATTTGAAATATGACCTAACAAAAGTCCTTGAGCAGCTAAAATCAAAGAAAATTCCCCAACTTGCGCCAGTGAATTAGCAGTTAAAAAAGACGGCTTTTTAGTATATCTAAAGAACGAACACACTGTCATAATTATAATCGGCTTTAAAACCAAAATAACAACTAACAAAACAATTAATTCAAAAATCATATTTTTAATAACAGTAAGTGAAATTGCCATCCCTAAAGATACAAAAAATATCAAAGAGAAAAAATCCTTCAAACTCTTAACCTTACCAATAATCTCAAAATTATATTCTAAGTTACCAAGGGCAATTCCAGCAACAAAAGCTCCAATTGCAATAGAAAACCCCAAAAAATGAAACGCCAGTGAAAAAATAAAACAAACTCCTAAAGAAGTAATAAGTAATAATTCTTGATATCTAGCAGCAAATCTAAAAACCATAGGAAATAAATATTTTGACGCCAAGTAAGCCACTAAAAATAAAGAAGCAAACTTAAACAAAGCAAATCCAAAAACGCTAGGACTAAACCCATTAATAGAAGTTAAAATCGATAAAGCAAAAATTGCAATAATATCTTGAGTCAATAAAATCCCAACCGCAATTTTCCCATGAAGCGTATTCAACTCACGCTTATCCGAAAGCAACTTCATAACAACCATAGTTGAAGAAAACGCAATCATAAGCCCAATGTAAGACGCTTCTAAACTCAAAAAACCAAGTAACAAAGCAATCAAATAAGATAAAGTAAAAACAATAATAACCTGTATTACACCACCAAACGTCGAAATCGTAGCTACATTCTTAAGAGACTTCAAATCCATCTCAAGTCCCACAATAAAAAGTAAAAACGCAATACCAACAACACTCATAGTTTCAATAAGAGTGGTTTGTGTAACAAGTTTAAACACGGGCCCTAATAAAATACCAGTAAGAACATAAGCAAGTAACTGAGGTTGTTTAAGAAGTCTTAAAAAATAAGCTAGCGTAGCTGCAATAATAATAACTAGACCAATATCTACAAATAAATTACCTGAACTACCACCTATCAATTATCTAAACACCTCTAATAAATATTAATATAATAATAAGAATAAAATTAAGCTTTATAAATCTTTATTAAAAATCTTGGTTTTAATCTCTTGAAGTTTTCTTAAATCTTCTATATCTACTAACAACTTTACTCAATTTTCTACCAAATCTACCAATAATTCTTTGAGGAACTCTTGTAGTATACATTTCTATCATTTTAGTTAAATCTTCAACTGCATTATACAGTCCAGGTTTATTGGGAAATAAAAAATCATCATCTCCACTATAAACAAAATTTTTCATCTCTTTCTTTGCAACTTGCATATATCTATCTGCCCTATTCTTGGCATCAAAAAATTCAACTAATTCATCTTCTTGTTCTAAATCCACTTTGTATTCAGCAACACCAATAGATACTGTGATTTTATGCTTGTCTTTTAATTTAGATTTTGCTTTACTATGGACTTCTTTTTTAATCTCATCAAACCCTTCTTCGACAGCTTCTCTAATTTTATCAGCAACTTTAAGTGCATCTTCTAAATCTCTACATGTATAAGATGATGACATTTCTTCTCCATGTAAATGGTAGCCATATCTTTCATCAGCTAATTGAGTTACTAAATCATTTTCTCTAAGTGTTCTTCTCATTATCTCGTGAACTTTATTAAGAACTATATCGCCAACACTTTGTGTATAAACTTTATTAAATATTCCAAAATCATCAATATCAATCATTATAATATAGGGTTTTTTATAACCTCTATTATCTCTTTTATCTCTGTTTTTCTTAAATTTTTTTGCATCTTCTTCCATCTGATGGCCATTAGCTCCACCAGTTACAGGATTTGTCCTAATAATTTCAACTCTATGTTCTAAATCTACTCTATTACGAACTCTATTTAATTCTTGATACCCTCTAACAACTCCTCTAATAGCTCTTTCCCTTATAGCTGGATCTAGTCCAGACAAAGCATTACTTACAGCTTCTTCAAGTTTTAAATCGTATTCATCCATTTTATTATAATCTCAATTCTTTTCCTATCTCTTTAAAAATCATTGCTATTTATAAAGGTTCCTAAAAATAACTACTAGAAAGTAACAACAAGCTAAAATCTTTATAAAAACTCCCTCATTTTAACAAAAAATGACTATAGATCAAATCCTCTCGCAAGCATCAAATCTAGAAAGTAAATTATAATTTTTTTCTTTTCAATTACTTTTTTAATATAAAATAAATTAATAATCTACGTTAATTTAAAATTACAAACATTCTTAGTCTTTCTTACTTATTTTATTTTCAATTGTATTGTAAGCTCTAGCTCTATTATATCTTTGTAACATAACAATGTTTCCTTCATTATAAGTTATCCCTAATGCTGGTATATACATGGGAATTAGAGAGATATCATTAATAAAATAAAGAGATGTAATAAATCCAATACCACATACAAATATAAAGCCATGCATTAATTCATTTTCACGGGTTCTTTTATCATATTCCATTAATGAAGAAATATTTCTATTATTTCCAACAAAATAATTTGTAGTTCTTCCTTTATCTGTTTTTCTTCGATTTTTCCCAACTGTGTTCATTATTACTTTTTTAACTAACCTAACTCCAAGAGCTTCATATACTCGACAACTTTTTTCAAAAAATTTAGGACTAAAATGAGCTTCTTCAATTTTGTCTAAAAATTTCCTGTTGTTTCTATTATCTAAATATTCCTGGATTTCAATTTCAGATGGATCTATTATTCCTCCTATTTTTGGTCTTCTATTTTTACTAAAGAAATCTCCAAAATCATATCTAGTTTGATTCCAATCTTTTCTCCATCCTTCAATTGTAAGGTATGATCTTAATGATTCCATTTTTTATGATTTTTTCCTATCACTTTAAAAATCATTGCTATTTATAAACTTTTCCAAGAATAACTACTAAAAAGTAACAACAACACAAATATTAAGCAAAACTATGTACAACACACATGCCAAACTATTTCAACCAAACAATTCTATGGGTAAGAACCAAAGACTCCATTTTCCCATATGAGAGCAGAACCAAACAAGGAAAAGTAACAATCAAAGTAAACGATTGGCCACAAGAAAAAACAATCTACACACTATATCTAAATAACAAACCAATCAAACACTTCAACAAATGGCCAAAATCCTGGCTTGGAAGAAAACTAAAAAACGACATAAAATATCTAGCAATTTGGTATGTAAAACTAATCCCTGAATTCTTTAAAAGATTCTACTATGGCATCGGATATCACTTTAGAAAAAAATAAACTAATATATTTACATATAATCTTCAATCATATCGTCAAAGGATTGTTTTTCTTCAAACTCAGGTGACAATTTTTTATTAAAATAATTTAATTCTCTTAAAATCATATTTAATTTATTTAGTGCTCTATCATCTTTACCTTCACTTAACATTCTTTTAAATCCTTTAGTATAATCAGCAAGATCTTGAACTTTTCCATTATTTTCAGTTGGCAATTCTCTTGCATATCTTTCAAGAGGATCTAATTCTAAATTATCACCATGTTTATCTTTCATTTCTTTATACTTAACTAACAATGACTTTAAAGGTCTAAGGTAATTTTTTAAGAATTGAACATCTTCTTGAGAAAATTTAAGTATATTTTCTTCCTCAATTTTATCGGATATATCTGTACATTCTTTTTGAGAATCTTCTACTACTTTTTCTAATTTTGCAATTTCTTTTCTTCTCATATCACTTATATCAATTTCACTAATTCCATACCCTTTAATCTCGAAGAATTTTCTTAATGAATTTGAAATATAATTTAATCTTTCTCTAAAATTTAATTTCTTAGAATTTGGCATATGAAATATAATTCCATTATCGTAATAACTCGTATTCATAACATTTTCAATTCCTTCATCAGAAATATCTTGATTGCTTTGATAAATTGGAAAACCTTGAAGAACTTTCATCATATAGTGAAACTGTTTTACAAAGGCACTATCTTCGCATTTTTCTTGAGTATATATGTACTTAAATCTCATGGAGTCGTTGTTATCTATTCCTTGTCTTTCTTTTAAAATAACATCTATTACGGCTTTAATATTTCCTTTTCCTTCTTCTCCTTCTTCATCATCAGATAATTTTTCTTTAAAATAGCCATCTCTCCTATTTTCATCAGTTGTTTTTTTAATTCTTATTTTTGGTTTTTGAGAACTAACATTATAATTTATTTCTAAATATACTGATTCAATACCTTCTAAATCCTCATCTCTAATTACTGGGATCTGTCCAATATTAGCACTAACTTCTAATTTTATTGATTTTGAAACTTCTTGTTTTTTATTTACAGCATAACTAATACTAGATCGTCGACTAATCAAAATATTATCTAATTGATATAATTTATTAACATTTTCTTCTAATGACATTTTTTAACCTTTGATTTAATTAAAATAAATCCCCCATTTATAAATCTTCATGTAAATTACCACTAAAAAGTAACAACCAAACTAATCCCAGAATTCTTTAAAAGATTCTATTATGGTATAGGATATCACTTTAGAAAAAAATAACAATCAACTTCTAGAAACACTACCCTTAGACCCCTGATAATGCGAACCCAAAATCTCAGACCCATAAGGAACTTCAACCGGAAAATCATACTTGTATATCAAACCTAACGCAATTGGTTTGCCCTTATACAACAAATCTCTAAATTTCCTTCGAATCGGATGCGCCGTAACAAACCCTTCGTACCCTGGATCAACCCAACCAGCATTAGCACTATGGTTATCAATTTGCAACAAAGAAGGATCAGGACCAATCATACCAATCCCATGATGAACAGCAGGAACATGATGCAAGATTTGTAAACCAACATCTGCTGGCAACTCTAACTGAGGATGCAATTGAGAAATAACACTCTCGCCAGGACTCAACATAACACTAGACTCAGTATCAAAAGTATCATACACTTCATCCTTAGCTCTTTTCTTCACAGTATCAATTGCCCCAATATTTTTCTTAAATCTCATAACCTTATCTCCAACAGTTAGTAAAACATAAGGCCCATACATCTCATAATTACCTTTGCAAATAGTTGAAGCAATCCTAGCCGCCTCTTGAGGATCAGTTACAATATACCCATCACTCTTCTCTCTTTCATGAGGATAAAAAAACAATTGCCCAAACTTAGACTGCCCATACAAAACAATCGGATTTGGATTATTATTCCAAACACTAATATATTTCCCCTCATCAGACTCCTTAACTAACATCGAATCAAGTGTCAAACCAAGCCTACCTCGACTACTTCTCAAATCCAATCTAACACTATAATCATTAGGATCAAAATCAATTTGTTCATTAAAATAAATCTCAGCATAAGCTCTAGGAGCAATTACAATTGGAGCATCCTTTTGATTAGAAATTACCTTAGCAAACTCATCATCATCAAAAGCATCTAAAAACCCAAGCCCCTTCATCTTTGCAGCACCCTTTACTCTAACCTCTTCATCATATAACTTAACCTGACCAATTCTAACATCAAGTGAAGCAGGTTGAATCTGATCGCGACTAGGAGCAGGTGTAATTGTAATATCACCATTAGAAATCGCTTTTTGTAAACCTCTATCGCTAAGTAAATTATAAGAATCAAATCCATAAACAGGATGATTGGGACTAACAATTGAAATCATATTTAATTTTCAATAAATCTCTTTTTTAAACCTTTTGACATAAAATTCAAAAGAATATACTAGACAAAATTTAGAAATGTAATATTTTAAAACAAAAACCTTATAAATAATGGATAATACTATTCAAAATATGACTAATACTATTCAAAATGAGAAAATAACTGCCCTTAACATGACTATACTTCATTTAATATCTAAAACTCCATTTGAAATTTTTACAATTGATGAGATTAAAAAGAATTTAATAAAAAATAATGTCAAAACAAACTATGCGACAGTTTATAGAAATGTTGATAATTTAGTTAAACAAGGCATTCTTCTTAAAGAAAAGTATGGGATGGCTAGCAAAATTCAACTAAATTATTCCAGTCAAAAAACAACCTCTTTACTAGCTTTTAATGAAACAAAAAAATTTGAAAATTTCTTTAATAATTTAAAGGGAAATATTTTAACAACAATAAGAGAAATAACTTCAGAGGTAAGAGGAATAAATGATTTTAAATCTGTTTTAATCTTTGGTAGTTATGCCAAAGGAAAGCAACACAAAAAAAGTGATTTGGATTTGTTAGTAATCTATGAAATACCTAATTTGATTTCTAAAATTTTAAAAGAACAAAATAAATTAGATGAGTACATTAAAGAAATTAAAAAATCAATCATGGGAATTATTAAAACAAGTGAATTAAGAGGTGGCCCTAACATTAATCCAATAATAATTAGCAAAAAAGAACATAAAGAAATGATTTCTAATGATGAAATTAATGTAGCAAAAGAAGCTTTATCAGACCACATGATTTTAAAAGGATACAATGATTATTGGTCAAATACCCTAAATTAAAGATGACATTTTCTAAACGAGAGTTAAAAGAAGAGTACAACAAGTTAATTAAAGAATATTCTATTAGAAGTTGCTCTTTCCATTCGTGTATTCACGGGTGGTTTACATTGATTATCATATTAATTGGAAAAAGCAACGTCAGAAATTCGACCGAGCCCGTAGGGCGAAGCATGCCACCAGTCTATAGCGAAGCGATGACTGGTGGTGTCGAATTTCTTTGACTAGATTACAATGAAAAAAAGTTTGCAGATAGTTACATAAATAAAGCATTGCATAATTTAGAATTAGCTGGTGTTTTAGATTTAATATCAAAAAATGATGAAATAAAAAAGACAATCGGTATTTCAACTAAAAGCGAGTATCATGACTGGATCATAATTGCTTCTTATTACGCAATGTATTTAGCAGCAACTTCAGCATTAGCTAAGTTAGGAATTAAATCATCAACCCATAGGTCAAGTAAAATTGCTTTAGAATATAGATACTGTATTGAAAAGAATCTTTTAGAACGCAAGTATCTTGATATGATTGAGAATGCAAGTTTTGGAAGAGAAGATATTCAAAAATTAGATCAAGCCTTAAAAGGAAGGGTAAGTGTTCAATATACGATTTCAAAGAAATATGGAATTAGTGAAGCAAATAGAATATTAAAAGATGCAAAAGAATTTGTAAATAAAATTAGTGAATTAGTTCAATAAATTGGTAATTATTAACCTTAGAAAATTCAATCAACTAAACTAGACAACTGTGCCCATACAAATTAATCTTTCTTCTTTTTGTGCCCATGAGTTTTTACTTGGTCAATTATTAATCTCAACATTTTAGTGACATACTTCTTATTATTTTTTTTATCTGCTTCTTCTAAAGTTAAATAATATTCTTCTCTCTTTTCAAATGGAATAAAAAACATTGGATATTCCTTCTTAATTAAAATCCAGTTCATTATAGTACGAGCTGATCTGCCGTTCCCATCTTCAAATGGATGAATCCAGGTCAATTTGGCATGAATCATAGTTGCCAACTCAAATGGATGGAGTTTATTTTTATTCGCACTATACCATTTGTACATATTAAGCAAATGCTTCTTAACTTCTTCATGCTTTGGAGGAACGTGTTTAGAACCAATTATTTCAACATCAAAAAATCTTATTCGTCCACCGTAAACAACATCAGTATTTCTTGTCAAAATTCCATTGACTTTCTCTAAAAGTTTATTATTTAGTTCTCCTTTGTAAGATTTTAAAAATTCTAAACATTCCTTTCCATTAACAGCTTCATGATAATCAGATGCCCTAACACCGGATGGAATAACTTTGTCTTTGAGAATAAGGGCAGTTTGTCGTAAAGTTAACCTATTTCCTTCAATGGCATTAGTATTATATGTAAATCTAATTACAAAATCATCATAAATTTTTTTTCTCAAACCTTCAGGAGTTTTCTTCAACCAATCTATATAACCTTCCTTCAAATCTTGAAGTGTCTCTGCATCTTCATTTGAAAGAAAAGAGTGTCCTGATTTTGTTAAACCCTCCTTTTTTGCTCTTTTCTCAATTTCTTGTGCATACTTCTTAATATCTGTTTTTGTTGGCCTTTTATCTCCGATATAAACCCTTATTTTTTTCCATTTGTTAGTATTAACTCTAATGTTCTTTGTGAGATAATAATATTCTTTTTTTCCTCTTTTTATGGTTTCTACGTAGGTCATATTATATGTATGGGCACAAAACTATTTAAATCTTTCGTTAAATTGTGCACACGAATATTTACTGCCCCGTTTCTTGTTTTCTATTGCTCACTGTGTTCGTTGGATTGAACGCCCCCGAAAAAACTTTTCGAACGAAATTTTCCCGCACTGCGTATGGGAAATATAATCCCAACATTAGTTCCAATTAGCAGTAAGGTTTTTTCAAAAAACTCCTAACCATCTTACAACAAACAACACATACAACAAAACAACCCTCACAAACAACACATTAAAAACCACCTATCAAGACACTTGAAACTTGATAAATCAGGACAAAAACTCAAATAAATGTTCATCCAAATACTCCTAGCTCTCCTACTCGGTGTCATCGCAGGTATCATAACGGGTTTAATCCCTGGAATCCATGTAAACCTAATCTCAGTTCTTCTAATCACTCTCTCGGCCTATTTCTTACAAATAACAAGTCCTCTTGTCCTATCAATCTTCATCATCTCCCTAGCCATCACTCACTCGTTTCTAGATTCCATTCCCAGCATCTATCTAGGAGCGCCAAACGAAGCGCAAGCCCTAGGAGCACTTCCAGGCCACAGA
>Ga0233439_10003411_pt1 | contig 16519 bp, 12 predicted proteins | sample SI_123_September_6_FD_182713 | JGI IMG/M metagenome (GOLD analysis project Ga0233439, IMG submission 182713) | Seawater microbial communities from Saanich Inlet, British Columbia, Canada - SI_123_September2016_100_MG | ecosystem: Environmental > Aquatic > Marine > Inlet | place: Canada: British... | reverse complement strand
CGATAAAGTCCACGCCATAATTATTGTGTTCTTCGATCCCGGTGGCGACGGCAAAAACATTGGGATCAAAGATGATGTCTTCGGGCGGGAAATCGACGGTTTCGGTCAAAATCTTGTAGGCCCGGGCACAGATGTTGATTTTTCGTTCCAGACTATCGGCCTGGCCCTGTTCATCAAAGGCCATGACCACCACGGCGGCACCGAAGCGTCGAACTTCGCGGGCTTGATTGATAAAAATTTCTTCGCCTTCTTTCAGGCTAATGGAATTCACCACGCCCTTTCCCTGCAGGCATTTAAGCCCGGCAATCACCACGGGCCAGCGCGACGAATCCACCATGACCGGCACCCGCGCAATGTCTGGTTCTGCTGCCACCAAATGCAGAAAACGCACCATGCATTCTTCGGCATCCAGCATGGCGTCATCCATGTTGACGTCAATCACCTGGGCGCCGTTGTTCACCTGTTCACGGGCAATTTTCAAAGACGCATCAAAATCGCCTTCGCGGATCAGTTTGGCAAACCGGGCAGAACCCGCAACATTGGTGCGCTCACCTATATTGACAAACAGGGCGCCACTGCCAATTTCATCCTCAGAAGAGTTGCCCCCAATTGTCAGAGGCTCCATCCCTGAAAGACGACACGCAGGCGTTATTTCCGGGACGGGACGGGGGATTACCCCGTCAACCTGATCGGCAATTTCGCGAATATGTTCCGGTGTGGTGCCACAACACCCACCAACGATGTTGATGATGCCATCACGGGCAAACCCGCCGATCTGGAATCCCATCATTTCTGGCGTTTCATCATAGGTGCCAAAGGCATTGGGCAGGCCCGCATTGGGATGAACCGAAATGGGCACCCCAGCCACCCGCGACAAGGTATGGATATGGGCGCGTAGGCCCTCTGCACCCAAAGAACAATTGAACCCCACCGACAGGGGCCGCACATGGGAAACGGCATTCCAAAAGGCTTCGGGGGTTTGGCCCGATAACGTGCGCCCGGATGCATCCGTGATGGTGCCCGATATCATCACCGGCGGCATTTCACCGGTTTCATCGGCGCGCGCCATCAAGGCATATATCGCTGCCTTTGCATTCAAAGTATCGAACGAGGTCTCGATCATGATGATGTCGGCCCCGCCTGCCAACAACCCATCAAGGGCGAGGCGATAATCCTTGGCCAAATCATCAAAGGAAATGTTGCGAAAGCCCGGATCATTCACATCGGGAGACATGGTGGCCGTGCGGTTGGTTGGCCCCAACACACCGACCACAAAACGGGGCTTTTCCGGGGTTTTTTTGGTCCATATATCTGCCGCAAACCGCGCAAGAATGGCACCCTGTTCATTCAATTCATGGACAAAATTCTGGGTCCGATAATCGGCCTGGGAAATGGTAGTGGAATTGAAGGTGTTGGTTTCAATCAGATCAGCGCCCGCTTCCAGAAACGATTCGTGGATATCGGCAATGATATCGGGGCGGCTCAGGTTCAAAAGATCGTTATTGCCCTTCAGATCACAGGTCCAGTCCCTGAAACGGTCGCCAGAGAAATCCTCTTCGTTCAATTTCCGGTTCTGGATCATGGTGCCCATGGCCCCATCGAGCACTAAAATGCGCTCTGCCATGATCGCTTCAAGGCGCGCGCGAATGTCGTTATCCATTACGCGCCCTCTCCAACACTGGGTCGAAGCCCCAGAATGTGACAAATGGCATAGGCAAGATCAGCGCGGTTCAGGGTATAAAAATGAAACTCCTGCACCCCGCCTGCGGCCAGTGCCCGGCATTGTTCAGCCGCCAGCGTCGCTGCCACCAGTTTGCGGGTTTCGGTATCTTCATCCAGGCCTTCAAACAATTGCGCCATCCAATCGGGTATTGATGCACCACACATCTTTGAAAATTTCTGCACTTGGGCAAAATTTGTGACCGGCAAGATGCCCGGGATAATCGGCACGCTGATGCCTGCTGCGCGAACGCGATCCAGAAACCGAAAGTAAGTATCAGGATCGAAGAAAAACTGGGTAATGGCGCGGTTGGCTCCGGCATCAATTTTGCGCTTTAAATTATCAATATCGGCTTCCGGGCTAACTGCTGTGGGATGCGATTCAGGATAAGCCGCAACGGAAATATCGAAATCCCCAACACTTTTCAGCCCCGAAACCAGTTCTTCGGCATAGGCAAACCCGCCCACATGGGGAACATAGGCTTGATCGCCATCAAGCGGATCACCCCGAAGGGCCACAATATGGCGCACACCGGCGTCCCAATATTCACGGGCCACCTCTAATACTTCTTCGCGTGATGCGCCCACGCAGGTTAAATGTGCCGCAGGGGTGAGTGCCGTTTCTTTCAAAATGCGCACCACCGTTGCATGGGTGCGTTCCCGTGTTGTGCCCCCGGCACCATAAGTTACGGAAACAAACCGGGGACCAAGGGGTGCCAAACGCCCGATTGAATCCCAAAGGGCTGCTTCCATTTTTTCGGTCTTTGGCGGAAAAAATTCGAATGAAACCGCGATATCGCCCGTGATATTTCCACTGGCCCCTGCATCAAAAAATGGTGCTCTCATCATGATCCTGCTCCCGCTGCCTTTTGGGAAAGCCAGATTTTTACCGTCAAGGGCTCTCCGGCAAGAGAGACCGGGGCCTGAGGCTCAAGGCCCGCAGCAACACACCAATCAGAAACTTCGTCATCTTTGAACCCAAGACGGCGGTGGGCATGATCGATGCGCAGCGTTTCTTCGCTGTGGGGGGCAAAATCAATGATCACCAGAGAGCCACCGGGCTTAAGAACCCTGGATGCCTCAGCGATGACCACCCCGGGCTGGTCGGCGTAATGCAACACCTGATGGATGGTCACCAGATCAAACTGGCGGCCATCAGCGGACAAGCCATACATGTCGCCATGACGAACCTGACAATTAACGAGCTTTGCACGTTCCAGATTGGCCCGGGCCACGTTTAACATGTCGCTTGAGAAATCAATGCCGAGCCCGTCTTTTGCGCGCGGCCCCAGCAATTCCAGCATGCACCCGGTGCCGGTCCCGATATCCAGGAACGACCCAATCGGGGCATCGCCCAAAACTTTAAGCACGGCGGCGTCGACCATTGAATCATCGGCATGTAATTTACGTAATGCATCCCACTGGGCAGCATTTTTACTAAAATAAGCTTGGGCTTCTTTGGCCCGGTCCTGCTGAATGTCGGAAAACCGCTCCATATCCCGGGTAAACGCGAGATCATCCATCGGCAACATATCAACAATTTTACGGGCAAGTTTAGCCCGGTCTGTTTCCCGCGCCAGACGATAAAAAGCCCATGTGCCTTCGCGGAATCGTTCCAAAAGCCCCGCATCGACCAAAAGTTTGAGGTGTCTGGAAACACGCGGCTGGCTCTGGCCCAAAATCTGGGTCAATTCCGTCACCGTTAATTCGCCACTGGCACACAGCACCAGCAACCGAAGTCGGGTCGGCTCAGCCGCTGCCCGAAGACTTGTCAGAAATTCATCAAAACCAACCATCACGTTTTCCATTCTTTGCGCGCAACCCACATCATCTCAGTAAATTGCCCCCCAAAACGGCGGGGCGGTGTGGATGCGGCAACATATCCTATATGTATATATTAATAAATATATTATTATGTATGAAGAAATTGTAAAAAAATGACGAATATTTGGGGGTAATCACAGATTTTTTGCCCCAAATAACGACCCCCTGCAAAGAACAAAACCTATAATTTAGATGCATTTTTGGATATGCGTAAAAAATTAAAAAGCCATATTTTTACGTCCAATTTAAGAAAAACTTTACATGACGGAGCAATCATAGCGGTTCAATTCAAGCCCCCTTCCATGCTTGCCAAAATTGGGGTAACTATCTAAGACCCGTGTATTTTTTTGTGTAACTTGTTTGGTGATCAATCTATTATATGGTTAACTACGGCACGATTTTGGGCCGCGTTTATCGGAAAGACATGATGTTTGCTTTTTCTTCATTAGGGTTAAGTGCCCTGCCACGGTTTGTGGCTGGTTTGACCATCGTCATGGGTGGCTTCCTTTTGCAGGGGTGTGCCACCCCGCCAAGTGACCCAGCTGCGCGGGCTGAATTTGAAAATGACAACGACCCATTGGAACCCTTTAACCGGGCAATGTTCCAATTCAACCTTCAGGTTGACGGCATGTTCTTCAAACCTGCGGCAACCGTTTACCGTGAAGTTTTACCCGAACCTGTCCAGAAGGGCGTCAACAATTTCCTTTCCAATTTGCGCTCTCCCGTGGTTTTGGCAAACGACCTTTTACAAGGTGAAATGGACCGCGCGGGCAATACCACGGGTCGGTTTGTGATCAACACCACGGTTGGTATTCTAGGCGTCTTCGATGCTGCCACGTCTATGGGCATGGAACGCCATTCTGAAGATTTTGGGCAGACCTTTGCCAAATGGGGTGTCAGCGACGGGATGTATCTGGTTCTGCCATTTTTCGGCCCCAGCAATCCCCGCGATGCGGCTGGTCTAGTCACCGAATATTTCCTAGATCCTGTTAACATCTGGGCACGCAATGAAAATGCCGATGGCTGGATCACGGCTCGGGCAATGACCACCGGGATCGATTTTCGGGCACGAAATATGGAAACCCTGGACGAGCTGAAACGGACCTCGATTGATTACTACACCGCTATTCGCAGCCTGTACCGTCAACGCCGGACCAATGAAATCCTGAATGGGGCGCCAACCTCTGCCCAACCCGTGCCTGGCATTTCATACCAACCGCGCAACAATAAACTCGACAACAAATCTGCAAGCGCAGAGTAAGCCGTCTAAAGCCTTCAGATGGGATGTTTTGCGATGAATTTTGCATGCTCACAAATTACTGGACTGAGCCGGATGGCCGGACCCAATCGGGCCACCCGCTTCTTTTCTGTCCTTGCGGTAGCGCTAATGTTGGCAACCCCAACGGTCGCACAGTCACGCAGTGGTGCCAGAGATTTTGTCCAGAATTTGAGCGACACCGTTATCAAGGATCTGGCCTCAAGAAAGATCAGCGATGGCGAACGTGTAATACGCTTGCGCCAGTTGTTAACACGATCCTTTGATATCCCTGCAGTCGCCAAGTTCGTTCTTGGCGTTTATTGGCGTCGAACCAACGACAAACAATTCAACGAATTTCTCAAACTCTATGAAATTTATGTTGCCCATAATTATGCTGGGTTGTTCAAGAAATACAGTGGGCAAACAGTGGATGTCCTTCGGGTCGTCCCGGTAAATGACGACCTGACCGTCGTCTATGGCCGCATCAATCAGGTCTCAGGGCCGGCCATCAGCATGGAAATGCGTATTCGTAAAAAAACCAGCGAATACAAAGCATTGGATTTAAAAATTGAAGGCATCAGCATGCCACTGACCCATCGCAAACAATTTGCATCAGTCATCAATCAGCGCCGAAAAGGCGTTCAGGGCCTCATCGAAGCCCTGCGCAAAGCCACCAACCGGTTCGAAGCAGAAACACCCTCTCAATAAACGGGCCCAGTAAACGAGCTGGTCAATTCCGGGCGAGGGGCTTGTATTTGATGCGATGGGGGTGATCAGCGGCAGCGCCAAGGCGCCGATGACGGTCTGCTTCATAATCAGCGTAATTGCCCTGAAACCATTCCACATGACTGTCGCCTTCAAAGGCCAAGATATGCGTGGCAATCCGGTCCAGAAACCACCGGTCATGGCTGACAACAACAGCGCTTCCGGGAAAATCCAGCAAGGCTTCTTCTAATGCCCGCAATGTATCCACGTCCAGGTCATTGGTGGGTTCATCAAGAAGTATAAAATTGGCCCCAGATTTCAGCATCTTTGCCAAATGCACCCTGTTGCGTTCACCCCCCGATAACTGGCCAACTTTTTTCTGCTGGTTGGGGCCCCTGAAATTAAATGCCCCAACATACGCACGCGACGGCATGTGATGTTTGCCAAGAATGACTTCATCTTCGCCATCCGAAATTTCTTCCCAAACGGTTTTGCCATCCTCCAGCGAATCACGAGACTGATCCACAAAGCCAAGCTTCACTGTTTCACCAAGGCGCAAGCTGCCCTGATCGGGCTCTTGGGCACCGGTAATCATTTGCATCAAGGTACTTTTGCCAGCCCCATTGGGACCGATAACGCCAACAATGCCCCCTGGGGGCAATTGAAAATCAAGTCCATCAATTAAAAGTTTTGCACCATGGGCTTTGGTCAAGCCTTTGGCTTCGACCACCACAGTCCCAAGACGCGGGCCAGGCGGGATTAAAATCTGGGCATTCCCAACGGTCCGGGTTTCTGCATCTGCTACCAGGCGGTCATAAGAAGCAAGCCGGGCCTTTGACTTTGTCCGACGGGCCTCTGGACTTGCCTGAATCCATTCCAGTTCACGGGCAACGACCTTGGCCTGAGCGGCATCTTCGCGGGCTTCTTGGGAAAGCCGCTTTTCCTTGGCTATCAACCATGCAGAATAATTGCCTTCAAACGGGATCGCACGGCCCCGGTCCAATTCCAAAATCCACCCCGCCACGTTATCCAGAAAATACCGGTCATGGGTCACGGCAACCACCGTGCCTTCATAATCAGCAAGGAAGTGTTCCAGCCAGGCAACGGATTCTGCATCCAGATGGTTGGTCGGTTCATCAAGAAGAAGAAGATCAGGGCGACTTAGCAATAACCGGCAAAGTGCCACCCTGCGCTTTTCCCCCCCGGACAAGGTTGTCACATCCCCATCAGACGGCGGACAGCGCAGCGCATCCATGGCGATTTCCACCTGACGTTCCAGTTCCCAGCCGTCTGCGGCATCAATTTTTTCCTGCAATTCACCCTGTTCGGCCAAAAGGGCCGTCATTTCATCATCGGTCATTTCCTCGGCAAAGCGCGCACTGACGGCTTCAAACCGATCCATGATTTCCTTGATTTCACCAAGCCCCTCCAGGACATTGCCGATCACATCCTTGGCTGGGTCCAGTTCCGGTTCTTGGGGCAGGTAGCCGATCTTGGCACCGTCCGCTGCACGGGCTTCACCTGAAAATTCGGTGTCCAGCCCCGCCATGATCCGCAAAACTGTGGACTTGCCAGTACCATTGGTACCAAGCACCCCGATTTTTGCTCCCGGCAAAAAGGCCAGGGTCACATCCTTCACAGTTTCCCGCTGGCCTGGATAGGCCTTGGTCATGTTCTGCATGGTGTAGATGTATTTTATATTTTCTAACATACTGATTTAGCACCGTTAATTTAGAGGGTCACAGGGTGTCGCCACCAAATAGCATATTGCCACCAAAAATTCAGTGTGTTTCTAGAACGCCCCTTAGAAAGATTAGCTGTGCTTTGCTACTCTGGATGGTTAACTGGTCCTATAAAAATAGAAACACCGCTACAGGTGGATACAGGGGGAAACATGAGCGAACAAAAATCACCAAAAGAGGCGAGCGAAAACTGGGTCAGCGCATCAACCATCCGTGCCCAACTGGTTCTGGAAATGGCCGCTGGCATGGTGGCGATCGAAGATCAGCCCATGCGCCAAGTCAATATCCAGATACGTGAAAAAGATGCAAATACCTGGCCCGTTTCGCTGTTTGGCAACAGCACAATGGAAGGCCTGAATGCGGTCATTGATGGCACGGCAACCCTTTCCATGATTAATCCGGCCGCCATCTTAACCATGGCCCATCGGGGGACTGGCATTTTTACGGCCCCCCAACCCGTTCGCATGATCGGTGTCATCCCGTCTTTTGATCAACTGGTATTCGCCGTTAATTCAGATTCAGGGATCACTAATCTGGAAGATATTGGTGCCAAAAAATATCCCCTGCGCATGTTGCTGCGCGATCCACCCAACCATTGCATTCACATAATGGTCGAGCACATTCTGGCCGCCGCCGGCTTTTCAATTGATGACATCAAATCATGGGGTGGCAATGTCGATTATGCTGTGCGCCCCGGAAAACCCCGGTTTGGTGCCATTGAAGCCGGCACGGCCGATGCCATCTTTGATGAGGCAGTGCAGGAATGGGTTGAAGATGCCATTGATGCAGGCATGAACATCCTGTCGCTTCGGGAAGAAACCGTTGTGAAGCTAGAAGCCATTGGGTACCGCCGTGGGATTATCAGCAAAAGCCTATATCCCAAATTACCTCACGATATTCTCACCATTGATTTCAGTGGTTGGCCGATCTATGTCTTGGAAAAAACCCCCGATGATCTGGTACACACCATTTGCAAAGCCCTGGATGCCCGACGGGACCTTATCCCCTGGCAAGGCGAAGGTGCGCTGCCGGTAGCACGCATGTGCAGGGATGCCCCAGATACGCCGCTGGATGTGCCGCTGCATGATGCGGCTGAAGCCTATTGGCGTGAATGCGGTTATCTGGACTAGGGCACAAAAGGAAACCGGCCCGCAAAATTTGCGGACCGGTTTAGAAGGAAAAAAATAATAATTCAGAATGTACCAGATATTCAGTAGAGAAATTGCCCGCCCGAAGTTTGACCTTCGGGCGGGTAAAACCGGCCTTATGCAGCGCCAATTTTGCTCATGAACTGATCAATTTCAGATGAAAGCTGGTTGCCCTGTTTGGCGAGTTCCGAAGAAGCATTCAGAAGATCTTCTGATGCCTTTCCGGTCTCCTGGGCGGCTTCGGTAACACCAGCAATATTGGAGGAGACCTCCTGGGTGCCTTTCGAAGCTTCCTGGGTGTTGCGGGCAATTTCCTGCGTTGCAGCACCCTGCTCTTCAACCGCCGCCGCAATGGCACCAGCGATTTCATTGATCTGTTCAATGGTAGAGGTAATGCCCCCAATGGCGGAGACCGCTTCCTGGGTTACCGTCTGCATTGAATTGATCTGAGCAGCGATTTCTTCAGTCGCCTGGGCCGTCTGGGTGGCCAGGCTCTTGACTTCAGAAGCCACAACCGCAAAGCCTTTACCTGCATCACCGGCACGGGCCGCTTCGATGGTTGCGTTCAGGGCCAACAAGTTGGTCTGAGCCGCAATATCGTTGATGAGGTTCACAACTTCACCGATCTTTTGTGCCGCTTCGGCGAGACCCTGGACCGTTTCGTTGGTCTTTTGGGTTTCTTCAACTGCCTGGCGGGCAATGTTGGCAGACTGGGAGACCTGTTCCCCGATCTCGTTGATCGAAGCGGACAGTTCTTCCGCAGAAGATGCCACAGTCTGGACATTGGTTGTTGCCTGTTCAGAGGCAGCCGCCACAGCACCAGCCTGCTGGTTGGTTTCTTCTGCCGTTGCCGACATGGATTCAGCAGTGGATTTCAGTTCGGTCGCTGATGCAGCAACTGCATCAGTCACTTCACGAACGCGAATGCCCATGCCGATCTGTTCACTGATCACATCCCAACAAACCATCGGCCCAAGATACTTGCCACTTTCATCACGGACTGCTGAAACTTCCAATTTCAGAGTTTCATCGCCGAGTTTGATATTGGCTTCATGGGGCAGGTTATCAGGGTTGCCAAGCAGCTGACGCTGATGGGCAGGATTTTTATGGAAGATATCCACACATTTGCCTGCAACTTCTTCCGCACTACACGGCAACAGGCTTTCAACCTGCTTGAGCGTATTTTTAGAAGTCTGGTTCAGGTAGTTAATGGTGAAGTCTTCTGGATCCAGGGTCATCACATTGATCGGCATCTGATCAACCATGCTCAACAGGCGCTTGGTATCAGCTTCGGACTTGATCTTGGCTGTGACAATATCCCAGCTGAGCATCGGCCCAAGGTATTTGCCTGACTTATCGGTGATCGCCGTGACCGTCAGGTCCAAATATTCTCCGGCAAATTCGATAATCGTCTGATGGGGCAAATTAGCAGGATCGGCCAACAGACGACGCTGATGGGCCGGGTCCTTGTGGAAGATATCAATACAGGTGCCAACCAATTCATCGGTCTTGACCGGCATGACATGTTCCAGGGTCTTGATCGTATCCAGTGTCGCCTGGTTGGCATAATCTATCTTGAAGGTTTCAAGATCAGCCGTCATGACATTCATGGGCATCTGCTCAATCATGTTCAAAAGACGAGACGTTTCAAAATCGGCCTTCACCTGTTCGGTAACAATGGACCAGGTGAGCATGGGGCCAATATATTTGCCCGAAGCGTCATAAATAGCTGTGACCAAAAGATCCAGAATTTCATCTGCCACAGTGATCTGCGCTTTATGGGGCAGATTGGCGGGATCAGACAGCAGCTTGCGCTGATGGGCCGGGTTTTTGTGGAAAATATCAACACAGGTTCCAACCAGTTGATCAGCCTTGACGGGAAGAACGGCTTCCAGTGTTTTCGCTGTGTCCAAGGTTGATTGGTTCACATAGTTGATCTTGAATTCCACGAGATCACACGTCATCACATTGATGGGCATTTGATCGACCATCTGGCGGAATGCCGCGGTCTCCAATTCTCCTGAAGTGCTGACCTCAGAGGGGCCAACTTTCTTTTTAAGTGCCGAAAACATTATTTTTTCCTTCCTAGTGGGCCTTTTAGGGGCCCTATGGGTCTCCAAAGGTAAAATCAAGGCTGTCCCCCAGCCTCTGCATTTTTTGACCTTTGCATTCATTTAATAGCGTTATGCGAATGAGTGGCATTTCGCTGGCAGGCTAGTGTTACGCAAATTTCGTATCTACTTTGTCTAAAATCCAATCTTGTTTTTAAGGTAAACCGGTAAACAAAAGGTTTAATTTCGAAATGACTCATAATTATTCGCAACACCGGAGAAATATTCTGGCTGTTATTCAGGCCTTCAAGGTTATGTTCTGGGCCAAACCTACTAGACTTTTATGCCGAACTCCCCTAAGAGTGGCTCTGTATTTATGGTAAATTAAACAGTAAGAATTGGGATATGTCGGCAAACACTATAGGGCCGCATCTGCCAGCCAGAGGAAATGCGGGCTCATGAATATCTTGATTGTCGATGCCCATTGGGCAACGCGAGCCGGGCTTGCCAGCCACCTTCTAGATATAAATCCTCGCTCTAAAATCACAGAAATTGAAAATCTGGACATGGCCCTACAGGCCCTTGCCTCCAAAACATCCTTTGATCTTTGCCTGTTTGATTTCTCCATCCCTGAAATTGAACCTTTGGGTGAATTGAAACGCCTGCGCCAGACCGCTCCCACGGTCCCCATTATTGTCATGACGGCCACAGATTCCCGGCGTTGGGCATTGCGCGCCATTGAATCAGGGGCGGCGGGGCTATTTCTCAAATCATCCCCACGGGCGGCCCTGGACATTGCCATTGAACGCGTCCTGTCTGGTGAAATTTGGCTACCCGCAGGACTGGCAGATACACCAGAACCTGGAATATTGCAGGAAACCCAAACCAGCTACATCTATGAAGACGACAGTAGCCCCCTGGGGGTTTTGACATCCCGCCAGCGCCAGGTTCTGGAATTGGTCGCCACAGGGAAACGCAATGCCGACATCGCCAAGGCCCTGGAGATATCGCCGCGCACCGTACAAATCCATGTTTCCACCATTTTAAAGCTGCTCAAGGTTAACAACCGTACCGAGGCCGCCCTTCTTGCACACAAGTTCGAACAGGCCAAAGCCGGATAATCACACCTTCGAATGGCAAAGCCCCCCTGCCTTCTGGCCCCACTTGGCGGGCTAAACCTGGTTAGCAAACACCAATTTATCTAAATTTAAGAATTTCAATGCAACCCTTGTTTCGCCTGCTGCTAAACATGGCAGCTTAATTTGACGTGTCTTTGTTGGACCATTAAGGCGGGTTATGAAGATCGAGAAACGCGATTGCAGCCCTGATCGGATTGCAAGTTTTCGTGCTGAACTGGATGCCCTGGCCGAAGGCTGCGGGCAGCAGACGATCCCCTGTGCCGCGAATTGCCCCAAGGCCAACCCGAATACATGTTCAAGATACTGCCCTGATGTTGGCGAGATGCTGTCGAGCGACCCTGAGAATTATCCCATTGAGCCAAAAATCGCACCGCTGGTCTTTGAATTAAAAAGCTATTCCGTGTTTGATCCCTGCTGGTCCTGCGAAGGACACGCCCACACCAATGGCCAGTTGTGGAAATTGCCCAGGGTTTGGTTCTATACCGATTCGTTGATCCACATCCGAATTTTAGGGGAATGCCTGGAAGACCTTTTCCACAGGGATATCATCAACGCTCGCTGGCGGGTCGTCCTGACCTTCAGCGATGACGACAATGCTGACACCACCTTTTGTGTTGAGCCCATCACCGACGACAACCCCCAGCCTCTTGAGATACTTCAGCAAGATGTCGCCACCATTGCTGAGCGTCTAACCCCGCTCATGAAGGCTCGAACCTCCCGCTTGAAAGGCGCGCTATAGCCCTTAATTGTGATTTTAACACCGCCCGCTCCGACGATCCTTGAAACAGCCCCCTTAATGCCGCAGACCATGTCTGTCGATGGCGCTACCGTCACCATGCGCATCCTGATTCCCAATTATCGAGAAAATATCGAAGCCCATTATGGCGCATCGGCAATGGGGGCCGGAATCACTTGCCCGTTTGAACATTTTGGGCTTTTGGTTTCATTCGATCACGAAGTGGAACTCGCAGCCTATAACGCTGACTGGGTTCTCCATGACACTATCAAGGATATGATCGCGCGCTTTGGCGTGGTTTTATTCAAACACACCCATCTTTCATCCGAAGAACGGGCCCAGGGACAGAAAAATATTTTTCCGTCTCTGGCATTTCATTACGACCGCCCCCCTGACAGTGACAATGTTTATTCCTTTTTTTGCCGCGACCCCTTTGATCCCATCCATAAGGCACCCAGGACATCAACCACTCTGTTGTGTGCCAATGCGGTCTGTTATGCCCAGTCGCTCAGAGAAGGCACGCGCGCCCATAGCCCGACCAAGGCCCATTACGACCTGTTTGCCAATGAAGCGGTGGAACCCTTAATTGGTGACATCATGGTCGAAGAAAAATGGCGCGCCCCTGAAGGGTGCGGTGAAATTTGCGTGTTTGATAACCGAACCATCCTGCACGCAAGCTACTACCGCGACCCGCTAAAAAAGGGCTATCCCATCGGGGTACGGTATTTGCTCTAGGCGATCCCGAATGCGGGTTTAGGCATCGGACCAAAGTTCACGGGCCACTTCAATCAGGCGGGTCAATTTGGCACGCTGCTGTTCGACGTTCATAACCCCTTCGACCGAGCTTGAGAACCCGCACTGGGGTGAAATGCAGAGCCGATCAAGATCAACAAATTCAGCCGCTTCCTTGATCCGTGCTTTCAGGGCATCGGCGGTTTCAAGCTCTGCTGATTTGGTTGTCATGGCGCCAATCACCACGGTCTTGTCATCGGGCAGCGCCGCCAACGGTGCAAATGACCCGGCACGTTCGGAATCATATTCCAGAAAATAAGTATTGATCCGAAGATTGCGGAACAGTTTTTCAGCAACATCATCATAGCCACCCGCTGCCTGCCAATGGCCTGCTTTATTGCCCCGGCAAAGATGGATGCCAACGGCCATATCATCGGGGGCACCATCGGCCACTGCATTACAGGCCTCAATATAGGTATCCAGAAGTTGTTCCCAATCATCGCCGCGTTCGGCCAAGCCAGCGCGAATTTCAGGGTCACCCAGTTTGGCAATGGAGGTTTCATCGATTTGGAAATACCGGCACCCCCCGTCATACAAAGACTTGATTTCCCCATGATAGGCCCCGACCAGATCTGACCAGTAATCATCCAGATTGGGATAGATGTCTTCGGAAATATTGGCCCGGCCCGCACGAAAATGGATATACGCCGGCCCCGGAACGGTCATTTTAACAATCGCCGATTTGGTGCAGGATGCGGCAAACTCATAATCGGAAACATTGGTCGGTCCGGCCCAGCTTACCTTGTCATAAATCTGGGGAACGCGCTGTCCGATGACATCACCGCCCTTGTCATGATAGGCAAATTTACCACGGATATCGGGGCCTTCACGCATGCCTGTAATGCCGTGGGTGGTGAAACTGTCGTAATAGGAATAACGCCGCAATTCCCCATCGCTAACCACCTTGAAGCCCAGCTCTTCCTGCAAGGCAATAACCTTCTTGATCTCAGCACTTTCAACGTCGCGCATATTGGCAGCATCGGTCTCACCTGCTTCAAATGCCTTGCGCACCGCCTTGATGGCATCGGGACGGATCAAGCTGCCGATTAATTCGGCACGAAACGGGGGGTTATGGGGCGCATTGGCCATGTGAAAATCCTTCTGAATTTAGCGTAAATGAGACGTCATTGGTCCTTGTGAAGGCCGGAATGTATCAGGCCTGCTGGTCTGGTGCCATATTCTTTTGGGCCAGTTCCCCCAGCACTTCTTCGCTCTTTTGCACCCCGTCAACGCCCATGGCTTTTGCCACATGTTCCACCTTGGTGAACTGAACATTGTCATAGGCCACAACTTCGATCCGGTTGCCCCATGGGTCCCGGAAATTAAGGCGATCACCAATGATTTCCACCCCCATTTCACCCAGCGTTTCGCGAATGCCGTCCCGGTTATCCACCACAAACCCGAAATGACGTTTGGTATCGATCGCCCCGTCGCGTTTGTTCAATGTTAGCTGGATAAACTGGTCCCCCATATCCATGAACACATTGTGGTCGCCCCGATCCCGGGCGGTAATATCAAAAATGCGGCCATAAAATTCCAGCGCCGCATCCAGGTCTTCCACTTCCAAAACCACGTGATTAATGCCCAACGCCTTTGCCTTGCCCATGTTTTCTTCCCCTAATCGCGCAAAAATGGTGGGCCCGGCTGGATTCGAACCAGCGACAACACCGTTATGAGCGGTGGGTTCTAACCACTGAACTACGGGCCCACCGCAAATTACCCGATTTCCCCGCCTTCGTCCAAGGGCGGGATGCCAAACACACAAAATAAATCGCAGAGGCGAAAGCAGTCCCGTTTAAAGCAGGCGTTGTGGGTTGCCAGCCCCCCCCGGACCATGACATTCTGGGGCCAAGGGGGTCAGAAGAAATGTGCCCCCGTCAAAATAGAACAAAAGTTGCCCTGTAAACGGGCGCGTGGGTGGTAAATATGCTTGTTGAAATGTTGGATGCGGCCGGGAATGCGGTTGTCATCATGTCTGACCCGATGCGACTGGGTTTCCTTTTTCTGGGCGTTATTATAGGCCTTGTTCTTGGCGTGATCCCGGGCCTTGGTGGCATTGTCGGGCTCGCCATTCTGCTTCCCTTTACATTTGGCATGGATACCTATGCCGCCTTTGCACTTCTGTTGGGCATGGGTTCGGTAACCACCACATCGGATACAATCCCGGCAGTCCTGTTCGGGGTCCCCGGGACGTCGGGATCTGCTGCAACGATTCTTGATGGGCACCCACTCGCCAAACAGGGCCAAGCCGGCCGGGCCTTCGGGGCGGCATATACGGCGTCCCTTCTTGGCGGCATTTTTGGTGCTTTTCTTCTTGCCATCAGCATTCCCATCTTGCGACCGGTCATGCTGTCTTTTGGGTCTCCGGAAATGCTGGGGCTTGCCATTTTTGGCCTGTCTATGGTCGCGGTCCTGTCCGGGTCCTCGCCGCTTCGCGGCCTTTGCGCAGCGGCGCTGGGACTCCTGATTTCCTTTGTTGGAACCGATCCGCAGACCGGGAACCAGCGCTGGTCCTTTGATACCCTTTACCTTTTTGAAGGGTTCCCCCTTGTCCCCATCTCGCTTGGCCTGTTCGCCCTGCCTGAACTTGCTGACATGGCCATCCAGAGGCGATCCATCGCTTCGGATTCCCATGTCGATAGCCGCAAGGGACAGATGCAGGGTGTCAGGGATACGTTCAAAAACTGGTGGCTGGTCCTTCGGGTGGCTTGGCTGGGTGCGGCGCTGGGCGCGGTGCCTGGTCTCGGCGGGCCTGTTGTGGACTGGATCGCTTATGGCTATGGCGCAAAATCGGAAAAAGGCGGATCGGAAACGTTCGGCACAGGCGATATCCGGGGCGTCATATCGTCAGAAGGCGCCAACAATGCCAAGGAAGGCGGCGCGCTTGTGCCGACCATCGCATTCGGCGTTCCCGGCTCTGCGGGGATGGCTATTCTGCTCGGGGCGTTCATGATCCACGGGCTACAGCCCGGACCGGAAATGCTGACCACGCATCTTGACCTTACCTATTCAATGGTGTGGTCGGTTGCGCTCGCGAACATTCTTGGGGCCGGCATCTGTTTTATGTTTTCCGACCAGTTCGCCAAACTGGCACTGATCCGTTTTTCGGTGTTGATGCCGCTGATCCTGTCCATCGTCTTCATTGCAGCCTTCCAGGGGTCACGAAAATGGGGCGATCTCTACGCCGTATTCATTTTCGGACTTGTGGGGTGGATCATGAAACGCCTTTCCTGGCCACGACCCCCGCTGATCCTGGGGGTGGTCCTTGGCGATATTGTCGAGCGATATATGTTCGTTTCGGTCGATCTCTTTGGCTTTGACTGGCTGTGGCGTCCCGGCGTGATCATTCTGTTTGGCATGGCCCTTATTGGGATTGCCCGGCCTTTTATCCGCGAAGTAAAAGCA
>Ga0233439_10003407_pt1 | contig 16543 bp, 18 predicted proteins | sample SI_123_September_6_FD_182713 | JGI IMG/M metagenome (GOLD analysis project Ga0233439, IMG submission 182713) | Seawater microbial communities from Saanich Inlet, British Columbia, Canada - SI_123_September2016_100_MG | ecosystem: Environmental > Aquatic > Marine > Inlet | place: Canada: British... | reverse complement strand
ATATCGGGAAATGTCAAGGAGAGATCGGAAATCTCAACACGTCGTCCCCGCGCAACGCCGAAGGTCAGGCCGGCAGCGTGCCGTTCTCGGTCAGCACATGTCCCGCCAGGTACAGCGAGCCGGTGATGAGAATGCGCGGCGGCACCTCATAGGCAAGCTTTGCAACCGATCTGAGCGCCGCTTCGACGCTCGAAGCCGTCTCGACCCGCATGCCGAGCTGCCGCGCGGCATCGGCCAGCACATCAGGCGCCATCGCATTGTCCTGATCGGGGATTTTCACCGCGATGATATGCCGGGTCAGTCCGGAAAAATTGGCAAGAAAGCCGCTGGCGTCCTTGTTCCCCATCATGCCCGCGATCACGACCAGCGGGCGCGACACCCGCTCCTCGAGATCGCCGAGCGCCGCCGCAACCACGCGGCCGCCGTCAGGATTATGCCCGCCGTCGAGCCAGATTTCGCAATCGTGCGGAGCGGCGGCGACCAGCGTTCCCGACGTCAGCCGCTGCATCCGCGCCGGCCATTCGGCGCGCGCGATGCCTTGCTCGAACGCGGACGGCTCGATCTTCAAGGAATCGATGGCGCGCAACGTTGCGATCGCAAGCCCGGCATTGTCGAACTGATGTCGCCCAAACAGCCGCGGCGCGGACAGATCCAGCAGGCCGCGCTCGTCGGAATAGACCAGCCGTCCACGCTCGACATTGACATGCCAGCCTTCCGTCGCCGCATGCAGCGGCGCACGGGCACGCTTCGCGATCTGCTCGATCACCGCAGTCGCCTCCGGCTGCTGTTCGGCATAGACCACCGGCACGCCCTTTTTGATGATCCCGGCCTTTTCAGTCGCAATCCTGGTCAGCGTCTCGCCGAGAAATTCGATGTGATCCATGCCGATCGGCGTGATGACGCTGGCCAGCGGCGCGTCGATGACATTGGTCGCATCCAGCCGGCCGCCGAGACCGACCTCCAGCAGCACCACATCCGCCGGATGTTCGGCAAACAGATGAAACGCCGCGGCGGTTTCGATCTCAAAAATCGTGATCGTCTCGCCGCCATTGACGCGCTCACAATGATCGAGCGCCCCGCGCAACTGATCGTCACTGACAAGGACGCCGCCGCCCACTTGGCCCAGACGAAAGCGTTCGTTGAAACGCACCAGATGCGGCGAGGTGTAAACATGCACGCGCAGGCCGGCCGCCTCGAGAATGGCGCGCAGGAACGCTACCGTCGAGCCCTTGCCGTTGGTCCCAGCCACATGAATGACAGGCGGAATGCGGCGCTCGGGATGATCGAGGCGCTCGAGAATCCGCCACATCCGGTCGAGCGTGAGATCGATGCGCTTGGGATGCAGCGATGCGAGGCGCGCAAGAATGTCGTCGTAGGACGGCGACGGATTTTTGGCCGCAGGCGAGGTCACGCCGGGGACGCGACCGCAGGCACGTCAGGCGGCAACGCGGCGACGGTGAAGCCCTCGGCGGCCGGCGCCTTGGTCAGCAGGCGGCAGAGACGCCCCAATGTCGCACGCAGGTCGTGGCGATGGACCACCATGTCCACCATGCCGTGCTCCTTCAGGTACTCGGCGCGCTGGAAACCTTCGGGCAATTTTTCACGGATGGTCTGTTCGATCACGCGCGCACCGGCAAAGCCGATCAGCGCGCCCGGCTCTGCGATCTGCACATCGCCCAGCATCGCGTAGGAAGCGGTGACGCCGCCCGTGGTCGGATTCGTCAGCACCACGATGTAGGGCTGACCAATTTCACGCAGCATCTGGATCGCGACCGTGGTGCGCGGCATCTGCATCAGCGAGAGAATACCTTCCTGCATCCGCGCGCCACCCGAGGCCGCGAAGATGATGAAGGGCGACTTCTTCTCCACTGCAAGCTCAAGACCTTTCACGACGGCTTCGCCCGCCGCCATGCCGAGCGAACCGCCCATAAAATCGAAATCCTGCACAGCGACAACCACGGCGTTGCCCTCAAGCTTGCCGTAGCCGACCTTCACGGCGTCGTTCATGCCGGTCTTGGTGCGCGCATCCTTGATGCGGTCGGCATACTTGCGCTCGTCGCGAAACTTCAGCGGGTCCGGCGTGACTTCGGGAAGCGCCACGTCGTACCAGGTCTCGTTGTCGAAGATCGACTTCAGCCGCGCAGCCGCGCCCATGCGCATGTGGTAATTCGAGCCGGGAATGACGAACTGGTTCTGTTCGACATCCTTGTAGAATACGAGCTGCCCGGAATCCGGGCACTTGATCCAGAGATTCTCCGGCGTTTCGCGCTTGAGGATGCTGCGAATCTTCGGCCGGACAACATTGGTCAACCAGTTCATGACGGGCTCCGCCTCGGTGAAGTGGATATATGGACGTCTGGGCGAAGACCGGCAACCCGGCTTTGCCCAAATATAGCTCTTGGCAGGCGCGCTATTCCGCCGCCTGTTTTGCGCCGCGCACGCCCTGTGCCAGCGCTGCCGCGAGATCGGCGACCGCAGGAACCGTTTTCGCCGTGGCGCGGCCCTCCGAATCCAGCGTCGCGCGCAGGGCGTCGATCAGCGCCGAGCCGACCACGGCGCCGTTCGCCGCCTGCGCGATTCCGGCTGCCGCCTCCGGTGTCCGGATGCCGAAGCCGACGCACACCGGCAACTGGGTGTGGCGCTTGATGCGTGCGACCGCCGCCGACACCTGCGCCGTATCCGCGCTGGCGGAGCCGGTGATGCCCGTAATCGAGACGTAATAGACAAAACCCGACGTGTTCGCGAGCACGGCAGGCAGCCGTTTGTCGTCGGTGGTCGGCGTCGCGAGGCGGATGAAGTTCAGCCCGGCCTTCATCGCAGGGATGCAGAGCTCGGTATCTTCCTCCGGCGGAAGATCGACGATGATGAGGCCGTCGACGCCGGCGGATTTCGCGTCAGAGAGAAATTTATCGACGCCGTAAATGTAGATCGGGTTGTAGTAGCCCATCAGCACGATCGGCGTCGTTGCATCGTCCTTGCGGAAGTCGCGCACCACACCGAGCGTTTTCTTCAGCGTGGTGCCGGCCTTCAGTGCGCGCAGGCCCGCGGCCTGGATCGCGGGGCCATCGGCCATCGGATCGGTGAACGGCATGCCGAGTTCGATAATGTCAGCGCCGGCCTTCGGCAGCGCCTTGATGATTTCGAGCGAAGTCGCCAGATCCGGGTCGCCGCACATCACGAAGGTGACGAAGGCAGCGCGGCCTTCTTTCTTCAGTTCGGCGAAACGTGTGTCGATGCGCGTGGTCATGATACGATACGAGCCGTGCTATACCTCTCCCCGCCGGGGAGAGGTCGGCCACGAAGTGGCCGGGTGAGGGGGATGGAGAAGTTTAAAGTAAGAGCACGAAGCCTACGCGCTTCGCAAACGAGCGCCGAAGGCAAGCTATGGCAGGCATTACGAGCTCGACGGCTGGCCCGCTGGAAATTTCGCCGCCAGCATCCTATCGAGCGATACATTGTGGATTTTGTAACGCTCGATGGAAAACTCATCGTCGAAGTTGACGGCGTGACCCACAGCGAGCCGTCGGAAGTCCTGGCCGACCAGGAGCGCACACAGGTCCTGAATTCCTGCGGCTTCCACGTCGTACGCGTATCGAACCAGGACATATACGACAACATAACTGGCGTGTTGGATATGATTGAAGTTACGTTGAACAACGATTGAGCGCCCCTCACCCGGCTGCCACGCAGCCGACCTCTCCCCGCCGGGGAGAGGTGAAGAAAGGGCGACCCACCCGTGACCATACGCGTGGTCACTTCTTTTTACCTTTGAGAATATCGCCGACCTGCGGCACGTCTTTGTCGCCGCGGCCCGACAGATTGACCACCATCAGATGATCCTTCGGCCGCTTCGGCGCGAGGTCCATTACTTTCGCAATGGCATGCGCGGGCTCCAGCGCCGGAATGATGCCTTCGAGACGCGACAACAACTGGAAAGCAGCGAGCGCTTCCTCATCAGTGGCCGACAGATAGGTGACGCGGCCGGTTTCGTGCAGCCATGAATGCTCGGGGCCGATGCCCGGATAGTCGAGGCCTGCGGAGATCGAGTGACCTTCCTGGATCTGGCCGTCGTCATCCATCAGAAGATAGGTGCGGTTGCCGTGAAGCACGCCGGGACGCCCGCCCGCGATCGACGCCGCGTGCAGATTGGTGAGGCCGTGCCCCGCCGCCTCGACGCCGAAAATCTCGACACCTGGGTCGTCGAGGAACGGATGAAACAATCCCATCGCATTAGAGCCGCCGCCGATGCAGGCGACCAGTGAATCCGGCAGGCGGCCTTCGGCCTCCTGCATCTGCGTGCGGGTCTCGGTGCCGATGATCGACTGAAAATCGCGCACCATCATCGGATACGGATGCGGACCAGCTACCGTACCGATGCAATAAAACGTGTCGGCGACATTGGTCACCCAGTCGCGCATCGCTTCGTTCATCGCATCCTTCAGCGTGCGCGCGCCGACCTGCACCGGCACGACCTTCGCGCCCAGCATTTCCATGCGGATCACGTTCGGCTGCTGCCGCTCGACGTCGACCGCACCCATGTAGACGATGCATTCGAGTCCGAAGCGCGCGCACAGCGTTGCGGTGGCGACGCCGTGCTGGCCCGCGCCGGTCTCCGCGATGATGCGCTTCTTGCCCATGCGCCGCGCGACCATGATCTGGCCGAGCACGTTGTTGACCTTGTGCGAACCGGTGTGGTTCAGCTCTTCGCGTTTGAAATAGATCTTCGCGCCGCCGAGATGCTCGGTCAGGCGCTCGGCAAAATACAGCGGCGACGGCCGGCCGACGTAATCCTTCAGGTAGCCGTTCATTTCCTTCTGAAACGACGGATCGGCCTTGGCGTCCGCGTAGGCCTTTTCCAGATCGAGGATCAGCGGCATCAGCGTTTCGGCGACATAGCGGCCGCCGAAAATGCCGAAGTGCCCGCGCTCGTCGGGACCGGAGCGGAAGGAATTGGGGAGAGGCAAGTTCATACGCTGCTCGCAATCTTCGAAGGGGCCGTCGCACGCTCCGCTTCGCGCGCGGCGCGAATGAAGGCACGGATCATATCGGGGTCTTTCACGCCGGGCGCGCTTTCCACGCCTGACGACACATCGACACCGCCGGCATGGGTCACGCGGATCGCCTCGGCAACGTTGCCGACATTGAGCCCGCCGCCCACCATGAACGGGATCGTCAGCGTGATGTTTTCAAGCAGGCGCCAGTCGAACGGCACGCCGAGACCGCCGGGACGGGTGGCATCCTTCGGCGCGCGCGCATCGAACAGGATGCGGTCGGACACCGCCGCATAGCCCGGAAGGCCTGCAAGATCAGCCGCCGTCGCAACCGACAGCACCTTCATCACCGGCAGTCCGAATTTCTGCTTGATGTCGCGCACCCGCGCGACGCTCTCCGACCCGTGAAGCTGCAGCAATCCCGGCTGCAGGGCGTCGATGCAGTTTTCAAGCGTGGCGTCGTCGGCATCGACCGTCAGCGCGGCCTTGACGGCGCGGCTTTTGACCAGTCTGCCGAGTTCGCGCGCGGTGCCCAATGTGACATGGCGGGGCGAGGCCTCGAAGAACACGAAGCCCACCATGTCGGCACCAGCATCCAGCGCGACCTCGAGGGTCTCGCGCGTGGACAGGCCGCAAATCTTTACCGCAAGTGACATGGTCTCAGGGCACATTCCGCCATAGGCCGGTGTTCAGAGCGTCAGGCCGTAGGCTTTGGGGTGATCGGCGGGTTCTACAACGCCGCGCCGTGCTTGTCTCGCCCGACGGCCAGATATTGCGGAGCCAGACCGGGGCTCAGCGCCGGAACCTGCCCTCCGGGCGCCGCCGCCAGCGCCCGCTCGCGCTCGCGCTGGGCCACCAGTTCGGCGCGGGCATGACGCGCATCCGCCTCATGCAGCCGGGCGGCACGGCGCCAATGGCGCTGGCCGAACCAGGTCGCGATGCCCCCCGCAATGACCCCGAACACGGCGACGACGATGATAACGACAAACAACGGCAGCGAGACGCCGAGGGCCGGGTCGCTGGAGTTGAAAGGATCGAACGACAGCGTGACGACGTGGCGGTTCGCAACCGCGAAAACGACGAACAGGATCGCGAGCGGCAGGATCACCAGGACGTTGAAAATTTTCCGGAGCATGGTGCGTCCTCGCGACAAAGCCTGAAAGCGCGGTTCGCAAAATTCGGGCGGCCGCGCTCTGGAATTATTATACGGCCGGTCGGATCAGGTCGCTACGGCCGGGTCCGCCGCCTCGTCGCGGTTCAGCCGCTCGCGCATTTCCTTGCCGGTCTTGAAGAACGGCACGCTCTTCTGTTCGACAGGAACATGCGCGCCGGTGCGCGGATTGCGGCCTGCGCGCGCGGGGCGGTGTTTCACCGAAAAGGCCCCAAAACCACGCAGTTCTACGCGATCGCCACGTGCGAGCGCTGCAACGATTTCGTCGAGAATTGCGTTCACGATGTTCTCGACATCCCGCTGATAGAGGTGCGGGTTATGCTCGGCGATGCGCTGAACGAGTTCGGATTTGATCATTGAGTGTTGGGCCCGTGACGTGCGGTTAGACATTTCCTTGAAAAAGCGTTGAACTGTCAAGTCGCTAATTCAAAGTGTGACAAGGCTAAATCGCGTGACAAATGCCGGAATTCGTTGTTGGTCCCGTCACCGCAATGCGGTGAAGAACGACTGAAACCGGATTCATCACACTCAGTTTGCAGATGATGGATGCCAAAGCGCGAGCATGCCATCGAGGCCAAACCGGTCGACCGCCTGACTGACGCCGGACTGCTCAAACTGGCGCGAAAGCGCCGCGAGCCCCATCGCATCGAGAGCAACCGACGCGGTTGCCCGCAAAAAAGTCATGTCGCCGAAGCGCGGAGAGAGCTTGAAATCCCTCACCGGGACGCCTGCGCCGACTTTCTTTTGCGCAACCAGCCATGCAACAGCGGTTTTCTCGTCTCCGAGCTGATCGACCAGCTTGAGGCCCACCGCCTGACGGCCGGTGAACACGCGGCCATCCGCCACCGTCTGCAATGTTGCGTCATCCATGCCGCGGCGATCCTTCACAAGACCGCGAAACCAGGCATAGGAATCCTTCACCAGCGCATCGAGCGCGGCGCGGGCTTCCGGGCTGGTGGGTTCATAACCGTTGGGCGCCGCCTTGAGAGGCGACGACTTCACCTCCTCGACCTTGACGCCGACGGTCTTGAGCAGATCCGACACATTTGGAATCTGAAACAGCACACCGATCGAACCGACCAGCGAGGTTTGCTGAGCGATGATCTGGTCCGATGCCAACGCCGCGATGTATCCGCCCGACGCGGCGAGGCCTTCCACCACGACGACCATCGGCTTCTTCGCCTTGAGGCGGGTCAGTGCGTCAAAGAGCTGCTCCGAACCGGCCGTCGTGCCGCCCGGCGAGTTGATATGGACGATCACCGCCGCCGCGGATGAATTCTCCAGCCGCTCCAGCGCTTCGACACGTGTTTGATCGCTTCGGATCAAGCCGTCGATCTTCACACGCGCGATCGCGTTCGATCCCGTGACTGCGGTGCGCGCCGACGGCGATGCGAATGCTGCGATCGCAACCACTGCGGCAATGACGCCCAGCGCGGCCACCACGCGCCAGAACGTCAGCTTGCGGCGAATGCGGCGGCGATCAACGATCACATCGGAATCGAGCGACATGGATTTTCTCCTCAAGCATCAGATACTTTGCAACGGCCATGAAGATCGTTGCTCTGAAAAGTTATCCCGCGCTTTTGCGGGTGCAGCCTTGATGCATGGTAAACTCAATACATCAATTGCAACGCAATTTGAAGATAACAAGGCGGCTGCAACTCGCCTGATTCTTACGCAATCAGACGCGCGCCGTCGTGGCCCGCGATCCTGAGCGCATGCACGGCGCCTTGCACACCACCCGTCACCGCGACCGGAATAAAATGCTCCGTGCGTCCCTGAGTCGCGCTTTCGATCAGGACGTCGCGCACGGTTTCGACTTCCGATGCAAGTCGCCGTCGCAGCGCGGCCTCGCCGTTTGCGCGCAGCCGCCGCGCGCGATCCTTGATCACGCGGCCATCGACCTGAGGCATCCGCGCCGCCGGCGTGCCGGGCCGGGGTGAATAGGGAAACACATGGAGGAATGTCAGATCGCATTCGTCCACCAGCGCTTGCGAACGTTCAAACATCTCTTCGGTTTCGGTCGGAAAGCCCGCGATGATGTCAGCACCGAACGCGATGTCCGGTCGCAGCCGGCGCACCTGCCGGCAGAAATCAATGGCGTCGGCACGCGAATGCCGCCGCTTCATCCGCTTGAGGATCAGATCGTCGCCGGCCTGCAACGACAGATGCAGATGCGGCATCAGCCGCTGTTCCGTTGCGATCACGTCGAGCAGGTCACCGTCAGCCTCGATGGAATCGATCGACGAGATCCGCAGCCGCTTAAGGTCCGGAACGTGTTTGAGGATCTGCTTCGTCAGCATCCCGAGTTTCGGCGCGCCCGGCAGATCCGCGCCGTAACTGGTGAGATCGACGCCGGTCAGCACGATCTCCGCATGGCCTGCCTCGGTCAGCGCCCGCACCTGATCAACCACCGCCCCCATGGCCACCGAGCGCGAATTGCCGCGGCCATAGGGGATGATGCAGAAGGTACAGCGATGGTCGCAGCCGTTCTGCACTTGCACGAAGACCCGCGGCAGGCCGCGCTGGAATCCGGCAGCGAGATGCGGCGCCATCTCGGTGACCGCCATGATGTCGGAGACCGCGATCTTTTCACCCGAGACCTCGAATGCGGCGCGGGTGTCGCGCCATGCGGCGCTGCGCATCTTGTCGTCGTTGCCCAGGACGCGATCGACTTCGCTCATCTGCGCGAACATCTGCGTCTGGGTCTGCGCCGCACATCCCGTCACCACGATGCGCGCATCCGGTCTGTCGCGCCGGAGCTTGCGGATGGTCTGGCGGGCCTGGGCGACGGCCTCGTTGGTCACCGCGCAGGTGTTGACGACGATGGTGTCCTGAAGGCCCGCGCTTTCCGCTTCGCGCTGGATCACATCCGACTCGAATGCGTTGAGCCGGCAGCCGAAGGTGACGACGTCAACGCCCATCTCAGGCAACGTCGGCGAACAGCGCCGGATCGAAACGGCCTTCGAACTCGAATGCCGCAGGCCCGGTCATCAATACGTGATCGTCCTGCGCACGCCATTCGATGGTGAGTTCGCCGCCAGGCAGCGTCATGTGCACGATGCGCTCGGTCCGCTTCAGCCGGGCCGCGGCGACCGCAGTCGCGCAGGCCGCAGAACCGCAGGCCTTGGTCAGGCCCGCGCCGCGTTCCCATGTACGCATGACGATGTGCTCGCGGTCCACGACATGCGCGAGCGTGATATTGGCGCGCTCCGGGAAAATCGGGTGGTTCTCAAGCAATGGCCCGAAGCGTTCGAGATCGTAGGCTTCGATGTCATCGACCCAGAAGATCGCGTGCGGATTGCCCATGCTGACGACCGACGGCGAATGCAGGATCGGCGCATCGATCGGCCCGATCTGCAATTCGATATAGCGTGTGTCGCGGAATTCCTCCGCCAGCGGAATATCCTGCCAGCCGAACTTCGGCATACCCATGTCGACGGTGTAAAGATCGGGCGCCGGTCCCTGCCAGCAATTAAGAAGACCTGCACGGGTCTCGAACGTCAGCGCAGTCTTGCCGGTTTCCTCGAACACCTGCCGCGCGACGCAGCGCATGCCATTGCCGCAGGCTGCGGCCTCCGAGCCGTCATTGTTGTAAATGCGGATGAAGGCGCTGGTGCCTTGAACGCGCGGCGGATGCAGCACCATCAGCTGGTCATAAGGTACGCCTCCGGGTGAGGCAATTGCGCGCGCCTCGCCAGGCGTGACGGTCCCTGCCGAATCACGCAAGTCGAGAACGACGATCTCGTTGCCGATCCCGTTCATCTTGGCGAAGCTATGGTTGGCGAGCGTGCTCATGATCCCAGCTATATGGCGAATGCGGAGCGACTTGGCCAGAGTGGTTGCCTGCCTCGCGATTGCCCAGTTTGGAACGCATGCCAGTTCCGAGCGGTTCGTGGTAATCTGTGTCCGCTTCGCCGCCGGACAAGATTTACCCCCGCAGACGCTTCGGAGACCATGAATGACGAATACCCGCGTTGCCGTTTTGGTCGCCATGGCGCTGGTCGTTGCGGCAGCGGTCTGGTTCAAGCTGCCCATGGGATCGGTTACAGGGCCGGTCCAGTCGCCATCGTCCAACACCACAGCCACGGCAGTCCCACCGGCGCCTTCGGTTGCACCGGCAGCAGCACCTGAGACACCCGCTCCGGCCGCACCTACCCCGTCAGCTTCAACGGCAACACCGGCGGCTCCGTCAGCGCCCGCAGCCGAAGCTCCGGCGCCTGCGCCGCCGGCAACCGCGCAAACACCTGCTAACCCGACCGCCCCGGCGGCAGAGGCGCCATCGTCCGCACCGAACGCGCAGACCGCTGACCCGTTCGGCGAGCAGCAGACCCTGACCGCCAGGAAGGTCGTGATCCTGAAAGGCAGCGCGAACTGGGATAACGCTTTCGAGACGCTGGTAGGGTCGCTGAAAACGCTGTCGGGGTTTCTCGACAAGCAGGGCATCAAGCCTGCGGGGTCGCCCCTGATCGTCTACACCTCGACCGACGATGCAGGCTTCACCTATCAGGCCGAAATTCCGGTCGATCAGGAGCCGAAGAACCTCGCCAGAGGCATGAGTGTCGGCACGTCGCCCGAAGGCCCGACGCTGAAATTCGTCCATCGTGGCTCGTACGACAACATGGACAATACCTATGAAGCGATCACCAACCACCTCGACGACAAGAAACAGGAAGCCAAGGATACGTTCATTGAGGAATACGTCACCGACCCGCTGACGACGACAGAAGACAAGCTCGTCATCAACGTGTTCGTTCCGCTCAAGTAGAATTGCCGCTCAAGTAAACCTGCCGCTCAAAATGGAATCTGGAGTTTAAAAATGCGCGCCCGCACTGTCATCGCCGCGATAGCCCTTGCCGCCATGGCCACGTCTGCATGGGGACAGACACTGCCACCAACGGTTTCGGTCACCGGCGAAGCTTCGATCTCCGTGCCGCCGGACCTGGCGCAGATCGACAGCGGCGTCACCACCGAGGCAAAGACCGCACGCGAAGCCTCCGAGGCCAACAACAAGGCGATGGGCGGTGTCTTGCAGGCGCTCAAGAACGCGGGCCTTGCCGAGAAGGATATCCAGACCTCACGCCTGTCGCTGTCGCCGCAGAGCGCACCGAACCGCAACGCCAACGCCCCGTTCCTGATCGTCGGCTACCGCGCGAGCAACCGCGTCACCGTCACCATTCGCGACATCACCAAGGTCGCCGACACCATCGACGTGCTGGTGGGCGCCGGCGCCAACGAGATCAGCGGCATGAGTTTCATGGTGTCGAAGGCCTCGAAGCTGCTGGACGACGCGCGCGCGGAAGCCATCGCGGATGCGCGGCGCAAGGCTGAAATCTACGCGAAAGCCGCTAACATCTCGCTCGGCGCGCCGATCAGCATCTCGGAAGAAACGGCGCCGGGCCCGATGCCCTATCGCAAGATGGCGGCGGACATGGCCGCATCCGCGCCGGTGGCGCAGGGTCAGGAAACGCTGCGCGTCTCGGTTAGCGTGTCCTACGAGATCAGGCCGAAGGCGCAGTAGCAGCCGCCGTTGCGAGGAGCACTTGCGACAGCTCCCAAGGTCATTCCGGGGCGCGCGAAGCGCGAACCCGGAATCTCGCAGAACCCATCAAGATTCCGGATCAACGCGCCAAGCGCGTTGTCCGGAATGACGGCGAACCGGGCCGAGCCAAGCACAACTCATCACGCTCCGGCCTTCATCAAATCTCGAACACCTGACCCGGCTTCAGCGCGACGAATTTTTCGTGCGCCACGCCCGCGGCATCGAGCGCCGTCGCCAGATCGTTGACCGGCGCATCAATGGCCTCGTCGGTCAGCTGAAACGTGCCGTGATGATGTGCCAGTGCCATCTCGGCTCCGCAGTCCGCCAGCGCCTTCACGGCATCTTCGGGGTTCATGTGCATTTCGCGCATGAACCAGCGGGGCTCATAGGCACCGATGGGCAGGATCGCCGCGCGCAGCGGGCCGTGCGTTTCGCGGACGCGCCGGAAATGCGCGCCGGTGCCGTAGCCGGAATCGGCGACGAGGTAGAGTTTTCCAGCCGGGGTCTCCAGCACGAAGCTCGCCCACAATGCCTTGTTGCGATCGAACAGCCCGCGCGCGGTCCAGTGGCGCGTCGCCACCAGTGTAACGGCTACGCCATTGCCGATCTCGACCCGCTCGTTCCAGTCAAACGCCTCGGCGCGGATCGCCGCGTCGTTTGACGCCATCGTCACATCGTTGCCGAGCGGTGTGATCACGCGCGGCGAGAATTTCGCAGCGAGCCTTGAAAGAGTCCTGGCGTCGAGATGGTCGTAGTGTCCATGCGACACCAGCACCACGTCGATCGGCGGCAACGCCTCGAAAGCGATACCGGGATCGTTGACGCGCTTCGGCCCGGCAAAGCTTATCGGCGACGCCCGTTCCGACCACACCGGATCGACCAGGATATTGAGGCCCGCGGTCTGGATCAGCCAGCTTGCGTGACCGACATAGGAAAACCGTACCTTGCCGCCGGTGACCCGCGGCGGCGGCGTATCGGCATAGGGGCTCGGCGCGCGCTCGGGCCACTTGGCGGCCTGCTTGGTGAGCTGCCAGCGCAGCACTTCCCAGAGCTTCTTTGGCGGCGAACCGTCGGGGTCAAAAAAACAGGTGCCGTCGAAATGATCGGAGGGCGGGCCGGCATAGGTTTTCATGCGGGAAATCCAGACAGATGGCACGCCCACGGTAACCGCGGCGCCGGCGAGCAGACCAAAAACACGGCGGCGGCTGACTTGCATGGGTCCAAAAGGGCCGAAACGGCCCATCCGGGCCAACAGTTAGGTTCCCCAATGGTACATCGCAACCCGGCCCAGAATCAGCATTTTTCGGTCTTTTCTTGACTTTTCGGGCTACGGGCGGTTTAACCCCCGCACTTCTCGGAAAGACGTTCTTTTCGACCCGCCGCCCGGCACTGGATGCCGGAGGCCAACGCCCGACAGCGCTGTGCGCCCTCGGGCGTAAAAGTGTTTGGAATTTCACGTCCCAACCGGGACATGAGCAACGGGATGTAGCGCGGCCATGTTCGACAATCTGTCGGAAAAGCTTGGAGGCATTCTCGATCGGCTGACGCGGCGCGGTGCGCTGTCGGAAGCCGATGTCGATGCCGCCATGCGCGAAGTGCGCCGCGCGCTGCTCGAGGCCGACGTCGCCCTCGACGTGGTGCGCTCGTTCATCGACAAGGTCCGCGAACAGGCGATCGGCGCCACCGTCGTTAAGTCGGTGACGCCGGGCCAGATGGTCGTCAAGATCGTCCACGACGAACTGGTCGCAACCCTTGGCTCCGACGGTCAGCAAATCGATCTCAACGCGCCCGCCCCGGTCGCGATCATGATGGTGGGTCTGCAGGGTTCCGGTAAAACCACCACCACCGCGAAGCTGGCGCGCCGCCTCACCCAGCGCGACAAGAAAAAGGTTCTGATGGCGTCGCTCGACGTCTATCGCCCGGCCGCGCAGGAACAGCTCGCCGTCCTCGGCCGCGATCTGTCCATCGAGACGCTGCCGATTGTGGCGGGACAGAAGCCGGTACAGATCGCGCAGCGCGCGCTGCAGGCCGGCAAGCTCGGCGGCTACGACATCGTGCTGCTCGATACCGCGGGCCGCACGACACTCGACGAAGAGATGATGACGGAAGCCGCGGAGGTGAAAACCGCCGCGAAGCCGCATGAAGTGCTGCTGGTCGCCGATTCGCTGACCGGTCAGGATGCCGTCAATCTCGCGCGCGCATTCGACCAGCGTGTCGGCCTCACCGGCATCGTGCTGACGCGAGTCGACGGCGACGGACGCGGCGGCGCTGCGCTCTCGATGCGGGCGGTTACCGGCAAGCCGATCAAGCTGATCGGCACCGGCGAAAAGACCGATGCGCTGGAAGACTTCCATCCCTCGCGTATTGCGGGCCGCATCCTCGGCATGGGCGACGTCGTCTCCCTCGTCGAAAAGGCCGCGGCGCACATCGATGCCGAGAAAGCCGCGCGCGTCGCCGAGAAGATGCGCAAGGGCAAGTTCGACCTTGCCGACCTGCGCGATCAGTTGCAGCAAATGCAGACCATGGGCGGTCTCGGCGGCCTGATGGGCATGATGCCCGGCGTCGCCAAGATGAAAAACCAGATCGCTGCCGCCAACCTCGACGACAAGGTCGTGAAGCGTCAGATGGCGGTGATCGATTCCATGACGCGCGAGGAGCGCAAGAATCCCGACATCCTCAAGGCCAGCCGCAAAAAGCGCATTGCCGCCGGCGCGGGCCTGAAGGTCGAGGAAGTCAACAAGCTGCTCAAGATGCACCGGAACATGGCCGACATGATGAAGGCCATGGGTCAGGGCAAACGCGGCCCGCTTGCGGGCATGGCGCAAGCGATGGGCTTTGGCGGCAACGGCATGCCGTCGGCTGACGCGATGAAAGAACTGGCTGCGAAGATGCCCGGCGGAATTCCGCAAGGCGCGCCGTCGCTGCCGAAAGATTTCCCGGGCCTTCCAGGGCTGGGAAAACCAACACTGCCGGGCCTCGGCGGATTTCCGGGGATCGGCAAGAAGAAATAGCCGAAACAGTTTTCACGAAATTCAAACACACCAACGGAGAATAGAATGTCAGTCGTTATCCGCCTCGCCCGCGCAGGCACCAAGAAGCGTCCGGTCTATCACGTCGTCGTCGCCGACTCGCGCTTCCCGCGCGATGGCCGCTTCATCGAGCGTCTCGGTCACTTCAACCCGCTGCTGCCGAAGGACAACGAGACGCGTCTCAAGCTCGACATGGACAAGGTCAAGGCCTGGCTCGCCAAGGGTGCGCAGCCGTCGGACCGCGTGATGCGCTTCCTCGACGCCGCGGGCGTCAAGAAGCGTGAGCCGCGCAAGAATCCCGAGAAGGCCGTGCCGCGCAAGGAGCGCAAGGCTGCCGCCGAAGCCGCCGCCAAGTAATCGCATTCAGCGGTGACGCGCGATCCGGGCATCTGCGTTGCAAGAATCGGCGCCGCGCACGGTGTGCGCGGCGAGGTGCGATTGTGGCCGTTCACCGAAGACCCGATGGCGGTGATCGATTACGGAACGCTCTCGACCAAGGACGGTGCGCGGCAGTTTGAAGTGGTGCGCGCCCGCATCGCCAAGGATCATCTGGTCGCGGTGCTCAAGGGCATCACGACCCGCGAGGATGCCGAGCGCATCAACGGCCTTGAGCTTTACATTGATCGCGACAAACTTCCCGAGACGGAAGAGGGCGAGTATTACCACGCCGATCTGATCGGACTGCGGGCCGTTGATCCGGCTGGCGGCGCGATCGGCAGGGTGTTTGCGATCCATAATTTCGGCGCGGGCGACATCATCGAAATCGCGCCGCCGCAGGGCCCGACCTTGCTGCTGCCGTTTACCGACGCCGTGGTGCCAACGGTCGATCTCGCCGAGGGCCAAGTGGTGATCGTGATGCCGCAAGAGATCGAAGGCGATTCTCCGCACGACGCGGATATCTGAACCGGGATACCCGAATCATGTGGCGCGCCACCGTGCTCACGCTGTTTCCGGAGATGTTTCCAGGCCCGCTCGGCATCAGCCTCGCGGGCAAGGCTCTGGCATCGAACCTGTGGGCGCTTGAGACGCGCGACATCCGCGACGCCGCCACCGACAAGCACCGCAGCGTCGATGACACCCCGGCCGGCGGCGGACCCGGCATGGTGCTGCGTGCCGACGTGCTGGCAGCCGCCATCGATGCCGCCGACATTGCTCCGGACCGCCCGCGCCTGCTGATGAGCCCGCGGGGTACTCCCCTGACCCAAAAAAGGGTGATGGAACTTGCGGTCGGCCCCGGCCCGCTGATCGTCTGCGGCCGCTTTGAGGGCATCGATCAGCGGGTCATCGAGGCCCGTGGGCTGGAGGAAATCTCCCTCGGGGACTACGTGCTCTCAGGCGGAGAAATCGCGGCGCTGGCCCTTCTGGACGCCTGTGTGCGGCTTCTGCCAGGCGTCATGGGCAAGCTAAGCTCCGGAACCGACGAGAGTTTTTCGGATGGACTACTTGAATACCCCCAATATACCCGCCCGCAGGATTTCGAGGGCCGGACCATCCCGGATGTTCTGGTGTCAGGCGACCATGCCCGAATCGACGCCTGGCGGCGGACCGAGGCCGAAGCCCTGACCAAGGCCCGGCGGCCTGACCTCTGGGCGGCCAAAATCGCCCAGAACGTCGCTCCAAGGTCACGAAAAGACACGACGAAAGGGTGACAACGGGGCGGCTATGGCGTATACGACCGGCCAATCCGTGCAGACGCTGGATACGAATTTCCGCGCAGCCCCTTCCGGGCGCGCCGCCGATGGAGTTTTGTGATGAACATCATTCAAGAGCTCGACAAAGAGCAGCTGGAAAAGCTTTCTGCCGGAAAGAC
>Ga0233439_10003406_pt1 | contig 16543 bp, 12 predicted proteins | sample SI_123_September_6_FD_182713 | JGI IMG/M metagenome (GOLD analysis project Ga0233439, IMG submission 182713) | Seawater microbial communities from Saanich Inlet, British Columbia, Canada - SI_123_September2016_100_MG | ecosystem: Environmental > Aquatic > Marine > Inlet | place: Canada: British... | reverse complement strand
TGAAGAGTGGCGCACTCGACCAAAAAAACAAGAGGAAACAGAAATAGATGAATTTATGATTCAATTTCTATTATTTACTCTGCATTACTTTAGAGAGAAATTCAGATAGGCCATATAAATAACCTGCATTACTAATTCTTGCCATTCAAAAAGCTTAAGAGTAAACTTGATTAATTGTTACTAAATCAAGTTTTACGATGACTGCTACTATAAGAACCCATGGAGGCAGACGCTCAGGTGCTGGGCGCAAACCAGGCAATAGCATAGCTCAACCTACTACAGTCATACGCGTTCCGGTAAACACGGCTAAAATTATCAAGAGCTTTATTTCTACTCTAAAAGAAGAGCGCCCATTACAAACAGACGCTAAGCTCTCTGAGCTAATCCAATTCGTACGAACTAAACAACACACCGTTTTTCCACTTTACACATCAAAAGTAGCCGCTGGCTTTCCATCTCCAGCTGACGATCATATTGAGAAACGGCTCGATCCAAACGACTATCTCGTGGAAAATGATGCTGCAACTTTCTTCGTACGCGTCAAAGGTGATTCAATGACAGAGGCCGGCATCTTCGATAATGATGTGCTAGTTATTGACCGCTCAAAAACCCAGCAGAATGGAGATATTGTCCTTGCAATACTAGATGGGGAATTTACCGTAAAAATTTTGGGAAAATCTAAAAAAGGTGTAACCCTTATTCCGGCCAACCAAAATTATTCAGTTATTGAAATCAAAGAAGAACAGTCCTTTGAAATTTGGGGCGTTGTTACCGGATCCATGCGGAAATTTAAATGAACCGCTCTATCGCTCTCGTTGACTGTAATAATTTTTATGTAAGTTGTGAACGAGTATTTAATCCGAAATTAAGAAATAAACCAGTAGTGGTACTTTCTAATAATGATGGCTGCGCAGTTGCTAGAAGCGAAGAGGCAAAGGCACTTGGGATAAGAATGGGAGAGCCCTGTTTTCAGTTTAAACACTTAGCAAGAAAACATAACATTATTACCTGTTCTTCTAATTATGCATTGTATGCAGATATGTCCGATCGAATAATGAGCATACTCTTCAAATTTAGCCCCAGCCAAGAAATATACTCTATTGACGAATGTTTTCTAGATTTCACGGGATTCCGCAAAAATGGCCTGACTGCCTATGCACAAGAAATCTGTAGGTATATTCAACAACAAACTGGGTTACCTGTATGCATAGGAATTGGAGCATCAAAAACACTAGCAAAGCTTGCGAACTACATTGCTAAAAAAAATTTAGTATTCCAAGGTGTATGTAATTTCAATGCCATGTCAATACGGGAACAAAATAAATGGCTACACAGAATTAAAGTTGAAAAGATATGGGGTATTGGCAAAAAACTTTCGCCAAAATTACAACAGATTGGTGTTTACAGCATCAATGACCTGAAAAATATTAATCCGCGCAGACTAGATTTGCAGTTTTCTGTCTCTTTGAAAAAAACTATCTACGAGCTTAATAATATAGTTTGTTTTGAATTGGAGGGGACAACCGCGAAAAAAAAACAGATAACCTGCTCCCGCTCTTTTGGTGTATTGATAACTAGTTTCAAAAGTCTAGAACAATCCATAGCTCTCTATGTAAGCCGTGCTGCTGAGAAATTACGTCGACAAAATTCATATACGGGATCAATTCATATTTATATCTGTACCAGTCCATTCAATAAGAAAGAATCTTGTTACGAGAATAGCATAAACATTCCACTGCCAGAGCAAACAGACGATACCTTGACGCTTATACAATTTTCATTATTCGGATTGCGTAAAATTTACCACAACGGATATAGATACCAAAAGGCGGGAGTTATCCTATCTAAAATTGTATCAAATAAAAAACACCAACCTGACTTATTTAGTAAAAAGGAGGGGCGAAAAAAATCAAGCAGCCTAATGGCAGCACTTGATCAAATTAATACACTGATGGGAAAGAAAATATTGATAATTGCAGCCGAGGGAATAACACAACCATGGAAGATGAGACAAAATAACATGAGCCCAAGATATACGACTAACTGGAATGATTTGATAGTAGTTAGTCAGCTTATATAAAGAAGCTCTAAACTACCGCTGAATTTCCGTAATTTATACAACAGCGAACTCTCAGACCCCACACAATCTCCATAAATTGAATTTTCTAATAATTAAGCCAAAGCATCCCGTTAGCCTATATAGATGGTAGCCTCCCTCACGTTATCCCATATAGGTGGTATAGGAACTTATATTTAATTTGTGCAACTTACGTGCTAAAATATGGTCATATAGATTGTTTAACAAGGAGAACAATATAAAGACCATACTTGCTAATCCGAGAGGGTTCTGTGCTGGTGTAGTGCGCGCGGTAGAAATCGTGGAGCAAGCACTCTTACTTTATGGGGCTCCAATTTATGTTCTACACCAGATTGTTCATAACCAACAGGTAATCCAAGATCTGGAAGCACGCGGAGTCATTTTTACCGAAGACATGAAGAGCATCCCGCCCAGAACAGTAACTGTTCTCAGTGCTCATGGCGTATCCGATGCCGTTATGGAAACTGCCCAAGCTCAAGATTTGGAAATTATAGACGCGACTTGCCCGCTTGTTACCAAGGTTCATTTACAAGCTAAACGTTATAGCAAAAGTGGGCATGAAGTGGTAATTATTGGCCATCGGGGGCATGTTGAAGTAGAAGGGACTTACGGACGAGTACGGGGGACAGTCCATGTGGTTGGTACTGTAGAAGATGTTCAGGCTCTAGTGGTTTCTGATCCGAAGCAAGTATCCTATGTAACCCAAACTACCCTTAGTTTAGATGACACGCGTTCCATCGTGCAGGCCCTAAAAGATCGTTTTCCGGAAGTAAAGGGCCCTGAGTTATCTGATATCTGCTATGCAACACAAAACCGCCAGAATGCTGTGCGAAGCCTTGCAGAAAGAGTTGATGTTATACTGGTGGTCGGCGCTCGAAATAGCTCCAATTCTGCACGATTACAGGAAGTAGGCGAAATGAGTGGCGTAGATGCCTATTTAATTCAAGACGCTAACGAAATTTCACCAGACTGGTTTGCTAATAGCTCCGCCATAGGTGTAACTGCCGGTGCATCCACTCCTGAAATATTAGTACAGGGTGTTCTTGATCGTTTGCGAGCTCTTGGAGTGAGCAGTATCGAAGAGATGGAAGGAGTATCGGAAGACATCACATTTAAACTTCCCGCATCACTATTAAGAGAACAGAAACCTTTGTAATCATGCAATAAATTATAATATAAAAGTAGCTATTTTTTCTATGAATGACTATTATTTGGCCTATTAAATTAATCTTGGAGAGATTTGCTCATGGGAGTTCCAATACGTCAACAACTGGCTGTAGCCAGCTATTTATTAAAACAAAAATTTAACGGGGTAAAGAAATACCCGATGGTTTTAATGCTGGAGCCACTCTTTCGTTGTAATTTAGCCTGTGGGGGTTGCGGGAAAATAGATTATCCTGAGGAGACCCTGGACAAGCGTCTTTCATATGAAGAATGTATGCAGGCTGTCGATGAATGTGGTGCGCCGATGGTATCAATTCCGGGTGGAGAACCACTGATCCACAAAGAAATGCCGCAAATAGTCGAAGGAATTGTCGCGCGTAAAAAATATATCTACCTATGTACAAATGCACTTTTATTGAAGAAGAGAATTAATGATTATAAGCCATCTCCCTATTTAACTATGTCTGTCCATCTGGATGGAATGAAAGAAAGGCATGATAATTCTGTCTGTCAAGAAGGAGTCTTTGATCGGGCAGTTGAGGCCATAAAGATAGCTGTAGCAAAAGGCTTTAGAGTCACTGTGAACTGTACTCTCTTTCAGGGGGAGACCCCGGAAGATGTTGCTGAATTTCTTGATTACGCTATGACTCTAGGCATAGAGGGAGCAACTATTGCACCCGGATTTAGTTATGAAAAAGCACCCCAGCAAGATGTATTTATTAAAGGCGAAGACACCAAGAATTTGTTCAGAGGTATTTTTGAGATTGGCAAAAAACGGGACTGGAAATTAAACCATTCCACGCTATACCTTGATTTTCTTGCAGGTAATCAGAGCTATGATTGCACTCCATGGGGGAATCCAACCCGTAATATATTTGGCTGGCAAAAACCCTGCTATTTACTATCGGATGAAGGCTATGCATCTAGTTTCCAAGAGCTTCTAGAGGAAACTCCTTGGGAGAATTATGGGAATACTAATAACCCAAAATGTGTGCAGTGTATGGCGCACTGTGGTTATGAAGCAACTGCAGTTGAAGATATGTTGCAACATCCACTGAAAGGACTACTTACATCTATACGGGGGCCAAAAACTGTAGGGGCGATGGTAGCTGAACCAGTTCCCAAATGGATAACCGAAGAACAAGGGAAAAAGAGTACACTTTCAGAAATTCCTGTTACAGTTAAGTTATAATTATCATTATCTTATGCTTAAATATAGATTTAGTAGTTTTTTATAAAAACAGAAATGATTTGTTTAGTATAAATTGAACAAATCATTATCTCCTTTGCTAGTTACACTAATTAGCGGTATTTTTTGTAAAAAAGTTTATTTAAGCAAGCAATATTTATACAAGTAATTTTGTCCGGCCCCTTACTATATACTTAAACATAATCAGAATTTATTAGGCATATTTTCTATATGCACATGTTTGGAAATCAAAAATTATGAAAATTTCTCTAGAAGCTAGATCAGCGTTACATCTTCTTATAGTGATAGCAATAGTTTTGTACATACCGGTGGCTTGGGCCCAAGAACCAGACACTACTAATCCCACAAAAATCATAAAGAGTCTGCACGGTTCCTTGCTAGAGGCAATGCGAGGAGGAAAAAAACTTGGATTCCAGGGTCGCTATAAATTATTGACTCCAGCAATTAAGAACTCTCACGATCTTGACTTTATTGTAAAAACTATTCTAGGAAGACAATGGACTAAGCTAAGCGATGAGCAACAACAAATTCTTATTAGCCACTTCCGCGAACTCAGTATTAGCACCTATTCAGGGTGGTTCAAAGAATATAATGGTGAACAGTTTAAATATATTGAGCAAAAAAAGATGCCTAGAGATTATATATTGGTACGCAGCCAATTTATCCGCTCTAATGGTGATACTGTAAGCTTCGACTACCTGCTCCGTCAGAATAAGAAAGGTTGGAGAATCATTAATATTTTGGCTGATGGCGTCAGTGATCTTGCACTGAAACGTGTAGAGTATCGTTCCATTCTTAAACAAAAGGGCTTTAAAGATTTTATCGGTATGCTCAAGAAAAAAATTGAGTTGACTAAAAATTAAGCTCTAATAATACAAACCATTCCCTGAAGGACAACCCACAATAGTGGAAGCTTCGAAAGGATATATCTACAGTAATTTTGGACGTTGGGCTGCCGCTTCATATCTATACGCGCCATGGATAATTCTTGTAGTGGTACTTGCCGCTATGAGCTGTTCCGTATATATATCACGTAATCTTGGTATGAATACAGATACCACAGAGATGCTCGCAGAGCATCTGCCATTTCGTGTCAATCTGAAACACTACAACAAAACGTTCCCCCAGGAAATGGAGAGCATGTTAGTGGTATTAGATGCCCCTACGCCGGAACAAGCATATGCTACCGCCGGTCGCCTTTCCTATCTCCTAAGAAATGACACGCAAAATTTCCAAGATATATACGCCCCAAATGTAGATTCTTTTTTCATACAGAATAGCCTACTTTACGAGAGCATTCCTGAGCTGGAAAAAATTGCTGACCATATGTCTAATGCACAACCACTGATCTCCCATATTGCTCGGGACCCAACATTACAAACTTTTATTTCTGTACTTTCTGGAGCGACAGATGAATTACGTAAGGGACGTAATCTGGAACTGGGGCCCTTATTTCATAGTTTGAGTGAGACTTTAAATGCCAGGCTTACAGAGGTGCCGCGCGTTCTTTCATGGCAAGAGCTATTCCGAGGTAAGTCACAAAAGAACAGATATCAAGAATTTATTATGGTAAAACCAAAACAGGATTTTACCCAGCTATATCCTGCTGAAAAATCAATCTCTGCAATACAAGCTGCTGCAGCTAAAATTGGCTTAACAGATGATAGCCCTATACAAATGCGCATTACTGGTGAAGTGGCCCTAGCTGATGAAGAACTCAACAGCTCACTGCGCGGCATGGAATATGCGGGAATAATTACGTTTGTATTAATTTCATTAGTACTTTTCTTTGCAATGCGTACGATTAGGCTGTTACTTGCAGTAATAATCTGTCTTATCTTAGGCCTGATCTTTACTGCAGCTTTTGCTACGGCTGCAATCGGCCACTTGAATATCATTTCTATCGCTTTTGCAATACTATACATTGGTCTTGGCGCTGACTTTGCAATCCATTTTCTACTACGGCATAGAGAAATAATAGAGAGAGGGCTATCAAAAAAAGATGCTATCTACGAATCTGGAAGTGTAGCTGGGGGCGCATTGACTGTATGCGCCCTAACTAACGCTATTGCCTTCTATGCTTTTATCCCTACTGATTTCAGCGGAGTGGCTGAATTAGGAGTAATTTCTGGAACTGGGATGCTGATCAGTCTACTGGTTACCCTTACTATTGGCCCTGCTCTGCTGCGCTATATACCTAAACATTCTAAACTAGAATCCAATATTGATGCCTCTCTTAGTAGAGTACTCGAAATATCATTTAAATGGCAAAAATTAATATATACAGCTATCTTCATTGGACTATTATCTGCAGTCATACTCTTTCCTCAGCTAAAATTTGACTATAATTTATTGAATATGCAGGATCGTACAGGAGAAGCTGTAAGAACCTTTAAGGAATTACTGTCGGAAGTAGATAATTCGCCCTGGTATGTAGCTGTATTAGCTAAAAATCGTAAAGAAGCAGATTTTTTGGTAGAAGATCTAACAAAACTGAAAGAGGTAAAAAGAGTAGTAACTATTCTTAATTTTGTACCAGAAGAACAGGAAATGAAACTCCCACTTATTGAAGAGATGGCAATTACCACCGGACCGATCACCATATCGACGCCATTGCAAGTGAATAAAAAACAAAGGCTGATAAAACAACAAAAAGAATTAGATAGGCTTAGTACCACTCTAGACCATTTCATTGCTGAGAAGCCTGACCATATTTTATTGATTCCTGCCCGTGCTCTGAAAAATTCATTGACCGCGCTTTTTGAACATCTTAACAAAAATGATACTGAAAATAGAGTGAAGCTATTGCATTCTGTAGAAGAAGATTTGCTCGTAACGTTACCTACTTCTTTACAACGTATGCAGACTGCTATTGAGGCTTCTACCACATTCAGTAAAGAAGATCTTCCAGCGCCTTTAATAAGCCGCTGGTACAGCCATGCTGACGAATACAAAATAGCTGTCTACCCGTCAGAGGATATAGATGACAACGATGCATTAAAACGCTTTGTTCGAGCGATCCAGAAAGTTGCGCCACAAGCTACTGGGGGTCCCATGGTAAGCCTGGCAGCTGGTGAAGCTGTCGTACAAGCATTCATACAAGCATTTTCATTAGCTTTAGCTGGGATAGTGATAGCGCTATTAATCTTATTGCGGAGTGTAAAATATACTCTTCTGGTACTAGTCCCACTTCTTCTTTCAAGTATATTTATTGGTATCTTCTCCGTATTGTTCAATCTACCATTTAATTTTGCAAATATTATTGCTCTTCCATTATTACTCGGTATTGGATTAGATAGTAGCCTACATATGGTTCACCGGAGCCGTAGTGATAAACTGGTAGGCGAAACTCTGGCCCATACTAGTACGGTGCGCGCCGTTTTTTATAGTGCTCTAACCTCCCTTGTCACCTTTGCAAGCTTAATGCTCTCTTCCCATCAAGGCACTGCTAGCATGGGAATATTACTTACTGTAGGATTGACTTGCACTCTTATCTGCACGCTCTTTATATTACCTGTTCTGTTAAATGCCTCGGCCAAAAAAACAGAAGCTTAGAAATAGCCTTATACCCACCCGCGTGCCCTTACAACAGAACCTTTGATGAGTATCATGGTTAGAAGCAGCTCTTTTTGCTGTACAGAACCACTCGAAACGAATTACTATAACGAGAATATAGAAAAGGCTAAAAATAGGTATGAAACCAAGCTATTTAAATGCTATTTTGCTGATATTATTTACTGGATTAGCTACAGGCTGCGCCACAGTTTTATCTGGACCCAGGGTTGATAAGAGTACAGGATACTCTTACTCCGGGAAAAAATTTGATGCAAATAATCAAGAAATTGCATCTGCTGATAAAGAAATTGCATCTGCTGATAAAGAAATTGCATCTGCTGATAAAGAAATTGCATCTGCTGCTGAAGATCCCTGTTTACAAGGGGATCCTTATGAAGATATTAATCGCCGTTTTTATGACGTAACCGAAGATATTGACCGGGGTATTTTCGAGCCAGTTGCTGACACATATATAGAACATGTCCCAAGTTCGGTGCGAGAATCAGTCGGAAACTTTTACTCTAACCTTGCATACCCAAATGTAGTATTAAATGGCTTATTACAAGGTAAAGTAAAGCAAGGAGTAGAAGATAGTTTACGCTTTATTGTAAATACTACAGTAGGCTTAGGCGGGATATTTGACCCAGCAAGCTCTGTGGGTTTAGAAAAACACGATGAAGATTTTGGGCAGACATTAGGGGTTTGGGGTGTTGACAATACGTCTTATATGTACATACCTATTCTGGGACCAAGCAGTAACCGTGATCTAATTGGCCTTCCTGTCACCATAGCATCAAATATGTTATTTTATGCGGGGTTTTTTGTTGGTGCCCCAGTAACTGTTCCTTTAGGTCTTCTAGCTGCAGTTGATAAACGTGCGCAGCATACAGAACAGATGCGTATTCGTGATCAGGCCGCATTAGACCGCTATATATTCACTCGTGAAGCATATTGGCAATATCGAGAAAACCTTGTATTCGATGGCAAGCCACCAACTGAATCTTATGATAATCTCTTTCCTGATGAAGACTTTCTAGACCATGATGAAGACTCTCAAGATACATCAGATAGATATTTCAAGGAACCCTGCCCTAAGAAATCTTCATAGTATTTTTATGCGCAATAAGCCTGACAAAATTCCTTCTTATACAAAAAAGAAATCGCATCAGACAGTATAATCTGACAGCCATAATAAAAACATTGCCAGCCTATTGTTTACAACAACAAATCGACTCAGCCTGATACACCAGAAGGAAATTTAATGAAAGAAACAGATAACGCTCTTACTAATCTGAGCCAGGAAGATACTAGTTTTACGTCTGATATAACCACCTCTGATTACCAGCAGCAATCAGATCTTGACAAGAAAAAACTAGTTGATGCCCTTGCATCAGCACGTAAAGCTCTACTAGCCTTACAAAAAGAAGATGGCCACTGGTGCTTTCCACTCGAGGCAGATTGTACTATTCCAGCCGAGTACGTGTTGATGATGCATTTCATGGATGATATAGATACAGACCTTGAAATAAAATTAGCTCGGTTTATCAGGACAAAGCAGGATACAGAGCATGGTGGCTGGCCCCTATACTATGGCGGTCACTTTGATTTGAGTTGTACTGTCAAAGCTTACTATGCATTAAAGTTAGTTGGTGACTCCCCAGAGGCTCCACATATGGTAGCTGCTCGTACAGCCATTCTGTCACATGGTGGCGCATCACAAGCAAATGTTTTTACCAGGATCTTACTTGCGATGTACGGCCAACTCCCCTGGCGTGGTGTTCCTTTTATGCCGGTAGAGATTATTCTACTGCCGAAGTGGTTCCCATTTCATCTGAGTAAAGTTGCTTATTGGTCACGTACAGTGACCGTGCCGCTGACAATCTTATGCAGCCTAAGAGCAAAAGCTGCTAATCCACATAAAATTAATGTTCGTGAGCTTTTCACCGCAGATCCAGAGAAAGAACGTGATTATTTCCCAGTACGTACTCCTCTAAACCGATTATTCTTATTTATTGAACGTACTGCTTCACTATTTGAGCCATTTATTCCAAATGTATTACGTCGAATTGCTTTACGCCGAGCAGAGCGCTGGATAATAGAACGACTTAATGGCGAATGCGGTCTAGGAGCAATTTTTCCCGCAATGGTAAATGCAAATGAGGCTCTCTCACTACTAGGCTATCCTTATGAGCATCCGTACCGAGAACAGTGTCGCAAAGCTTTATTAGGGTTATTGGTTATTGATGATGAACAAGCCTGGTGCCAACCATGCACATCTCCTGTGTGGGATACTGTCTTAGCAAGCTTGGCATTACAGGAAGATACTAGTGCAGATCAAAAACATGTCCGCAGGGCCCTAGATTGGCTAGTCCCTCTCCAAATACTAGATGCTCCTGCTGACTGGCGGGAAGAAAATATAAAACTGGCTGGTGGTGGCTGGGCTTTTCAATACGCAAACCCACATTACCCCGATCTTGACGATACAGCAGCGATAGCCTGGGCAATGCACCAGGCAGACCCTCATATTTATCATAAAAGTTTATCAAGAGCTGCCAGCTGGCTTAGTGGTATGCAATCTAAGAATGGGGGATTTGCTGCTTTTGATGTCGATAATATTTATTATTATCTTAACGAAATTCCATTCTCTGATCATGGCGCTTTACTTGATCCGCCCACTAGTGACGTAAGTGCCCGTTGTACTGGTTTCCTAGCTTTATATGGAAACCCTGAGCAACAAGATTCAATGGAGCAGGGATTATCGTATTTATTTAATGAACAAGAACCGAGTGGTGCCTGGTTTGGCCGATGGGGGAGTAATTATATTTATGGAACCTGGTCAGTACTAGAGGCCATGAGACTAGCAAAAATAGATACTTCCCATGAGTCTATTACTCGTGCTGTAAAGTGGCTGAAATCAGTTCAGAGAGAAGATGGTGGGTGGGGTGAGAACAATGATACCTACTTTGCACCAAAACTAGCAGGGCTCTTTAAAACAAGTACTTCATTTCAGACTGCCTGGGCTTTACTTGGACTAATGGCAGCAGGAGAAACACATAGCGAAGAAGTTAGCAAAGGAATTAAATATCTTCTAAGTCGGCAGGATAATAATGGATTATGGGCTGATCCATGGTTCACAGCACCGGGGTTTCCGAGAGTTTTTTATTTAAAATATCACGGATATTCAAAATATTTCCCATTATGGGCTCTAGCAAGATATAAGGCATTTACCCAGAAGGATATTAGGTGAATATTGTAGGCATTGTCGTAGCCATGCGAATTGAAGCCCGCTGCCTAACTAATCGCCACTTACCTATCGGGGAGATAATAAATCTAGGAAATAGTTCAAAGATATGTTTGTGTGGCATGGGTGGAAATTCCGCAAGAAAAGCAGCAATAAAATTACAGGAAGAAGGTGCAACCTCTCTGATCAGTTTCGGAGTTTCGGGGGCACTAGACTCTAAGTTGCACCCGGGCGACTTGATCCTTCCTCAGTCAATTTATAATGAACGCTTGTTGCCTGTATCCTTAGCCTGGAGAGATCGGGTACAAAAGTGCCTACCTTCTCATTTACGCGTCATTGGTGGCAAATTAGCAACAAGTAAAAAAGTTCTTACTTCATTAAATGAAAAATGTAATTTTGCAAAAATTACCGGAGCTTCTGCGGTAGATTTAGAAAGCGGTTCAATAGCTGAAGTAGCTGAAGATTCAGATATTCCGTTCCTTGCGATACGTGTAATTTCAGACCCTATTGAATTTTCACCACCACTAGCCCTACTAGATGCAGTAAACCCTGATGGTAGCGCTAATCTAAGTCAAATAATATCTTTACTGCTACAGCGATCTGTGACTTTGAGTACATTACTACGCCTTGGGAGAGATGTACGCACTGCTCGTGCCACTCTGGCAACAGTGGCATTACACGCCGGAATTGAATTAGGAAATCCCACCTAACAATCTACAGCTGCACACTAGGAATACATAATAGGAATACATAAGCCGTGAATTTAGGCCTAAGAAAACCAAATTCCGAATCACAAAGATATAAATATTTAGGAATAATATAGATGGGGTGGCTGATGGGGCTCGAACCCACGACAACCGGAATCACAATCCGGGACTCTACCAGCTGAGCTACAGCCACCATCTGAGAAACTAAAAAAACTCAGCCTTTGAAACCAAAAATAAACGGTTTCAGAAACTATTTGGTGTGCCCGACAGGAATCGAACCTGTAACCCCCAGCTTAGAAGGCTGGTGCTCTATCCGGTTGAGCTACGGGCACTACTCAAACCGGGTATGCCCAATTTAATTGGGTGAAATTGGTCGGGGTGGAGAGATTCGAACTCCCGACATCCTGGTCCCAAACCAGGCGCGCTACCAGGCTACGCTACACCCCGGGGAAGGCCGTTACTATACCTTTCCACCAATGAAAGGTCAATTTTTCTATTTAATTTATTAAGTTTTTTTGAGCATGAGAATTAGCTATGAGCAGAAACCACTTCCACCTAAATTAATTACATAACTAGATTTAGAAATCTTTATTCAAAATTATCTCTTAATCAAAAACCTTTACGGATTTTTTCTGACATTTATCTTAGACTTAATTTTGTACAGATCACTTAAATAATTTCAAAACAACTTGCTGTATACTGCGATTTCTGATATTAAAGCGTCTTCGATTGAAATCAGACAAGAAAAGGAATGCTAAGAAATGCCGCAACAACAACCTAAACCAACTACTCCCTATAAAATGAAAAAGGGAGAAAGCTACATGAATAATAAGCAATTAGCACATTTTCGTAAAATACTTGAAGATATTAAACTTGAGTTAGGACAGGATATAGATCGTACAGTTCATACCATGCAAGATGAAGCTACAGTCTTTGCAGATCCTAATGACCGAGCAAGCCAAGAATCTGATATGGCATTAGAACTTCGCAACCGAGACCGCGAACGTAAGCTTATTAAGAAAATTAACGAGACTATTGCGAAAATTGATTCTGATGATTATGGTTATTGCGATACCTGTGGTATCGAAATTGGGTTGAAACGTCTTGAAGCTCGCCCAACAGCTACTCTTTGTATAGACTGCAAAACACTAGACGAGATAAGAGAAAGACAACTAGCCAAATAAAAAACTAAATACTGCAACTTAAACTAATTCTTTATAATCTATTATTATTTAAACTCAACTGTCTTTATCTTCTTCCGTAACTGCTTTCATACTAAGGCGTAGTCGTCCCTTGTCATCAGCTTCTAATACTTTGACACGTACAAGTTGGCCTTCTTTCAGATGATCAGCCACACTGTTAACACGTTCATTAGCAATCTGTGAGATATGCAATAACCCGTCCTTTCCGGGTAAGACACTTACAATCGCACCAAAATCTAAAAGCTTTAGAACAGTTCCATCATAAATTCTACCTACTTCTACATCAGCAGTAATGTCTTCTATACGTTTTCTAGCTAATTCCCCCCCTTCAGAACTGATGCAAGCTATCATGACAACACCTTCATCTGAGATATCTATAGTCGTACCAGTTTCTTCAGTTAATGCACGAATCACTGCACCACCTTTACCAATTACATCACGTATTTTTTCAGGATTAATTTTAAGTTTAATGATACGCGGGGCATGTTGAGAAATTTCTTCACGAGTTGAGGGCTGCGCCTGCTTCATAATTCCTAAGATATGCAAGCGTCCTTCTTTAGCCTGATCCAACGCAGCCTGCATGATTTCCTTATCAACACCCTGAATCTTGATATCCATTTGTAGTGCTGTAATGCCATCTTCCGTACCCGCTACCTTAAAATCCATATCACCTAAGTGATCTTCATCGCCAAGAATATCTGTTAGTACAGCGATACGATTGCCTTCCTTAATCAAGCCCATTGCAATGCCGGCCACATGATTCTTAAGTGGCACGCCCGCATCCATTAATGCAATGCACCCGCCACAAACAGAAGCCATAGAGCTAGAACCATTAGACTCAGTAATTTCGGATACAACTCTCAACGAATAACCAAATTCCTCAGCAGAAGGTAAAACTCCAATAAGCGCACGTTTGGCAAGCCGACCATGACCAATCTCACGGCGCTTTGGGGTGCCTACCCTACCAGTCTCTCCAACTGAAGAGGGCGGGAAGTTATAATGCAACATAAAACGATCAGTGTAATCTCCCTGCAGAGAATCAATTCTCTGTTCATCACGCCCTGTACCAAGAGTTGCTACTACCAGCGCCTGAGTTTCTCCGCGCGTAAATAGAGCGGATCCGTGAGTACGTGGCAATACACTATTACGAATAGATATAGGCCGTACGGTACGAGTATCACGTCCATCTATTCGTGGCTCGCCATTAAGAATTCTAGTGCGCACAATTTTCGATTCAAGATCAAAATAAACTTTCTTGACGGCCTGTTTATCTGGCCCACCTTCCAAATCAACTGCCATCTCTGTACTAACTTTTTCCCATACTTTATTAACGGCCTCGGTACGTGCTTGTTTCTGCTTCAAATCAAATGCTGCACATAAATCCGTCTCTGCTATCTGTGCAACCTTGTCAGTAAGACTCGCATCCTGCTCTACAGGCGCCCAGTCCCATACAGTAACTCCAGCTTCATCAGCTAATTCATTAATTAAATTAATTACTGGTTTCATTTCATTGCGACCAAACTCAACGGCGCCCAACATCACATTTTCAGATAACTCTTTTGCTTCAGACTCCACCATCAGTACTGCTTGTTCAGTCCCAGCCACCACCAGATTAAGTTCTGTTTCAATAAGCTCAGTTGTCGTTGGGTTGAGCACATACTCCCCATTAATATAACCAACACGTGCGCCAGCAATTGGGCCGTCAAAGGGAATACCCGAAAGTACTAACGCTGCAGAAGCCCCAATCATTGCCGGAATATCTGCATCCACTTCATTATCAGAAGATAAAACTGTAGCAACGATCTGTACCTCATTATAAAAACTATCAGGAAATAGTGGGCGAACAGGACGATCAATTAAACGAGAAGTAAGGATTTCTTTCTCAGAAGGGCGACCCTCTCGCTTAAAAAAACTACCCGGTATTCTGCCTGCAGCATAACTACGCTCCATATAATCCACAGTTAATGGGAAAAAATCCTGCCCAGGCCTGACATTCTTAGCACCTACAACCGTAACCATTACCACTGTGTCATCCATAGAAACGATTACTGCCCCATGAGCTTGTCTTGCAATCTCCCCAGTTTCCAGTGTTAGTGTATGACGCCCGTAACTAATACTTTTCTTGATCGGTTTCAATTTTCTTTCCTTTCTAATGAGATTATCTTTATTTGCGCCCTTATCCAACTAGTTGATATGAATGTTTACATTCTCGTCCAATAAAAGACTACAAATAATTAAAATATTCCTGTTTGACTAGTTAGCAGGGAAAGTTTATTTACGAAGACCAAGGCGCTCGATCAGAACACGATAAGCATCGTTGCTACTGCGTTTCAGATAATCAAGTAATTTTCGACGACGATTAACCATACGTAACAAACCACGACGGGAGTGATGATCCTTAACATGAGCTTTGAAATGACCGGTTAAATCGTTTATACGGGCGGTCAATAATGCCACCTGTACTTCCGGGGAGCCAGTGTCCCCAGCGGCCCTTTGATAATCGCCTACTATCTGTGCTTTTTTATCAGTTGTGACAGGCATGCATACTCTCCAATTTAAACCCTTAATACGAAAAGGCGCTATTTTACTCTTTATTAAGGGGTATTCTCAAGTAAAGTGCCATTTTTTTTAACATTAATATATATTCAGAATATAAATAAGCCTATTATCTATTCCGCAGTTAAGTCTACAGTAAATGTTTAATCCCAGATAAATAACATCAAACTACGTTTAAAACTCTTATAATAAAGTAACTAGATTTGCATAAATTAAAACACTTCACTCGCTAATTTTAGCAAGCCATTTAAATACAAACAAAATATTCTGATCTAGCGACAAGCACATATAAGATAGTTTAAGGCGTCCATCATGACAAATATCAAAGAAAGAAAAAACCATAAGTAGCATATAAATTAACAACTAACAAAGGGTTGACCAAAAGTCAGCTAACCGCTACTGTTCATCGTTCTATTTATTATATTTATGGTTCTCAATGCAGGAAAATAAGAAAAAATGAGCGCAGAAGATTTAACTGGTGCTGAAATTACAATTCGCTGTTTACAGGAAGAAGGGGTAAAACATATCTTTGGCTATCCTGGCGGTGCTGTACTGTTCATATACGACGAGTTGTTTAAGCAGGATAAGGTAAAACACATTTTAGTACGCCATGAGCAAGCTGCGATACATGCGGCTGATGGATACGCCCGATCGAGCAAAAAACCTGGGGTCGCTTTAGTGACGTCTGGGCCCGGCGTAACGAATGCGATTACCGGTATTGCTACTGCCTACATGGATTCAATTCCAATGGTCATTATTAGTGGACAGGTGCCAACTCATGCTATTGGGCTAGATGCGTTTCAGGAAGTT
>Ga0233439_10003404_pt1 | contig 16557 bp, 17 predicted proteins | sample SI_123_September_6_FD_182713 | JGI IMG/M metagenome (GOLD analysis project Ga0233439, IMG submission 182713) | Seawater microbial communities from Saanich Inlet, British Columbia, Canada - SI_123_September2016_100_MG | ecosystem: Environmental > Aquatic > Marine > Inlet | place: Canada: British... | reverse complement strand
AAATTAATTTCATCAATGCCATCCGCGAAGCCGGCAGCACCGTGGATCGTGTTTTTGTTGTGTTTTATTACGGCATTTTTCCCGAAGCCCTAAATGTTCTGGAAGGCCTTGGCGTCAAGCTGGTTTGGCTTGCGGTTTGGGCCGATGTGGTAAAGGCCGCAGAAGAAGGCAATTATTTTTCCCCGGAAAAAATCGCCGCTGTGCGCGCCTTTCTGGATGACCCCCATGGCTGGTCCGCCGCCCATGGCGGCAAAGCCGACTAGACAGCAGGGCGGGGCAAAAAACCATGCGCCACCTTTTTCATTCCAAACGTCTTGGCTTCTCTCTAATTGCACTTTGTCTTACGTTGGGGCTTTCGGCCTGTGGCGAAGAAAAATCCAACCGCGACACTCTGGTCATTGGCATGACCCAGTATCCGGCAACGTTAAATCCAAACATCGAATCCATGCTGGCCAAGACTTATGTTTTGGCCATGGTGCGCAGGCCGCTGACCCATCACAACGCGGAATGGAAACTGGTTTGTTCGCTTTGTGAAAAATTGCCAACACTGGAAAATGGTCTGGCCAAGCCAGAAAAACTGCCCAATGGCCGCACCGGGGTGGCCGTTACCTACACCATCCAGAAAAATGCCCGCTGGGGCGATGGCATACCGGTCACCACCAAAGATGTCTTGTTCACCTACAAGGTTGGCAAGCACCCGGCCAGTGGGGTTGCCGATGGTGAATTATACCGCCGCATCCTTCGCATTGATGCCCATGATAATAAGACCTTTACCCTTCATCTTGATCGGCTGACCTTTGATTACAACGCCGTGAATAATTTCCAATTGCTGCCCGCCCACATTGAAGGTGCAAATTTCAAAGACCCGAAGGAATACCGGCTGCGCACGGCCTATGATACCGACAGCACCAATAAAGGCCTTTATTTTGGCCCTTACCGCATCACCGAAAAAATGACCGGGTCCCGCATTGTGCTGGAACCCAACCCGACCTGGTGGGGCAACAAACCCCATTTCAAAAAAGTCGTTATCCAGATTGTTGAAAACACCGCCGCCCTGGAAGCAAACCTGCTATCAGGGTCAATCAGCTACATTGCCGGAGAATTGGGCCTGTCTCTTGATCAGGGCATTGCCTTTGCCAAACGCCATGGCAAGAATTTCAATATCCAGTTCAAGCCGGGTCTTGTGTATGAACATCTTGATCTAAACCTTGAAAACCCTTTTCTGGCTGACCGGCGCGTTCGCCAGGCGCTGATCCGTTCCATTGATCGCAATCAAATCACCAAAAAATTATTTGATGGCCGCCAACCCGTCGCCAACAGCTTCGTCAATCCGCTGGATTGGATTTTTGACAAAAATACGCCGCGCTACCGATACGATCCGGCCCGTGCCAATGCCCTGCTGGACAGTGCCGGCTGGCAAAAGCGTGACGGTGATGGTTATCGCATCAACCAAAAGGACGTGCGCCTGTCCTTTGAATTGATGACCACGGCAGGCAACCGTTCCAGAGAACTGGTCCAACAAATTCTCCAGAGCCAATGGCGAAAGGTTGGCATCGAAATTCGCATCCGCAATGAACCGGCAAGAGTTTATTTCGGCGAAACTGTCACAAAGCGAAAATTCAAGGCCATGGCCATGTTTGCCTGGCTATCGGCCCCCGAAAGCGTGCCACGCCAAACCCTTCATTCAAACCATATTACCACCGCTGCCAACAACTGGTCCGGGCAGAATTACACCAGCTACAAGAACCCCGAAGTCGATAAACTTCTTGATGGCATTGAGCTGGAACTTGATCGTGAAAAGCGCCGCATTTTATGGGCAAGGCTTCAAAAAACCTATGCCGAGGATCTTCCTGTCATCCCGCTATTTTTCCGGGCTGATCCCTTTATCACCCCCAAATGGCTGAAAGGGATCAATCCCACCGGCCATCAGGACCCAACGACGCTGTGGATTGAGGAATGGCGGGCCGAAAAACCTTAAATTGTGGGATAAATTGAAAAAGTTTCTTGCGACAAAGCGCTGATTCGTTAATCTGGCGCCAGAAAGTTTTCAGGGTGGTCGTTTCACCCATGACACGACACCGAACAAGAGGATGCGACATGGCGACCCCAAGACGCAGAATAAGTGACAAAATCATTGAAGCCCACGCTCAGGCTTGCACCGAAGGCAAACTGGCCGTGGCCGATGCCTTGTTACATGCGCTGGAAGTTGACCTGTCCGCCATTGGCGCGGGCCCTGCAGCCCTTGGGGGTGCCAAAGTCGAAAAACGCAGCTCGACCACATTGCTGGAAGCGGCCTATGAACGCCATGCTTTGGCAAAACAGGAAACCGGCGATTAAGATCATTCTCGATGCCACCGCCGCCAACTAAGCCCCCCGTATTAAACGTTAGCCGGCTTGGGGTTGGCTTCCCCCTTCCCCACGGTATTTTTCACGCGCTATCAGATATCAGTTTTGAAATCAGCCCAGGCCAAACCCTGGGTCTGGTTGGTGAGTCTGGTTGTGGCAAATCCATGACGGCGCTGGCTATTTTGGGGCTTGTGCCGCCGCCCGGCCATATCACAACCGGCAGCATCCATCTTGGCGGGACCGATACCACCAAACTTGATCTTGATGCCATGACCGCCATTCGTGGTGAACGCGTTTCGATGATTTTCCAGGAACCCATGACCGCGCTCAATCCCGTGCTTACCATTGGGGTGCAAATTGCTGAGGCATGGTCGTTGCATCACAAATGCAGCAATTCAGAAGCCCGTGATGCGGCACTGGGTATGTTGGAACGGGTGCGCATTCCTGAACCCAACCGTCGCATGGATGCCTATCCCCACGAACTGTCCGGCGGCATGCGCCAGCGCGCACTGATTGCCATGGCCCTGATTTGCAAGCCCGATCTTGTCATTGCCGATGAACCCACCACGGCCCTTGATGTCACCATACAGGCCCAAATCATCGACCTGATGCTGGAAATGCAGGATGATTTCGGCATGGCTATTTTATTCATCAGCCATAATCTTGGTGTTATTTCGGAAATCGCCGATGAAGTGATGGTCATGTATGCGGGCCGCATCGCAGAACAGGCCAGCGCCGATGATCTTTTTGCCAACCCCCACCACCCCTATACCCGGGCCTTAATTGAAACCGTGCCGCGTTTAGGTGCCCCCAGAGACCGGCTGCCTACCATCGCTGGCCAAGTGCCGGAACCGGGCATTCCCATCCCCGGTTGCGCCTTTGCCGATCGCTGTCCCCAGGCCGATGATGCCTGCCGCGCATCGATGCCAGATCTTGTTAACGTTGATCCAACCCGCACAGGCCATCTGGCCGCCTGTTTTAAAGCGGGGCATGTGTCATGAGCAGCACAGAATTTCTTTTAGAAGTCCGGGGGCTGGTTAAACATTTCCCGTTGGCCAAACGCGGATTTTTTGGTGTTGCAGAAAAAGTCCATGCGGTTAACGGCATAGACCTGACCATTCGAAAAGGCGAAGTGCTGGCGATGGTGGGCGAATCTGGCTGCGGAAAATCCACGGCCGCACGCGCCATTGCCAATTTATATCGGCCCGATTTCGGGACCGTCCATTTTCGGGGCGCAGACCTTGCCGCACTTTCAGGACGCGCGCTCAAATCCGCGCGACGCGCCATGCAGATGGTGTTCCAAGACCCCTTTGGGTCCTTGAACCCACGGCTGCACGTTGGCACCATCATCAAGGAGCCCTTGGTCATACACGGGATTGGGACGTCTGAGACCCGACAAGCAAAGGTCGAAGAAGTTATGGCTCGGGTTGGGCTCAGGGCATCGGATGCAACACGCTATCCCCATGAATTTTCAGGGGGCCAAAGACAGCGCATCGCCATAGCGCGGGCCCTTGCCATTGACCCGGAACTGATTATTGCCGATGAGCCCTTGTCTGCTCTTGATGTTTCTATCCAGAGCCAAATCCTCAACCTTTTAAAAGACCTGAAGGATGAAGCCGGTCTCGCCTTTTTGTTCATTAGCCATGACCTTGGGGTGGTCAATCATTTTGCCGATCACATCGTTGTCATGTATCTGGGCCATGTGGTCGAAAGCGCGCCCCGCGAAATGCTGTTTACCCATCCCCACCACCCCTACACGCAAACCCTGATTGATGCGGTCCCCGTACCGGGCAATGGCAAACGATCAGGATCATCACCCCAAGGCGATGTGCCCAGCCCCATTGATCCACCCTCTGGATGCCCGTTCCATCCCCGCTGTCCCCGCGCCACGGAAACCTGCAAAATCACCATGCCATTGCTGGAAGCAACCGAGCGCAATGCCGATCATAAAGCGGCCTGCCATAATCCGATTCCCGGTCCGGGAGGTAGCCAATGATCCGCTATATCGCTGGACGATTGGTCGAGTCGGTCTTTGTGCTGATCATCATGTCTTTTGTCATTTATGCCCTGATCGGGCTCATGCCGGGCGATCCCATTGACCTGATGATTAAATCCGATCCCCGTCTTACCCCCGCCGATGCCGCCCGGTTGCGCGCCGTTTACGGGCTCGATCAACCCTTGCTGGAACGCTATTACAACTGGGCCATGAAAGCCCTTGGCGGAGATTTCGGGAATTCCAGACTTCATATCCGCCCGGTGTTGGACGTGATGGGACCATTCATGACCAACACCATTAACCTGATGGGGCTCTCTTTCATCGCCTCTGTCGCCATTGCCATCCCCGCCGGGGCTTACGCTGCCATCCACCAAAACAGCCGCGCAGATCACATCATCAACCTGTTGTGTTTTGCAGGCATTTCCGTACCCGTCTTCTGGCTGGCTTTGATGCTGATTATTGTGTTTGCCGTCCTAATCCCCATCCTGCCTGCATCGGGCGTGTCGGCCATCAATGGTGGGGGCTTCATCGATACGGCCCGCCATCTGGTGCTGCCCGTGATCACCCTGACGGTATTTTCCATCGGCTCCTATACCCGTTTTATGCGGGCGTCCATGATCGAGGTCATGCGCCAGGACTATATCCGCACGGCCTTTGCCAAGGGCGCCACCCGCGGCCAGGTGGTCCGGCGCCATGCCTTCCGCAATGCCTTGATCCCGGTAACCACCGTGATCGCGCTTTCTTTCGGAACCCTGTTTTCCGGTGCCCTGATCACAGAGACCATGTTTGCTTATCCGGGCATGGGAAAACTGATTTTCGACTCCATCATGGGCAATGATTACAACATGGCACTGGTGACCCTTTTACTGGCGACCTTGGTGACGCTGCTGGCTAACCTTGGAGCCGATATCACCTATGCCTGGCTGGACCCGCGCATATCGCTCGGCGGCGGAAAATCTGCCAAAACAAAGGGGGGCAGCTAACCATGTCCATGCCCGTTCCCCTAACCAACACCACAGACACCACAGACACCGCAGCCACTGGGCTAAGCACATGGCAGATTTTTATCAGCCGCTTCGCCACCCACAAAATGGCCTTGATTTCGGCTTTCGTCCTCGTCTTGATGTCCCTGTTTGTTTTTGGGGCATCCATCATGGAAACCCTGTTTGGTCTTGATCCCACGCAGGTTGATCTGGACCACCGACTGACAACGGCATCATTTACCCACCCCTTAGGCACCGATGAACTGGGCCGCGACCTTCTGGCAAGGCTTTTACGCGGTGGCCAAGTCTCGCTGATTGTTGGACTGTCGGCCGCTGTTATCTCCGCCGTGATCGGCACCATTGTCGGCCTGATTGCGGGCTATTACGGGGGGCGCATGGATGGTTTGTTGATGCGCCTGACAGACGGGGTGATCGCCCTGCCGTTGCTGCCCCTTCTGATTGTGCTGGCAGCAGTGGACCTGAACAAGCTGGGGCTCAGCGAAAGTCTGGCACAAAATCCTGATATCGATCTTTACCGGATTATCTTCATCATCGCTCTGGTTGGATGGACCACCGTTGCCAGATTGGTGCGCGGTGCGAGTTTAAGTGTTCGGGAACTGGATTTTGTATCGGCCGCCACCGCCAGTGGAGCCTCAGACCTGCGCATCATGGCCATCCACATTCTGCCAAACGTCGTAACCCCGATTATCGTTGCCACCACCCTTACCGTTGGCAATGTCATTTTGCTGGAATCGGTCCTGAGTTTCCTTGGCCTCGGCATCCACCCCCCTGTTGCCAGCTGGGGCAACATGCTGACCGGGGCACAGGAACTGGTCTGGACCGCGCCCATGCAGGTGGTTTATCCGGGACTGGCGATTTTTATTACCGTGATCGCCTTCAACTTTATCGGCGACGGCCTTCAAGATGCGCTGGACCCAAAGGCAACGCGCACAAGCGACTGAACCAAGCGCTGCTTATCCGTAAATTTAAAGCGCGTTATCGCGACATCAAAATGGGAACGGTCATCGCTTCAAGGATACGCCTTGTGGTGCCACCGAAAACCAGTTCGCGCAGCCGAAAACTGCCATAAGACCCCATTACCATGAAATCGGCATTGAAAGCGTTGATCTGCGAAAGTAATTCATCGCCAACCTTTTTACGACCAGCCGTCACCTCAACCACCTCTGCTTTGACACCGTGGCGCGCAAGGTGGGTGGCGATGTCTGCACCGGGCAGCTCGCCATGGCCCATAATGCCTTTTTCAGGATTAATGATCATGACGCGAACGTCATCTGCGGCCTGAAGAATGGGCAGGGCATCATTGGCCGCACGGGCCGCATCACGGCTTGCATTCCAGGCCAACAACACCCGGGAACCAATGGTTTGAGGCTCGAATGAATGGGGCACGACCACTGCGGGGCGGCCAACATCCAGCACCACATGATCTGGCAATTCAGGCGCCGCACCGGCATCAAGACGGCCAACGATACGTTGCCCTAAAACAGCCAGATCGGCATAGCGTGAATGCAGCACCACCATTTCAGGAACGGCACCCTCGACTTGGCGCCATTCGGCTGTGATGGAACTGTTGGCGACCCGGGCATCAAACATGGCCTTGGCCTCAGCTGCGGATTCCCGCATGAAACGATCATGGGCCTCAATCAGTTCCGGACCAAGATCGGCTTCGGTGTATTGATGGATGGGTGCTATCGCAATGACATAGAGTGCGGAAAGATGGGCTTCATGCTTTTCAGCCAGTCTGACCGCATAATCTAGTTGTGCGGGTGCTGCCGGTGATGAATCGATATGAACCAGGATGTCATTTAGCGCCATGGCCAATCCCCTTTACAACAATCTTAAGCTTACCTGTTGAAAGGATAGGCATATTGAGCCCATCTAGGCTAGTGCCGTTTCAAGATTATTTACCAACCCTCAACCCCTACGATTATTCAAAAACCCGGGTTGCGCTTGTCGGGGTGCATAAATTACGCTAGCAAGACGCAAACGAAGTGGAGAAAACGATGACCGGGAATGGGTCTCATTTTGGCACGATCTGGCCCGTGCTGCTTGCAGGGGGCACAGGAACACGTTTATGGCCGATGTCCAGAAGCGGGTTCCCGAAGCAATTCATGGCGCTGGCATCGGATAAAACCATGCTCCAGGAAGCTGCCCTTCGCATCTCAGGCAATGCCTTTAATCCGCCCCTGATACTGTGTAACGATGAACATCGTTTTATTGTCGCCGAACAATTTCGCGAAGCATCCATTCAGGCCGAAGCCATCATTTTAGAACCCATTGGGCGCAACACTGCCCCGGCAGCGGCCATTGCGGCACTGATGCTGGTGGAACGCGACCCTGACGCCATCATGTTGTTGAGCCCCGCTGATCACGTCATTTTGGATACTCAAGGCTTCCACGATACCATTCAGCTGGCACTGCCCGCAGCACAGGCAGGCCGACTTGTCACCTTTGGCATCACCCCCGATCAACCGGAAACCGGATATGGCTATATTCAGAAAAGCGATTCCATAAGCGATGCAGCGGGCTGTTTCGCAATCGCGCAATTCACCGAAAAACCCGATGCCAAAACCGCACAAGCTTTCGTTTCATCCGGTGATTATTTTTGGAACAGTGGCATTTTTCTGATGGGCGCTGCGGCCTTTCTTGGGGAACTGGAACGCCTGCAACCTGATCTTTTAAAGTCAGCGCGTGCTGCCCTGGCTTTGGCCGAACATGACATCGATTTCCTTCGTCTAAACCAAAACGCCCTTGAAACCTGTCCCGATATCTCCATCGATTATGCCGTGATGGAAAAAACGGCGTTAGGCGCTGTGGTTCCCGCATCAATAGGCTGGTCTGATGTTGGGTCGTGGTCCGCATTGTGGCAGCTCGATCAAGGCGACACCGCGGGCAACGTCACCCATGGCGACGTGTTAATGGAAGATACCCAAAATTCCTATCTGCGGACGGAAAAGGGCCTTTTGGCCACCATTGGCATCGAAGATATGATCGTGATTGTCACCGATGATGCGGTGCTGGTTGCCAAAAAGGATGCCGCCCAGGATGTTAAAAAGATCGTCGAACAACTGAAAGCGACGAACCGGCCAGAACCCAAAACCCATACCACCGTATATCGCCCCTGGGGCAGCTACCACGGTGTGGACATCGGCGATCGCTTTCAGGTCAAGCGCATCACGGTGAACCCGGGTGGGCGTCTCAGCTTGCAAAAGCATGCTAAACGGGCAGAACACTGGGTCGTTGTCAGCGGGCGGGCCACCGTAACCCGGGATGACAAGACCCTTGAACTGGGGGCCGATCAATCCACCTATATTCCCATCGGCATGACCCATCGCCTTGAAAATAAAACAGACCTGCCCCTCCATCTCATCGAAATTCAATCCGGTGACTATCTGGGCGAAGACGACATTGTCCGCCTTGAAGATGTCTATGGCCGGGATTAAGGGCAAGAATTCCTAAAAACTCTCCTATGAAAATCAGTGGAATCCGGTGGAAATCAGTGGAAATTTAGTATTTATTAAGTATAAATCGTCATCTTGGTGAAAGTGACTGGTTGGCATGGATCACACAAAGCAGATGATGAATAGGATTTTGGCTTTGGGTGGAAGTTAAGGGCCCATAGGAGAACCCATGGACTACGAAAAATTTTTCACGAACGCGATTCAAAAGCTGAAAAATGAAGGTAATTACAGGGTGTTTGCCGACCTTGAACGCAAGGCGGGCAACTTTCCGCATGCTGTGCGCCATGAGGGTGCCCTTGATGGCACCAAACAACGCGACGTCATGGTCTGGTGCTCCAATGACTATCTGGGCATGGGCCAACATCCCGCTGTCATCAAGGCCATGAAAGAAGCCCTTGAAAAATCCGGTGCCGGTGCTGGCGGCACCCGCAATATTTCAGGCACCAATCACCACCACGTTCTTTTGGAACGTGAACTGGCTGATCTCCATGGCAAAGATGGCGCGCTGATTTTCACATCGGGCTATGTATCCAATGAAGCAACCCTTTCCACTGTCGCCAACCTGTTGCCCGGCTGTATCATTTATTCCGATGCCTTAAACCACGCATCCATGATTCAGGGCATTCGACATTCCGGTGCCGAAAAACGCATTTTCCGCCACAATGATGTTGAACATCTGGCCCAGTTAATCGCCAAGGATGATCCGAGCGCGCCAAAATTGATCGCCTTTGAATCGGTTTATTCCATGGATGGCGACATCGCCCCGATTGCCGAAATTTGCACCGTAGCCGAGGCTGCGGGTGCCATGACGTATCTTGATGAAGTCCATGCCGTTGGCATGTACGGGCCACGCGGTGGCGGGATCGCCGAACGCGATGGCTTGATGGATAGGGTCACCATCATTGAAGGCACTCTGGCCAAGGCCTTTGGGGTCATGGGCGGCTACATCACCGGTGCCACACCGATCATCGATGCCGTGCGCAGCTTTGCACCCGGCTTTATTTTCACAACATCCCTGCCCCCCGCTGTTGCAGCCGGTGCATTGGCCAGTGTCCGTTACCTCAAGGGATCAACAATGGAACGCGAACGCCATCAAGAGCGCGCCGCCACGTTGAAAAAAATGCTCAAAGATGCCGACCTTCCGGTCATGGATTCCGTAAGCCATATTGTCCCCCTTCTGGTGGGCGATCCCAGGCTTTGCAAACTGGCGTCTGATGAATTGCTGGACCGCCATGGCATCTATATCCAGCCCATCAACCATCCCACTGTTCCACGGGGAACTGAACGACTGCGCATCACACCGGCCCCATACCACAATGATGCCTTGATGGCGGAACTGATCACAGCGCTGAATGACGTCTGGGCGCGCCTGGAAATCAGAAACCGGGTCGCTGCGGCTTAAATATTTCAGGAAAAATGCGGGAAAACAAATAAATGTATCCCGACCATTCCTTAATGCCAAAAGAAGCCATTCGTCTGGCCGCCCTTGGCATGGTGGGGGAAGGCCCCGTGGCGTATGCCGATCTTGCATCTAGGGTTCGTGATTTCACCAGCCATATCATGGGGCCCAACATTGACCTCATGGGAACCTCCATTCAGATTTTATGTCTAGAAGGCCTTGTCACCAGCAAAGGCACCCTTGAAGGCCAGCCCCTTTCCCCCGATGCCGAACTCACCATCACAGAAAGCGGCGAACGTGAGCTGAAAACCCTGCTTATGGCGACGGTTCGAACGCCGTTTGATGACCTGAACAAGTTGATCATCGCGCTAAAAATGCGCTTTTTTGATCACCTTGATGATGACGCCAAACGGAGCCAAATTGACCTGATCACATTCGCTCTTGAGGGTGAAATGGCACGGCTTGCTGTTCTCTATGCACAGCAATCAACCGATGCGCCCTCCGGCAATGCCCTGGCTGCATGGCTGGATCATGAGCTCAACCGGATTGAAGCCGACCTTCAATGGTTCAAGGACTTCAAAACGCGTCTTTAGAAAATATGCTGGGCGCCGGTGACATAAATCTCTGTCCCGGACACATAACCTGAATCACCCGAACACAGAAAATAGATAACCGATGCGACTTCATCTGGCTGACCCAATCGTTCCATTGGGATACGCGGGATCAGGGCTTCGGTTTCTTGTGACAGCATGTCTGTGGCAATTTCCCCCGGTGCTATGGCATTGACCCGAACCCCAAGGGTGCCAAACTCCGCCGCCAGCTCGCGGGTCAGGGAACTGAGCGCCGCCTTGGAAACCCCATAGGCGGAACCGGCAAAGGGATGCACCGCATGGCCAGCGATTGACGTCACATTGACCACCGCGCCGCGCCCTTTATGCAGGGCTGCAGCAAAACCCCGGGAAAGCCGCAAGGGTGCAAACAAGTTCAGTTCGAACACATCTTTCCATGCCGCCATTTCCCCATTGAGGCAGCCAAGACGTTCCCGATAAGGCGTTTTTGGTGAAACACCGGCATTGTTGACCAGCCCATGAAGTGGCGCATCCCCAAGCATTTCCAGCGCTTCGGCAATGAAACGGTCTTGGTCAATGGGCAGGGAAAGATCCACCGTGATGTGGCCAGACCAATTAGGGTCTCTTTTACAGGCTTCGGGAACCGGATCGCGCGAACAGGTAATAATACGCCACCCCTGTTCAGAGAATCGCTTGACCGTGGCATGGCCGATGCCCCGGCTGGCCCCGGTCAGGACAACCGTCTTCGGTTCTTCTGCATCCGTGTCATTCATGGCTGGAGGTTAGAAGAAACCAGCGATCACTGCCAGCTTAACTGACACTGACAACCCGGAAGGGATGAATGACACCATCATGGCCGGTCAGGGAAACGTATTCGTCTTCCTTAAAGGCATGGGATTCAAACCGAAAGAAAGGTTCATCATCCTCTTCTCCGGGCGCATAGGAAAACGCCCAGGTCCGATGGCGGGTGTGAATCAGGTATCCCGTTTCGGGGTCATCATCCCCCCAAAACCGTTTCACCGTGCAAACTTTCTTGTCCGCCTGCCAGGCTTCAGCATCGATATGCCCTTCCCCATCCATGGGAACGGTGAATTCATAGCCATGCCCTGAGCTGCCGTCAGGGAATTCAGGCGTGCGCGCAAGTTCCAAACGTATGGTCTTGATTGCCACAGTACTTTCTCCTTGATGGGTTTTTAATGCGCCAGAAAAACAGGGATTCTGGTATTCGCCAACACATGGTTGGTGACCCCACCCCAAATCATCTCACGCACCCGGGAATGGGTGTAGGCACCCATAACCAGCATGTCTGCACCGGCACGCGATGCTGCTGCCGTAACGGCCTTGCCGATATCCCCGCCACGATTACGCCCGGTTACGAATTTCGCCCGTACGCCGTGGCGCTTCAGGTAGGCCCCAAGACCGTCGTGGTTCACATCGTCACCATCAGTGATTGAAAGCACCGTGACAGATTTTGCACGGGTCAGAAATGGCAATGCCGCCGCAACGGCGCGTGAAGATTCCGCACTGCCGTTCCAGGCAATGGCGATATTAGAGCCAACCTTCACTGATCCAATGGCGGGCACCAAAAGCACCGGGCGTCCCGTTGACATTAATGCCGTTTCAATCAGCGCGCGGACCCCAACGTCGGTGTCGCTCCGTGGGCGCCGCAGGATAACCAGATCATGAATGCGGGCACTTCTTTCTACCCGCAAATCAGCCTGCCCGGATTCTTCACTGTAAGACGCTGTCGCTGCAGTCTGGGCTGAGACACGATTTGTAACCGGGACCTTTGCGCGTTTAGTGGCCGCATCAAATGCGTCCCTGACCTTGGATGATGTTTTCGCGGCGCTCTTTTCTGCTGCCTCCATCACCTCTTCGATCAAGGAAGGGGAAACGGTTTCGCCGACAAAATCGGTGATCGCTTCTGTTGGTTCTGCACGCAAGTGCAAAACATCAACATGGGCTTTTAAACTCTTGGCCAAGCCCAAGGCTGCGCCCAAGGCTGCTTGTGCACCTTGCGCATCAATCATTGGTACCAGAATTGTTTTTATTGGCATCTCCGCCTCCTATGGTTTTCGGGTTCTTAATAACCTAACGCCACAATGTTATAATTAGTTTTATATCTAATTAAATTAGCTGTGTCATCAATTATAATGGGGTCTCCAAAATAATCTAACCATCAAACAATAATAACAATACGTTAGGCCGAAAATGCCTCAGGTGCCCGGTTCACCAACAAAGGTCGCCCTGTGTTCAGGTACCCCTTCCGGGTCTTGATGAATAATGATGCCCGCGCCGGGGAACGCTGCACGCACATCTGCCTCAACAGCGTCGGAAATTACATGGGCGCGCAACAGGGAAATATCCTGAGGCAGTTCAAGATGGAACTGGATAAACGAACGCGGTCCTGCGGAACGGGTCCTGAGATCATGAATATCGCACACTTCTGGATGGGCCAGCGCAAGGTCACAAATGATGGTCCTGTCTTCCTCGCTCAATTCACGGTCCATCAGGGAATGCAGGGCCGATGCCACGATTGCCTTGGCACTCCACATCAAATAAGCGGCAATGGCGATGCCAAACAGGGGATCGAGATATGAAACCCCAAACTTGCTGCCCAACCATAGGGACAAGATAACGCTGCCATGGATCAGAACATCGCCTTTGTAATGCAAGGAATCTGCACTGATGGCAGCGGATTTAGTCTCACGCACCACATAGGTCTGAAACGCGACCAAGATCAGGGTCACAACAATGGCAAAGACCATCACGCCGATCCCAACCCCTTCGTTGACAACGATGACCGGGTTGTACATCCGTGCAAAGGCCTCAATCACCAAAAACAAGGACGTGCCGGAAACAAAGGCTGCCTGAGCAAGGCCGGCTAGCGGTTCAGCCTTACCGTGGCCAAACCGATGATCTGTATCTGCGGGCTGCAGGGCTTGGCGCACCGCCAGGAAATTCACCATAGAGGCCGCAATATCCATGATCGAATCAATCAAGGTTGCCAAAATGCTCATGGAACCGGTCACAATCCAGGCCCCCGACTTGCAGGCAATCAAGACACAGGCTGCCGCTAGGGACGCCTTGGTCGCAATGCGCAAGAGCCGCTCGGTTCTCGGAGAAACTTTTTCAGGCGCTTCCGAGCCAGAAGGAGCGGTGGGGGTGGGGGTGGATGTGCTCATGGATACAACCTGCTGACATCCCACTTTGCATCCGGTTGGGCGCGTTCAAAAACAATCCGCTCATGAAGCCGATAAGGACGATCAACCCAGAATTCCATGGATTGGGGGATAACCCGATAACCCGACCAATAATCTGGCCTCGGCACATCACGGCCTTCAAATTCAAGACCAAAGCGAGCAAACCGGCGCTCAAGCTCAAACCGTTCTGGCAGAACCTCTGACTGCTTTGATGCCCATGCAGCAATCCGGCTGTCTCTGGGCCTGGATGCAAAATAGGCATCGGCTTCTGCATCGGAAACCGTTTCAACGGTGCCGTTAATGCGCACTTGGCGCTTCAGGCTTTTCCAATGAAATGCCAGAGACGCCATGGCATTGGCGGCAATGTCCAACCCCTTGCTGCTTTCAAAATTTGTATAAAAAACGAACCCCCGCTGATCGCGTTCTTTAAGCAAAACAATGCGAACCGACGGCACCCCTGCCCCATCCGCCGTGGCACATGCCATGGCATTGGCATCGCGCTCCGATGCCCAGGCATCCCCATACCAACCATCAAACAGGTCCAATGGGTCCATTTTTTCGTAACTTGCGGTACCTTCATCCATCTTTTTAAATCTCAAATCCCTGTGATTTTTTGTATCTTAAGTGATAATCTGGAGCAGGCCTATTTTGACACAGGCGGTTGACCCGCATCATTTTAGCACTATTTATCCCCGAAGCACTGCCTTGGAGATGAATTTTTTCATGATTTGCCAAAACCCCACAAGGACAGCCATGACTGGGAAAAATGTGACTAAAAATACAGGCAAAATAATGGTCAAAACAGTGGCTATTATCCTTTTGACCCTGGGCCTTGGTGCCTGCGAAACCCCCGGGCGTAGCGATAACAATGACCGCAGCAATGACCGCGGATCACGGGAAAAAGTTGGCATGGTGATCGGCAGCATCGCTGGTGCCTGGCTTGGCTCTACCCTTGGAGAGGGAAAGGCCAACACCCTTTCCATCATGACCGGAACACTCCTTGGCACCTATCTTGGCGGTCTTGCGGGAAAACGCCTTGATGAACGTGACCGCGAAATGGCACGGGATGCCAACGAAAGGGCGATGGAAGCCCCCATTGGGGACATTGTTTCCTGGTCCAACCCCGATACCGGCAATTCAGGAACCGTGATCCCCATCCGAGACACGCAGCTCATATCCAGTGCTGGCGGGACAGGGGGGGCAAAGACCAAAACGGCGTGTCGTGAATTTCAACAAACGGTTACAACGACGGATGGCAAGACTGAGATGGCTGTGGGGATGGCTTGTCGCAATAAAGACGGCACCTGGCGCATCACCAAAGCAACCGATGGCGCGGAACATTAATCAAGCTTTCCAGAAAAAGATTGTCCAAACACCATTCCCGGGCGTTTGAACCTACATATCTTTAGTGTAGGATGGGCCAACCCTTTTAAAACCAAGACCTTTTCTGAGAGAACACATGACTGAACAAAGTGGACTACTGGCCGGCAAAAAGGGCCTGATCATGGGGGTCGCGAATGACCGTTCCATCGCTTGGGGTATTGCCGATGTTGCTGCAAAAGCGGGAGCCGATCTTGCCTTCACCTACCAAGGCGACAACCTGAAAAAACGCATTGAACCGCTGGCGAAAAGGGCAGGATCAAATCTTGTCCTCCCCTGTGATGTCACCGATAACGCATCCATTGACCAGGTGTTCAACACCCTGGAACAGGAATGGGGGAAACTCGATTTTCTGGTCCATGCGATCGCTTTCTCAGACAAGAATGAATTAAACGGCGGCTATGTCGATACCAGTTCCGATAACTTTGCACGGACCCTTGATATTTCATGTTATTCGTTCACGGCACTGGCCAATCGCGCCGAAAAATTAATGACCGATGGCGGGTCTCTGGTGACGCTCAGTTACTATGGGGCAGAAAAGGTTATCCCCCATTACAATGTTATGGGGGTTGCCAAGGCAGCATTGGAGGCCAGCGTGCGATACCTGTCTCTTGATCTCGGCTCGAAAAACATACGGGTTAATGCCATATCTGCCGGGCCCATAAAAACCCTGGCGGCATCGGGGATTGGTGATTTTCGCCATATTCTGAAATGGAACGAACATAATTCACCGCTGCAGCGCACCGTCACCATTGAAGAAGTTGGCAATGCCGGGTTATTCCTGTTGTCAGACCTTTCCAGTGGTGTCACCGGTGAGGTGCTCCACGTGGACGCGGGTTATCATGTGATTGGCATGAAACATCCCGATGCCCCCGATATTTCCACCGTATAAGGTGAAGCAGAGAAATCATGTCACATAACAGTTTCGGCCATCTATTTCGCGTTACCACCTGGGGAGAAAGCCACGGGCCGTCTATTGGCTGTGTCGTTGACGGCTGCCCGCCGGGAATATCGCTTTGTGAAGACGATCTCCAGGGGTGGCTTGATTTGCGCCGCCCGGGGCAAAGCCGTTTCACGACCCAGCGCAAGGAATCCGATCAGGTAAAAATTCTTTCCGGCACCTTCGAAGGGGTGACAACCGGCACGCCCATTTCGCTGTTGATCGAAAATGAAGATGTGCGCTCAAAAGATTACGCCGACAT
>Ga0233439_10003402_pt1 | contig 16561 bp, 39 predicted proteins | sample SI_123_September_6_FD_182713 | JGI IMG/M metagenome (GOLD analysis project Ga0233439, IMG submission 182713) | Seawater microbial communities from Saanich Inlet, British Columbia, Canada - SI_123_September2016_100_MG | ecosystem: Environmental > Aquatic > Marine > Inlet | place: Canada: British... | reverse complement strand
GTATGGCTTTTCGCTATAACTAGGGAATACTACCAACACAAATCTCCAGATTTAGAATTTGTTGAGAATATAGACAACCTAAAGTTTTTTAATCTGGACATGAAATGGTCTTGGGTTGGAATTTTAGTGGGAGCAGTAATAAATGGGGGTATATGCCTGTTTATTTTTAGGTCGGTAATGGTTTAGTGTCAAATTTGAATCAAAAGCTCTTAGGAGTCGCTCTAGCCGCCTTATTATCGATTATAGGGTATATAAGCATGGAATTAGCTACTTTAAAGGCTAATTTACAGGAAGAAATTGGAAGATCGGAAGAAATTGATAGAAATCAGAAAGAAAGAATTACAGCAAACACAATCAGATCACTGTTGACCACTGAGAGAGTCACTAAATTAGAAGTTAGAGACAAGATATTTAATAAAGGGGATTAAAGTGAATGATGACATAATTCTGTGGGTTATTGGTCAACTGTTCGTAGGTGCAGCTTTATACGGTGGTATCCGCGTTGATATTAAGAATATTCATGAAAAAATCAATAATACTGCTAACCGAGTATCTGAAGTTAATGAAAGGGTCGATAAAATTTTATTGAAAGGCGATTAACAAATGAATTTGTCTAAGAATTTTACGCTCTTAGAATTAACCCACTCACAAGAAGCAACTCGTACTGGATTAGATAACACTCCAACTACTGAACATATTAAGTCTCTTAATTTGCTATGTGCAAATATATTGCAGCCTTTAAGAGATCGAGTTAATAAGCCAATAGTCATAAGTAGTGGTTATCGTTCTGTTAACTTAAATCGTTTAATTGGTGGGTCTGTATTTAGTCAACATACAACAGGTCAAGCTGCTGATTTTACAATTCCTTTAATGACGGTAGAAGAAGTAATTTCTATTATCCGCGAGTTGAATCTTCCTGTAGATCAGTGTATAAACGAATATGGGCAATGGATTCATATTAGCCATCGCCACAATAGAGGCCAATTTTTAGCAGCTAAAAAGAAAGACCATAAGACAGTTTACAAAATTTTAGGAGAATAAAATGGATGACGTAAAAGGATTGCTTCAGTCACGTACAGTTTGGGGTGCTTTGTTAGCGATTACTGCTACCATTTCACAGCTTTTTGGATGGGATTTGGGAGATACAAACGGGCTGGCAGAACAAGTTGCTGCATTAGCAGGTGGTGTAATAGCCGTATTCGGTAGAATCAAAGCAGTTAAGCGTATAGCTAAATGATTGGATTAGGCACAGCTATTGTTGCTGTATTAGACAAGCTACTTTGGATTTTATTGGCTTATAACCGAAAAACAGAGAAAACAGAGGCGCAAATTGAACGCGACAGACTTTCAAAAAACCCTGCTGGCTGGTTTAATCAGCATTTCAGTAATGGCTTGTCTAAGCACTCCGGTAAAACCGATAGCACCGACAAAACCAAGCCTTGATGTAATTCAGATGGAAGATGGCAGTATGTGCATGGACGCACAAGATGCTGAAAACCTCGGAATATATATACTAGAATTAGAAAGGGCAACATATTAAATTTTGTTTTCTCGGTTCATTCGCTTCATTTTTGCCTTAATAAGTTTTGTATAACTTTTCTCTATATCTTCTGTTTTCTTTGTTTTATCTTTATTATATTTTTCTCTTTTTTTTGTTTTATACCAAAGATAAGCCTCGTGAGCGATTACCGCTTGTTCGCGGTCTAATCTAAGTAAATACAGCAATTCTAAACAAGTTATTTCTGGTGGCAATTCACTCCAATGGCAATTAGAATATTTAATGGTTGGAGTATCAGAGTTACCATAATAATTATTAAAGTCTCCTTTCTTTCTTGTTCTAGCTTTCATATCAGCAATAAAAGTATAAATACAACAAAAATCAAAATTGATGCTGGAAGTTTTTTGTCCTTGTCCAAATGGAAATCTACCCCATTCTGTTCTTTATATGACCTAGCAAATTTAGTTGATTTTAATTTTTCTAATTCTACCTTTCCTTGATCCATAATATTTTCTCCTTTAAATAAAACGCTTCCCTTTTTTTGGTTTTCTTCTTTTCTTTGACTCGCTTATCACGACTGGGTTTCTCATTAATCATGACTAGTTCTTTGCCATTGGGTTTATTCGACTAAATGACTCGTTTGTAATGGATGGATTTCTAAACTCCTTTGACTCGCTATTTCTGGATGGGCTTCGTTGTCCTTACTGACTCGTTCTCTTTCATTGGGTTTCTCAAGCGTTCTGCCTCACTGGTATTTGTTGGTTTCCTTGCTAACGCTGATTCATTTTTATTTTCTGGGTTTCTTGCGGCAAATGATTCGTTTCTAATTCATGGATTTCTTTTCTTACCTGACTCGTTCTCCAGATTTGTGTTTCTCATCAACTATGACTCATTAACTCTTTCTGGTTGTCTCTGTTTTTATGGTTCACTCTACAATGGTGGTTTTCTTGTATATAGTGATTCACTTGTGTCATATGGGTTTCTCACATTTCCTGATTTTATGCGACATGGACATGACCTAATTTAGCCTCACTATACTCAGGGGCAACTGGCAGTTTTTCAAGCGTTCTCCAAACCACATATAGGTCTACCAAAAACCTCTTAATCATATACCGCATAGCCATATTATGCCTGTGACCTTTTGTCTTTTCAATATGATTAGGGTGATTTTCAATACGATTTTTATACTCATAATAAATTATAGAATATTTATTCTCCCCTGCCCTAAGAAAAGATGAACCTAAAACACCGACCAGCTTGGTTTTTAAAAAAGGGTTAAAAGTTATTCCCACCTTCTTCTTTACCTCTCCTTCTTTATCAACATATTCTGACTCAACTAAATGCTGCTTGTGCCGTGATCTTCCTTGTCCGTCTGGCGCAACATCTAATCCAGCATACGCCCATAAAGAAGATGAGTATTTCGCTCGACTAATATCAATCTCGCTAAGAATCACGCCTGACATCGCTGCGCCACACCCTTTAACATCTTTAAGAAAGGCAGAGTAAACGGGGTAATCTTCTAGGACTTTGGTTAGTAAACTAAAGTGCTTGGCTTCGTCTCTTTCTAAAGCTATATATCTATCCACTAACACTAACTCGGTATACTCTGAAATGACCTCATCGCCTTTGAACTTCTTTTGAGAAGGAAAGGTCTTTACCCCGTCAGTAATTTTTTTATACGAAAGACGAAGTGCAGCAAGTATCTTTTTACCCTCAAGGTCAAGTTCTTGTTCTTTCTCGCTAGGCTTCTGCCCTAATTTAGACTTGAAATTACCAACAATTCTGTTGCCCATCATAATTCTAAGTTTTTGAATATCGTAAGCACCGCGTACTAAAGTCTTAATATTTGACATAATATTTTCTCCAAAAATTAAAATGAGGGGATCAGGCTATGCAATAAAATGCACTCCCCTCTGCTGTGGGGGAAACTAGAATGGTATATCGTCCTTCATATCGTCAAAGCCTGTTGGGGATTTGGTCTTTGGCAAATCATCACTATCATTATAAAAAACCTTAGTATTCCCTAGTATCGCCCCTCTAACTCCTTCTGTCCGTTCTTCTGACGAAACAGATTGAGTGACCATGCCATTATTATTGTACTGGTCTACTTCACTTAAATTAATAAAGGCCGTAATGTTCAAATAAGTACCTTTCCTTCCTTGTACTAATTTTGACTTATCAATTTTAGTTACATCAATACTTGCTGAAATTCCTATTTTACTCATACTTTTCTCCGGTTAGTTTTTAAGATTTTCTCATTTTCGTCAACGCAGTACGAATCTTCGAGTGTGGCTTTAGTAAAAACCATACTGCTTCCTTCACTTCATTTGATAATTCATTATCGTAAAACATTTCGTAAGCTAAAAATGGCTGATTGTTATCAAAGCAAGATATAATATCTTGAGAGATACCCTGAACCTCGATATGTTCTTCTTCGGTAAGATCATCCATAGCCCCATCTAAAGGAGTATGTACCGATCCCTTGATTTTAGATTCAGCTTTCTTTAATTTGTTAGCACCATCTATCTCATTTTCTGAATAAACGAAGCCATGAAGATTAGCTAGTTTTAAAACACACCTATCAACTGCTCTTTTTTCTGCCATAGCGTATGGATAAGCATTTTTATTATTTTTCGGGCTGCACTCGCCATACGATATAACTTGTCTATCATTGATAGAAGCTATACATTTCATGCTACAAATCCCATCTTTAGTATTTGCTTCCACCACATCCAAAAGTTCTATAGACACATTAAGTTTGGCAGCAATGATCTCTATGTATCTGTGCAGCACAACGGGCGTGCCATGACAATCCCACGTAGCTTCTGCGCTATTAATTCCTAATTCTTTAAAAATATTAACTGCTTCGTCCGGTATATTCATTTTACCCATTGCTTTCTCCTTATAATTCTATTTCAGCGTATTCAGCGTATGCCACGCTTACCATATCCTCAAATTCTTCATATCTTAATTGCTGTACCATCTCTGGAATCATGCACATCAACTCCTCTAATCCCCTCAACTTGGTATAGGATGGAAGATGCAATGTACCAATATGACCTACGGGGTCATACTCTGAATCCCAATCTTCATCAAGATGAACCCAAAGAATCTTAAAAATATCCTTAATCTCATTCCAGTAAGGAAACTCCTTGACCACCTCATCTATTTCGTACTCAAGACGAGTCTGGCATTGCAAGCTGTCGTCAAAAAAAATCATGTCATTTATCATAATCTTCTCCCAAACTAGCACCATCTTTCTCCAAAATATTAATCACAAAAGTAAGCGTTTCTATCTCATCTTTAATTGCAATTATCGCCACGCTATTAAAGTAAGTCTTTTCGCCCAAAAGTTTTTTATGTGCTTTTATTTCACGTAAAAGGTCTTCTCTTTTTTGAGTAATAAGCACTCTTAGCCGGAAAACGTGTATTTTATTGACAGATTCCATTTCTTGCCATTCAGCACATTGCTGCTGTTCTTCCTCATCTAACTGCTGCTGAAGTTGTGGATCAGCTTCTAAAGTTTCATCGAGCATATCAATCTCCATTTTCGTGAATATAGGCATTACGAGCATCTTTTTTCTTTTGTTTTAAAACGTCAACCGTTTCCATTTCCTTAACATAATCTTCAATTGCGCCTTCTACCAGCTTATCTATCTCGTGGTGCGTGAACTCTCGTACTACTGGGATTAGAATTTCTTTGAATCTTTCCTTCAGTTTTAATCTGCGTATTTTGCTCTGCTGCATCATCTACTTTGTCTCCAAAAAAACGGTCTATATTATCTAGTAATCCTTCTAAATCAGGCACTTCAGCTTCAGGATGTTTTTTAATGTACTTAATCCAATCAGTCATATCGGCCTCCTTTACCTGCTATATTAAAGCAAGCCATTCATAATTGCAAGCAAAAAGTGTTGTCCTCGTTAAAAAAATGATTTACAATGCAATTCTTATTTACATGAAAAGGATTTAAGCATGAAGCCGATTGATAAATTAATTGATATGTATACTACACCAACCCAAGCAGGACGCGCGATAGGTGTGTCTCGTCAGGTAGTAGAGCATTGGATTAAAAAGAAATTCATACCATACGAGGTAGCCTCAAAAGTGCAAGAGAAAACGGGTGGAAGCATAACGAGGTCGCAAATTTGGTGCGCGGCTGATGAGGCTAAATCTGCATTAAAAGCTAAAAAAGGTAATCAAAATTGAACTGGTTTAAATTCCATATTGGTGACTATATTGCCCATACAGCGCACTTATCACTTATGGAAGATTTGGCGTATCGGAGATTAATAAGCGCATATTATTTGAACGAAAGGCCATTAAAAGGTTGTGCCAAAGAAATATCCAGACTGATATTAATGCGAGACAATGTAGCAGATGTTGAGCAGGTGTTAAATGAGTTTTTTACACCCAATTCTAGTCATAACAAATGGACAAATAAACGGTGCGATAAAGAAATAAAAAATTACAAAAACAAAATTAAAAAAACTAGCGAAGCAGGTAGGCTTTCTGGAGTTGCTAGGAAAAAAGCTAATAAAATCATAGACTACAAGCCTAACAAAAGTTTAACGTCTGTTCAGCAAGTGTTGAACAAACCAGATACCAAGAACCAAGAACCTAGAACCAACAAAAAGATAGATACAGAATTTGATATTTTTTGGAAAAATTACCCAAATAAAACAGGTAAAAAAATAGCTTTAGTATCTTGGAAAAAACATAAACCATCTTTACAAGCTGTATTAAAGGCATTAGATTGGCAGAAGAAGTCAGATAAATGGCAAGCAGATAATGGGCAATATATACCTAATCCTGCAACTTACATTAATCAAGGCCGTTGGGAAGATGAGTTGTCGCAGCAGATAAATAAATCAGTTGCTAAAAAAATTTCATGGTGGGAGACAGAAGAAGCTACTTTGCAAAAGGCTATGGAAATTGGTTATCATTTCAGCAAAGACAAGAGTTTGGGAGAAATTAGAGAAGGCATCCAACAACGATTAAGTGGAGTCAATTATGTTCGCTAAAAATGAAATTCCATCAGATAGGCCTTTTATTAAATGTTGTGACTGCGACGATAGAGCCATTATCGGCTTGTATACTGGTTTTGTAAAAAACAAGCAATGGGTTTATAACAAATCGCCTGTTGGCGTATGTTTGCGACATTATGAATCCAGAAAATTAAAGAAAGCACAAGATTGGAACAGAAAAATGGGGCTTGATAGTGTTAAAAAGCAAAAGGATTATGTTTTTAAAACTCCTTTTAAATTTAAAAAGGTGTAGTTATGAAAATGGAAGAAGCATATCAAGATTTTAAAGATAATTATGGACAATCAACCATTAATCCATACAGGCTTTGGGTAGCAGCCTGTACTTGGGCTACTAGCAGTAAGAAACGCAGTACGCTACAAAATGCTCTATACTGGAGACGTTTAAAAGAAATCAGCGAACAAGCATTTGTTGGTGAACACAACCAGCAGTTTTCTGCTTTTAGTTGGCATATTTATTTTAAACAAAAAATAATGCCGATAGAGTTTGAATCTAAAACGGGCAAAGTAATTACGAAATATGTACAATTGCCAGATGGGAGTACTTCTTTAAAAAGTACAAGCGTAATGTCAAAAAAAGAATTTAGCGATTACCTTACAAAATGTGAAGCCTATGCAACTCAAGAATTAGGCGTAAAATTTTCTGAAGATTATGAATTTAACTAGAAAAGAGAAACTCTACTGGAATAGGCTTATTAGTGAGATCGGTTGTTGCGTATGTTTTAGTCATTTGGGCATAAAGAACAATGATTACTGTTCAATTCATCATATTTCTGGACGTAGCAAGAAAGGTTGCCACCAAAACGTGCTGCCGTTATGTCAATTTCATCATCAATTAGGGGGTGAGGGAGTAGCTATACATCCATTTAAAAAGCAATGGGAAGAAAATTATGGTTCACAAGAATCATTAAAAATTATGTGCGATAAAATTTTAGATGGACAAGAATGAAACTTTAATTGTTGGTTATCCTGAGTCAATGTCTGAGATGAAAAAAAGGCAACGAGAAAATCGTAAATTAATTGAGCAAGGCCGATTATCTGAGTTTAAGCCTACTCCAAAATATTCTTACATAACGGTTAAATAAATGGGTAAATCACAACGGAACAAAGGGGCATCTGGAGAACGAGAGTTGTTTTCTTTATTGTCTGATGAACTAGGAATAGTTGTTCGCAGAAACTTAACACAAACAAGGGGCGGTGGCTGCGATACCATTGATATACCTAACTTTAGCCTAGAGTGTAAGCGTTGCGAAACATATAATTTTAATGCGTGGTGGCAGCAAACGATAGAGCAAGCGTTGCGTTCTAAAAATAAGCCAGTTTTGTTTTATCGAAAAAGCAGAAGGGCGTGGCGTGCGATGTTCCTTCTTTCCGATATATCCTCTGATTTTTCTGGTTCAGATACAGTTGATGTTTCCTTTGAAACTGCTTGCTTAATAATCCGAGAATTCCTCTAGTACGGGCGCATTTGTTGCATACGGGTTGTTAGGGCTGTCGTTACTTTGAGGACTTCCATATTTTCCGTATGGATTATTGATACTATCCGGCGAATACTTTGATCCAAAATTTCCATGAGGGTTACTGGTCGAGTTAGGATCATATTGATTGCTACTAAGGTTGCCCAGATACTTCCCTGTTTTTTGATCTATTAATCGTGGTGGATCGGCATAGGCCATATTTGATAGTAATATTGATATTATGAGTAATTTATTCATATCTCCCTCGCGTAATTTGCTTCATAATAGATTTCTGGGGGTTTCTCCCAATTATCAGACATTTTTTGAGCCTTCTCACAGGCTTTCTCTAAAGACTTGGCTTTAACTTCAACATATCGGCAATGGCACAATAAATTTATTTCAACATATACCTGATATTTATTCATATTCACTCCAATCTTGGTTATTAATAGTTATTTGAATGGCAACTATGCGCATGATATGTATTTTATTATTCATTTCTATTTATCCTATTAAAATCCTGCCATTTTTAATACTTGTCTTTGTAGCTTTGTGGGTAACTGCCAGAACTTACGGCCTGTGTGCTTGCCATAACCTTGAACGATTAAACGCCCATCGTCAGTAGCATATTCTTTTAAACAATCGTTGGCGTATTTTTTTTTATAAAAATAATCCCCTGTTTCTTGACCATCCACAAGAACTTCATAAATGATAGAGTCATTTAGTTTATTTTTTTTAATGCTTAATTCTTGACCACTATCTATCTCGTAAACATGATTATTATCAGCCATGTATATACTTTTAATTTCATTCATTTTGATTACTCCTATAGTCAAATTTATGATAAAATATCAGTTAAGTAATTGAGTTCTTTAACAATTTGTAGTTTTACCTTTACCTTTCCAGATAGGCAGTAATGAGCAAAACTGGAATACCTATGCCGATCAAAAATATAGCGTAGAGCAATAGGCCGGATGCTATGTCGTAATTTTCCATGATGTACCTTTTATGTAATTATGATTAAATGATCGTTTGCCCATTTTTTAGATATTCCAGACTTTAAAATCTTTTGCTCTATCATTTTTTTAGCTAGTATTTTTTTAGCCTTTGTAATGGTTGCTTGATCCGCACCGCCTAAGAATTCATTAATACTAGAATTTTTATTATCAAAATGCTTGAGCCATGTATTCAGTTGTTTAATCGTCCATGTTTCCATGATGTACCCCTATAAAGTTGATAAGTTTTAATTATAGCCAATTATGTTGGCAATGTCTACGTAAAGAATTAATTTAGATCAGTTAAAATGTATTCACCGCTTGCTATCTTTGCTCTAGTAGCTTCTACGCCTTCATTTAAGAATTCGCGCCTATACTTTGCGGTTGTGTTGGAATAATCCCAAAAATAGCCATCAAGAATTATTGAGCCGTCAGCCTTTCGTTTAGCTATGATTGATTTATAACTTTGAAAATATTGATTACCCATATTATCGCTAATAATAAATTGATTAGCTACTTCTCTACCTGTACGGCCTAACATGTTTTTAACTTTCATAATTGACCCCTTTTGTTTTCGTAATTAATGCCATCCCATAATTCGATATGTACTTGTCTTGCAAGTTTAATAAATGATTCGCCTTGCTCTACGCTCATATTGTTATGCTCTGAATATTTATCAACTGTTAAGTAATTATTAACATAATCTAAATATGCGTTATTTAATATTTGACTCATTCCGTATGATTGCATTTTCTATACTCCTATTTATATAGCAAGGTAACAACAAGGGAAAGGGCAAGACATCTGCCCTATATCCTTTTATAGTTCATAGCCCATGTATTCATTACAGCTTTTGTATGTTGATTTTTAAATTGAGCCATTTTTAACCCCCATAAATATATAAAAATTTTTGATACACCCTAAGCGTACAGGAATAAAACAATAAATGCAAGATATATTTGCACTATATATTAATCACTCAATTAGCCTGGCATATAACAGGATAAGTTCACGCCCTCCGAAAATCGGTCTATTTAAAGGGGTTTTGAACTAATTAGACTTTGACTTGTTCTTGACTTGGCCTTAATAAATGCTAATCCTTGCTAATTGCTCTAAATCACGCTCTAAGGCGTTTTAATTTGTACGCACCCCTTATATCAAGAAAATGTTTTTATGCGCGTACGGTTCATTCTGAGCGGTGTATAACTCTGCGGACAAATGTATTAAATGTATAGTTTGGGGATAATGTATGAATTGTGCATTAATCTATGGATAAGTTTGTATGAATTGTGGATGATGTATAAATTGTGGATAGTTTGTGGATAACTATTTCTTTATAAACTGGGTTTGACTTGTCTTGTCTATACTAAGAACTTGCAACTAACTCGGCAAGGTACTTGCAAGGTACTCGGCGAGGTACTCGTAATATGTTATATTCTAGTTCCATCAATTTATATTACTAAATATATGGATGAGCTACAGCAAGAACTCGAGGGTATTATGTACGCATGGTCTCGGTATATGGGTAAAGGCGGATCAGTTAAGGGTTATCCAACACAAGTTAGCTACATGGCATCGTCCGGTAGTCAGTCAAGTGATGAGTTCTATGACGAAGTACAACATAGTTTAGGCCTGACAGTAGATGCAATAATTCAGGGATTAGATGACGGGCAAAGGATGGCAATTAATCATTGTTACCTAAAGTGCAAATGGTTATACAACATAAACGAGTACGCGTTATCCTTAAATAGTGCTTTAGAATCAATACGTAAGAGTGCAATTACCAAAGGTATACTGTAGATAGTTACCACCTGTATGCAGAATAGGTGTATAGTTGTGGAAGGGTTAGCCCCAACGCGCCCATATAAAGTGTACCGCCCTATTGTGTTAATAACTAATAGGGCTTTTTTTATGGGAGTAGCATAATGGCTGATAAAGAATTTAATAATACGCTTAATGCTGTAGAGAAGATTATAAGTACCTGTATATTTAACATTGCCAATGAATTAGACGATTTAAGCGATAACGAAAAGCTACAGATATATTCCGAGATAGAGCAACTAGCAATGGATGCAATACAGGATGCTAAACAAATGGGAGCGTTGCATTGAATGTATTACTTAGTCTTAACTGTATATTTTGCCAGCATTGGAGGAACGGTTAGTATCTATGTAGATGACTTTAGAAGTGAAAAGTACTGCGAAATGGCAAAGGTACGTTATATAGAAACGCATATCGCTGACTTAGTAGAAAGAAAACAGACTCATACTAATATTAAAAGGATTGATTGCATCAAGGTTGAAAAAGGATAATGATAATAAAATTTCCAATGTCGAAAGAGATGGTTAGGCGAGTTAACCAGAATCAGTCTTATGAACGGGCGTTATCAGCTTTTTATGCTTCTGCAAATGCACAAAAACAATATAAAGAAAATCTAGCGAGTAAAAAATACAGGCTAGACGTAATGAAACTTTTCACAAAGGTTAATTGAGTGGGGCTAATAGTACATGAGGAAGGATGTGACGCTATACGCTGTACTTGTAACCGTCCTAAAACATTAAAAGATGTAATAGAAGAATTAGAAAAAAAAAGAGAAGAAACAGAAAAGCCTAAAGTAATAGATGACTATGGTTGTGCGTAATGAAAATACCTAAGACGTTTACATTGGGCGCGATTACGTGGAAGGTTAAGATAGTAGAAGATTTGCCTGATCGTATGGGGCAAGCTGATTTTAGGAACGCGACAATATTAATAGAGAAAAACGAAAATAAACAGATTATGGCTCAAACTTTTTGCCATGAACTGCTACACGCTTTGTTTTTTTCTACAGGTAGAGTGGAAGATCATAATGAAGTATTAATAGACGGTCTAGCTCACTCACTACACCAGTTTTTGGTGGAAATGTATGAGGATTAGAGTATGGCAGGAAAGGTTACTCATAACTCAAAATGCAGCGAGAGTGTATTTATAGAAGCCTGTTTACGATTAAAATCAACTGCACTTGTAGCAAAAGAAACAGGCATAAGCCACCGAAATGTAGTAGATAGACGTAATAAAATCCATAAACGAACAGGAACATTTTTAAACTTAGATAGTAGGATTGAAAAGGTTAGAGTCACTATCCCACCTACTAAAAAGCGTACTACAGTAGATTTAACTGATGGCTGTATAATGGTTGCATCAGACGCTCATTACTGGCCTGATGTAGATTCAGCAGCACATAAAGCATTTGTATTTATGGCTAAAAAATTAAAGCCGAATGTAATTATTATGAACGGTGATAGTTTTGACGGCTCGTCAATTAGTAGATTTGGAAGAATCGCATGGGAAGATAGGCCTACTGTTAAGGAAGAGTTGGAAGCAGTAATAGATAAGTTAGATGAAATTGCTAATGCTTCTAAAAACTCTAAGCTGCTTCATACATGGGGCAACCATGATTTACGCTTTAATACTAGATTATCACAAGTTGCGAGTGAATTTGAACGGGTAGAGGGATTTGATTTTGAAAGCCATTTCCCTAGATGGAACTTTACTATGTCCGTTATGGTAAACGATAATACTATGATAAAACATAGATGGCATAATGGTGTTCACGCTACATGGAATAATATATTAAAATCTGGTAAAAATTTTGTAACTGGTCACTTACATAGTTTACAAATTAGACCTTTTACAGATTATAACGGTACGCGATATGCAGTAGATACGGGAACTTTGGCATATCCAGACGGCGAACAGTTCGGCTATGCAGAAGATAACCCAAAAAATCATAGGGCAGGATTTGCTATTTTAACTTTTATTGATGGTGAGCTGATGCCACCAGAAGTAGTAGAAGTTATAGATGAAAAGCAAGGAATGTGTTTTTTTAGAGGTCAGAAGTTTACAGTTTAAGGTAAATATTGGAATTTCAGGAATTAGATGAAGTAATTCATCAATTGTATGGCGTAGGGAAAGTTACCAAAGTGTTTGCTAACGGTGGTGATACGATTTACGGTGTAGATTTTGGACACGAATATAACTTATTTGTTCCACAGGTGGAAATAACAGCTAATAATGCGTAAAAGGCACGTATGAAAGAATTAACAACTAAACAAGAGACATTTGCTCAAGAAATAGTGAAAGGTAGCAATCAGGCTGATGCTTATAGACTAGCCTATAATGCAGGTGGTATGAAAGATGAAACTATTTGGAGTAATGCGTCTAGGTTGATAATAGAAGAAAAAATACAGAAGCGTATTAAGTCTCTTAGACAGCCTACAGTCGATAAAGTTCAATTAACTTTAGAAAAACACTTAAATGACTTGTTACATTTAAGAGAAAAAGCAACAAATGATGAAAAATGGTCATCTGCTATACAGGCTGAGACAGTTAGAGGCAAAGCTGCTGGATTGCACGTAGAAAAAGTAGATATGAAGCAAGATGTAGATATAGTGGTAGAATTAGTAAACTTTGGTGATGAGTGATAATCATTATTTGCAAAGCAGAAGAACTTATTTACTTTACAAAAAAGCAGAATATTTAACTACTCGTACAGAAGACTCTGAATTAGAGCAAATAAACAAGAAGTTAAACGAGTCAAAGCGTGAAAATAAGATTACCAAATAACTGGAAGCCTAGAAGTTATCAAATCCCTGCTTGGAAGTATTTGCAATCAGGTGGCAGACATTCGGAGTTAATTTGGCATAGACGGGCTGGAAAGGATGATTTGTTCCTTAATTGGTGTGCGAGGGCAGCATTTCAACGCATAGCTAATTATTGGTATATGCTTCCTGAATATTCGCAAGCTAGAAAGGCTATTTGGAACGCAGTTAACCCACATACAGGTAAAAAACGTATTGACGAGGCTTTTCCAAAAGAAATACGGAAAGCTACACGCGAACATGAAATGACAATTGAATTTGTTAACGGTAGTACGTGGCAAGTAGTAGGGTCAGACAGATTTGACTCGTTAGTTGGCTCAAGTCCTGCTGGCATTGTGTATTCAGAGTGGGCATTGGCTAATCCGAGCGCAAGAGCCTATTTGAGACCGATTTTAGCTGAAAATAATGGTTGGCAAGCATTTGTAACCTCTGCTAGAGGCAGAAATCATGCTTATACTACGTACAAAGCTGCTTTAAAAGACCCTGCTGCCTTTGCTCAAAAACTATCAGCAACAGAAACAAACGTCTTTAGTAAAGATCAGTTAGATATTGAATTACAAAACTATCAAAACGATTTTGGGGATGAATACGGTAGGGCAAAGTTTGAACAAGAATATTTATGTGCATTTGATGCTGCAAATTTAGGTGCGATATTATCAGGCGCATTAAGTACGGCAGATCGAGAAGGGCGCATAAATGACGTACAATACGACCCAGAAGGCGCACCGATTGAAATATCAGCAGATATAGGCCGTAGAGACTCTAGTACATGGTGGTTTTGGCAGCCTAAACTTGGTGGATATTCAATCATAGATTATGATGGTGGTTGGGGTATTGACGCAGAAGCATGGGTAGACAGGTTAAAAGAAAAAATAGGCAAACGTGAGTTAGGAAAGATATGGCTACCGCACGATGCAAGAGCCAAGACTTTTGCAGCTAAAAACTCAGCTTTAGAGATTTTTATTAAAGGATTTGGTGCAAATAAAGTAGCTATAACTCCAAATTCAAAGAAAACTGACAGAATAAATGCAGCCCGTACCTTAATTAAGAAGGTTGAATTTAATGAAATTGCTTGTGAAAAGGGTTTAAATGGTCTAAGAGCATGGTCATACGAATATAATGAGCAACTAAAGACTTTTTCATCAGAACCTAAACATGATTGGGCTTCACATGATGGCGATGGTTTTTCGTATGGGTGTTTAATAATGAAACAAACACAAGCTATTTTAAAACCTCCACCTATGAAAACTATACATGAAATCACTTTGAACGAAATTTGGGAAGATAACAAAAAGGGAAGGGCTAGGATATGATTAACGAAGCAGGTGGTGTTAAGCGAGTTACGGAAACAGGTGTAGTAAAAGGAATGAATGGCAAGATGCTGGGCTTTTTTGTAGCTAGTGGCACTCCAACAGTAAAACTTTGGGATAACGCATCTGCTGCAAGTGGAACTGTTCTTCTAAACAGCATGGTTTGTACCGCAGCTACTTGGTATGATTTTCCTGCTTCATTTGCTAACGGTTTGTATCTTACCCAAACCAATGCTGGTGATATTAGTTTTATTGTTAGCTAATGGAAGAATTAGACGAAGCAATCAAAGGAGTAGATGGAAGCGATCTTGTTTCGCTCAAAAACTCTTATTTTCTTGAAATAGATTTATATGACAAGAAATTTGAAGAATGGGAAACAAGAGCTAAAGTTATTATCAAAAGATACAGGGATGAGCGCGGTGGACTAGATCAAAATAGTCGACAGAACGAAGCTCGATATAATATTCTCTGGTCAAACATTCAGACGATGATACCTAACGTCTTTGCTCGTCTACCACAACCAGAAGTCTCTCGCCGCTATAAAGATAAAGACCCAGTAGGCCGAGTAGCGTCTATGATATTAGAACGCGCTCTTGAATACGAAGTAGAGGCTTATCCAGATTATGAAAACGCAGTACGAAATTCTGTAGAAGATCGTTTACTAGCTGGCAGAGGAATCTCATGGGTTCGTTATATGCCCGTGATGAAAGATGTAGAAATGCCAATGCAAGCCGCAAATGGAGAGGAAGGTACTCAAATATCTGAAGATACTCCAAAGACTTATCCAGTTATAGATTACGAGTGTTCTCCTTGTGATTATGTTGCATGGCGAGATTTTGGACATAATGTAGCGAGAACTTGGGAAGAAGTTAATACAATTTGGCGCATTGTGCCAATGACTCGTGAGGAGTTGGTCGAAAGATTTGGCGAAGAAATAGGTGAGCAGATTCCGCTAGATATGAAAACTAGCTCGCAAGATGTAGATACGGCTAGTCCTGAAGAATTAGCTAAAATGAAGGCTAATATTTATGAGCTTTGGGATAAAAAGGAAAAACGCTGCGTATGGCTGTCTAAATCGCACCAGAAGGCTCTAGACGTTCAAGAAGATATACTAGAGCTAGATGGATTTTTTCCTTGTCCTAAACCGCTATATGCGACCACTACAACCGATTCACTAATACCTGTACCTGATTACGCTTTATATCAAGATTTAGCAAAAGAATTAGACACACTTACCGATAGGATTAATGGTTTAGCAGATTCTATTAAAGTTATTGGTGTTTACGATTCTACGCAAACAGGTGTTAAACGGATGTTGAAGGAAGGTGTTAATACTGAACTGATCCCTGTGGACAACTGGATGATGTTCGCAGAAAAGGGTGGAATTAAAGGAGTAATAGATTGGTTGCCACTTAGCGAGGTAGTTGGTGCATTAAATGCAGCATATATGGCAAGAGATCAGGCCAAACAAGCTGTATTTGAGATAATGGGCATTTCTGATATATTGCGCGGCTCAAGTAATCCTAATGAGACGCTTGGCGCACAGCAGATGAAGGGTCAATTTGCCTCAAAACGATTAAAATATATGCAGAACGCAGTTTCAACTTTTGCAACACAC
>Ga0233439_10003399_pt1 | contig 16576 bp, 18 predicted proteins | sample SI_123_September_6_FD_182713 | JGI IMG/M metagenome (GOLD analysis project Ga0233439, IMG submission 182713) | Seawater microbial communities from Saanich Inlet, British Columbia, Canada - SI_123_September2016_100_MG | ecosystem: Environmental > Aquatic > Marine > Inlet | place: Canada: British... | reverse complement strand
ACTCATGAAAGACAAAAAATATGATGTTCCATTACAGTTTGATAATTTTAGAGACTGACTCGTTCAAAACAAAATAGTTATATTACCTAAAAAACATCGTGCTTAAAGAAAAAAATTAATATACAAGTTTATTCGATCCGTTGTATTCAGCACATGTTTGGCGATATTATGAATAATTTCATATTTTTACCATATTATTGAGTTTTTATTTTTATTCTAATGTTATAAAATCACAGTATGAAACCTGAATTTATACTGAAAGGAATAGGTAATCGTAATCTAAATATCATGTTTGGTGACTTTTGTTATTATAATCGTCATACGTTGCATGAAAGATATACTCCTCTTGGAATTGGAATCATCGCTCAATATACCAAAGAACAGTTTGGAGAAGATGTCGAAGTCTCTATTTATAAAAATATAGATAAATTTTTAAAGACTGCTTCAGAAAAAGCTCCGAACGTTATTGGTTTGTCAGTTTATTATTGGAATATGGCACTTAATAAGTATGTGGTTAATCGTATACGTGAAATGTATGGGAAAGAGGTTTTAATTGTCTTAGGAGGACCAAGTATCGATAATGATATTAATGAGCAGCATAAATTTTTATCTAAAGAATTTCCTCAAGCCGATGCCGTAATAATAAATGAAGGAGAGATTGGGTTTAAAAATATAATTGAAAAATTATTTGATAGTAGAGAGAGCTTGTTCAAAGCTCCAATAGACGGAGTTCATTTTTTAAGTAATGGAGAAGTTATACAAGGATTAGCAGTAGGGACCAACATTGACTTATCAACAGTCGGCTCACCTTACTTATCAGGGCTAATGGATGAGTTCATGGATTCGGATTACCAGCCATTAGTACAGACATCTCGTTTCTGTCCTTATACATGTGCATTTTGTGTATCAGGCAAACTACGAGGTAAGCTTAGGGGTTATCCTATAGAACAAGTTGCCGAAGAACTTAAATATGTTTCTAAAAAATATGCGGATCGCCCTCATCACACTATGTTCATAGCAGATGAAAATTTTGGAATTTTAAAAAGAGATGTTGAGATAGCTGATCTTATAAAGAAATGCAATGTTGATTATGGTTTTCCAAAAAAAGTATTTTTTTACAATGATAAACGTTTTAAGGAAACATCTAGAAAAGTAATTGAAATATTAGGTGACATAAATCAGGGAGGTCTGGTACTTTCTTTGCAAACAGAAAATCCTGAAACATTAAAAGCAATTAATAGAAGAAATGTTACGGATGAAGAGATTGATGATGCTATCAAATGGGCTAGTACTCTTAATATATCAACATCTACTGAGCTTATTTTTGGTATGCCACATGATACTAAAGATAGTTTTGTAAATCTCCTAGACCGCTCAGTTGAAAGAGGTTTTGATCAAGTTTGGTGCCATAATTTATTTTTAATGGATGGAATTGAGTTAAATCGTCCTGACGCTAGAAATAAATTTGGAATAAAAACAAAGTATAGGCAGCTCGGTACAAATTATGGTTCCCATGAAAATACTTTTTTAGGAGAATACGAAGAAGTTGTTACTTCTTGTAATTCTTTTAGTTATGAGGATTTTTTAGAGATTAGAAATTTAAATTTCATGTACTATACAGTTTTCTCATTAAATTTCCAACGATGGTTTTTTCATTTTATTAGAAGGTCTGGTGTGAAATTATCTGAATTCTTCTTAAACTTTATTAAACCTGATAGAAGTGAAAGTTGGCCAGAAGGGTATATAAAATTTCTGGATGACTTGAAAGCCACAATAGAGGGAGAGCTACATGATAAGCCTAGCGATGTTATCAAAAAGGCAAATAATATATATCATAAAAACAATAATGATGTTGGAGACCCTTCGCGCATAAACGTTAATATGGGGGCCAGACTAATCTACCAGGAAGATAGCTGGGTCAAAGATGTATTTATGCATCATTTGGAAAAAATATCTGCCGATATCTTAACGAATCAAGATATTAAATTAGCAAATTCTCTAATAGACCTTGCTCATAACGAAAGAATTGATTTGAAGAGTGTTACTGATAAAGAGCCAATGAATTTTTCATACGATATAATCGAGTGGAGAAAGACCAAGTTCAAAATACCATTGCAGGATTTGAAAATGCTAGAACCAAAAAGCATAAACTTTTTAATGGACTCTGATAGGCTAGCTCAAATTGACAGTTTTCAAAAAAGATTTGGCAAGAGTGATGATAATGATTTTTATTATGCTGCAGTTGATTTTATAACACCGCGTTCTAAGCTAAGCCACTTTCTCTCATATGGGAAAGATTAATCTATTGAATCACTGACTTCTTATCTTTTTCATTTGCATATCATAATTATCTCTAGGACTAAAAGTCCTCGATTCAAATGCTGGTTTAGGAGTTCTAAAACCTTTGTATGAACAATCATTCCACAAGCCTACTTGTGAATATCTTATTTCATTAGAAGAGTTATAACCTGAACGATGAATTAAATGACGGTCAAAGAACATAACATCTCCAATATTCATTTCTAATTGGAGTATTTCATGTTTTTTTACAATTTCATCTTTAACGATAATTCTTTGAGCATAACCGCCACCTTTAAATTCTTCCCAATCTTGATCAACGACTCCATGTTGATGCGATTTCTTGCAAACTTCAATCGTACCATTTGAAACTGTTGAATTTCTTATTACGGGGCCCCATGTTTGTAAAAAACGAGTGTCTGGATAAGAATGAAAGATTTCTTGATGCCAAGCAGCTCTCCTCATTTCATCTTTTGGTTCATCCATTCTTATTCTATGAGTGACGCTATACATTGTACTATATGACTTTAGAGACATTAGCTCTCTAGCTGTTTTCTCAATTTCTGGATTTCCAATTAGTTTAAAAAAGGCAGAACAATAAGCCACGGTATCATATAATTCACCCATGAGTTCACGATTAAAATCAGATACAGCAAACACTAGTTTATCTAATTCTTTTATATCATCAGGGTAATTCAAGTCTTCAATATTTTTAATTTGAAAATCTGTCCTAATTTTATGTCTACTAATCATAGAAATCAAAACATCATAAAAAGTTAGGAAAATTTCTTTATGCATTGATATAGGTGTAATTGACTTTGCAATATAAAACCCATTCTCGCTCAGCTCTTTTAATTTATCCATATTGAGATTTTATAAGAATTTTTAATTTTTGTCTATGTTAGATATTAAGCTCTGATGAAGCAGAGCCAAACACTGCAACGGTGTTATGACTCTACAGCTTGAGAGTATACATGATTAGCATGGCATATCCAGTGTATACAGATCAGTATGTTAATTTAATATATTCATGAATAAGTAAAATATATTAGGCATGCAAGTATTGTTAGAGTGCCCCAAAACTGTATCCATATTTTTTTAAATCTCATCCCAAAATATAAAAATATTAAACCAGTTATAAGTGTAAATATAACTGTTCCGTCAACAATATGCTCACTTGGATTATGATTTTTATCCTTTGCTAGTATGCTATATCTCATAATATTTAATTATATTCTTTAAGCTCTTAAAGGATAATCTAGATTAAGAAAAGTTTATCTTATATATCAAGATAAGAAGAGAAGATATAATTGCAATGACAATTGTTAGAACTAGATTTTGGTTATTTGATGCATCTTTGTTAACAAGTTTTTTATATTCGTTATATAAATTGAATTGTTTGTAACTTTGCAAGTACACATCTAAATAAGCTAATCTTCTTAACCTTCTGCTAGATAAATAAAGATTTTGATCACACAGAATTACGTAGACCTGACTGAGGTATAGATAGCTGATAGATCTCATTGTTATTATATGGTTATTAGATCTCATTTTTGAACTTGTAGTTTTAATTGATGTCAGAATGTTATATTTCTCATTAAATATCAAGATTTTTATTCAAAGTGATGCGACAAAAAATATAAATGTGTATACATATATGAACAAAAATGTATACTTTGCCCGTAGAGTTAAGATTTAACTTACATTTCTTAGCTCTACACTAAATAATACATTCACTTGCAAAATACTCATATCATTTCAAATTATATAAAAACTTATGTCATAATGTATTTATAAAACATTATTGAATTTAAAAACATATGAAAGTATCCGATTATAATTTGATATTAATTCTTACAGGTATGATCTTAGGTCTTGCAGGCCAATTTTATAATAACTTCAATTTAGTATCTTTAGGACTTATTGTATTTCTTTATTCATTATACCGAATGTATCTTAAACCTAGGTAAATAGCTGTTTTTATAAGATTGGATTATTTCATTAAATAGATTAATCAGTCATACTAAGGATAAGAAAATATATAATCTTTCAATTCATTTTATTATTGTCACTATATATTTATTAAAAAAGCCAACAGGGTAGTTATGTCTGATATTTCATTGATCAAGGATAAGGCGAAAAAAATGTGGAGTACTTTCTCAGCATTTGAAACAGTTACAGCTTTAGCGGCACCTGAACTCATAAAATTTTCCGGTGTCCATAGTGGCGATAGATTGCTTGATGTAGGTTGTGGCACAGGGGTAGTAGCTTTAACAGCTGCTCATACTGGTGCCAAAGTTAGCGGATCTGATTTAACTCCTGAGCTTATAACTAGGGCCAAAGAAAATGCTCAAATCTCTGATCTAGATATAGACTTTCAGGTTGCTGATGTTGAAGATTTACCATATAAAGATAATGAGTTTGACTTTGTTCTTAGTCAGTTTGGTCATATGTTTGCACCACGCCCTGAAGTCGCTACAAGCGAAATGCTTAGAGTTTTAAAACCTGGAGGAGTTATTGCTTTTTCTACATGGCCTCCGGAATTATTAACTGGAAGACTGTTTGTTCTCACAGGAAAATATGGTCCACCAGCACCAAAAAATGTAAGTCCTCCTGTAATGTGGGGCGAAGTTGATATTATAAAAAAACGTCTCAGTGAAAGTGTCAGAGATATAACTTTTCATAGAGCAGAATATGGAAACCCAACACTTAGTCCATCTCATATGAGGGTTGCTCTTGAAGCATATATCGGGCCAATAGGCGCTACTGTAAAATTATTACAACCTAAGCCAAAAAAGCTCGCTGAGTTTAGAAATGCCATGGAAGATTTATTATCTGAGTATTTTCAAAACAATACTGTAATCCAAAGCTATTTAATGACAAGAGCTATAAAGAAGTAGTTTAGCTATCTGCTTGCGGCATTGGTAAGCCAGCGAGTTTACAAATTTCTCTAATAGGATCAGATGGAAATAGAGAATATACATGGGATTCATATTTTTTTTTATCATGAAATTTAATATTCTTAGACATCAGATCAATGATCATATGATGCATCGTAGGTGAAACTAAATTTTGATGATAATACTCACGAAAATAGAAAATAATTTCCCAATGATCATTATATAGTTTTATGTCATCTTGTTTGGCCATCTTTTTTACATATGCTTCTGACCAGTCATTAAGATTTACTAGATAACCTTGTTCATTAATATCAATGCTTTTATTGGCAACTTTTATTCTATTCATTAATTTCTCCTAATTAATAGAAAATTGTCTATATTTTTATAATTATCATAATTAATCTTTATAACAAGTATTATTATAAAAATAAGTAATTTTTATATATGAAAACCGGAACATATCATGAGGATAATTAGATTTTATTAGGTGAACCAGGATCTTCCGAGGAGAAGATTGATCGCACATAAAGTAGATTAATCATACCTGGCCACCATTATATATAAGAGGAGTTACCCTTAATAAACATAGTTAATGCATGATTCATGCCAAACTAATTTGAAATAGTTTTACTTATCTTGGCAACAAGTAAAATCTAAAGAAATCAGTAATGTTTGTTGAATATTTTCTTTAAGAATAATACACTTCCAACATCGTATTTTATACGGGGCTATAGCTCAGATGGGAGAGCACCTGCTTTGCAAGCAGGGGGTCGTCGGTTCGATCCCGACTAGCTCCACAAAATATTGAAATCATTGCAAATAAAGCTTCTAATTCCCTATCTATGATATATAATCACTCTCAGTGAGCGTTAAAAGCGATGCTCGCTTTTTTTTGCTCTGAAGAAAATTTAGGAATTAATTGTACATGTATCTTTTTAGATCTTAGAATCTAGAATCAAACCGCAGTATTTATGTAAATGCTGTAGTGTAAAAATGTTACTTTATTGATGAGAACCAAGTTAAAAGCTCCAATTTATTGGTGTTTTTAATGAACGAACAATTTAAAAAAATAACTCAATTTATTGAGCTTTTTTAAGTTATAAGGTCAAGTGAATAAGCGCATGTGGTGGATGCCTAGGCGGCATAAGGCGATGAAGGACGTAGTAATCTGCGATAAGCTTCGGCGAGTTGATAAACAAACTTTGACCCGGGGATTTCCGAATGAGTGAACTCAGTCTACATAAGTAGATTATCTCCATCTGAATATATAGGATGGTAGAAGCAAACCTGGAGAACTGAAACATCTAAGTACCCAGAGGAAAAGAAATCAATTGAGATTTCCTTAGTAGCGGCGAGCGAAAAGGAAACAGCCCAGTTATTTTAATCCACACGACTACTAATAAAACAATCTGGAAAGGTTGGCCATAGAAGGTGATAGCCCTGTATGTGAAAGTTTAGTGTGGTGGATAACGATGAGTAGAGCGGGACACGAGAAATCTTGCTTGAACATGGGGGGACCATCCTCCAAGGCTAAATACTCTATGCCGACCGATAGTGAACTAGTACTGTGAAGGAAAGGCGAAAAGAACCCCTGTTAGGGGAGTGAAATAGAACCTGAAACCGTATGCGTACAAGCAGTGGGAGCCCTTTCGGGGGTGACTGCGTACCTTTTGTATAATGGGTCAGCGACTTACTTTTTGTAGCAAGCTTAACCGTAATAGGGTAGGCGAAGGGAAACCGAGTCTTAATAGGGCGTTTAGTTGCAAGGAGTAGACCCGAAACCGGGTGATCTATCCATGGCCAGTGTGAAGGTGGGGTAATTCCTACTGGAGGCACGAACCCACTTATGTTGAAAAATGAGGGGATGAGCTGTGGATCGGAGTGAAAGGCTAATCAAACCCGGAGATAGCTGGTTCTCCGCGAAAGCTATTTAGGTAGCGCCTCGTGTATTACTGTTGGGGGTAGAGCACTGTTATGGCTAGGGGTCCATCCCGGATTACCAAACCATTGCAAACTCCGAATACCAACAAGTAGAGCACGGGAGACAGACTGCGGGTGCTAACGTCCGTAGTCAAGAGGGAAACAACCCAGACCAACAGCTAAGGTCCCAAAATTATGACTAAGTGGAAAACGAAGTGGGAAGGCCCAGACATCCAGGAGGTTGGCTTAGAAGCAGCCATCCTTTAAAGAAAGCGTAATAGCTCACTGGTTGAGTCGGCCTGCGCGGAAGATTTAACGGGGCTCAAGTCATATACCGAAGCTTTGGACTCTAGTTTACTAGAGTGGTAGCGGAGCGTTCTGTACGTCACTGAAGGTGTATCGTGAGATATGCTGGAGATATCAGAAGTGCGAATGCTGACATAAGTAACGATAATGTAGGTGAGAACCCTACACGCCGAAAACCTAAGGTTTCCTCCGCAACGTCAATCGGCGGAGGGTTAGTCGGTACCTAAGGCGAGGCCGAAAGGCGTAGTCGATGGAAAACAGGTTAATATTCCTGTACTCCTTTATATTGCGATGGGGAGACGGAGAAGGTTAAATCAGCCAGTTAACGGTTATACTGGTTTAAGCAGGTAGGAATGTTTCTTTGGTAAATCCGGGAAACTTTATTCCGAGACGCGACGACGAAGTTCTTTCTTCGGGAAGAGCGAAGTGATCTATACCATACTTCCAAGAAAATCCTCTAAGCTTCAGATATAAAGAAGCCGTACCCTAAACGGACACACGTAGGTGGGATGAGAATTCTAAGGCGCATGAGAGAACTCAGTTGAAGGAACTAGGCAAAATGATACCGTAACTTCGGGAGAAGGTATGCCCTTTGTATGTGAAGCCACTTGCTGGCTAAGCAGAAGAGGGTAGCATTAAAACGATGGCTGCGACTGTTTACTAAAAACACAGCACTCTGCAAACACGTAAGTGGAAGTATAGGGTGTGACGCCTGCCCGGTGCCGGAAGGTTAATTGATGGGGTTAGTTAATTTATTAGCGAAGCTCTTGATCGAAGCCCCGGTGAACGGCGGCCGTAACTATAACGGTCCTAAGGTAGCGAAATTCCTTGTCGGGTAAGTTCCGACCTGCACGAATGGCGTAACGATGGCCATACTGTCTCCAACTGAGACTCAGTGAAATTGAAATCGCTGTGAAGATGCAGTGTACGCGCGGCTAGACGGAAAGACCCCGTGCACCTTTACTACAGCTTTACACTGAACTTTGAATTCAATTGTGTAGCATAGCTGGGAGACTTTGAAACTGATGCGCTAGCAACAGTGGAGTCAACCTTTGAAATACCAGCCTATTGCCTTTGAAGTTCTAACCCTGGACCGTTATCCGGTTCGGAGACAGTGTATGGTGGGTAGTTTGACTGGGGCGGTCTCCTCCTAAAGAGTAACGGAGGAACGCGATGGTACCCTCAATACGGTTGGAAATCGTATGATGCGTGTAAAGGCATAAGGGTGCTTGACTGCGAGACAGACATGTCGAGCAGGTAGGAAACTAGGTCTTAGTGATCCGGTGGTTCTGTATGGAAGGGCCATCGCTCAATGGATAAAAGGTACGCCGGGGATAACAGGCTGATACTGCCCAAGAGCTCATATCGACGGCAGTGTTTGGCACCTCGATGTCGGCTCATCACATCCTGGGGGTGAAGCAGCTCCCAAGGGTATGGCTGTTCGCCATTTAAAGTGGTACGCGAGCTGGGTTTAGAACGTCGTGAGACAGTTCGGTCCCTATCTACCGTGCGCGTTTGATATTTGATGGAAGTTGCTCCTAGTACGAGAGGACCGGAGTGAACCTATCCCTGGTGTTCCAGTTGTCTCACCAGAGGCATTGCTGGGTAGCTATATAGGGTTGTGATAACCGCTGAAAGCATCTAAGCGGGAAGCCATACCAAAGATAAGATATCACTGGACCTTTAAGGTCCCTAAAGATCCGTTCAAGACTAGGACGTTGATAGGCTGGGTGTGGAAGCTAGGTAACTAGTGAAGCTAACCAGTACTAATTGATCGTGAGGCTTGATCTTATAACATTAAAAATGAAACATTTTTTTGTTCTAAATATTTAAGATCTAAAGAATAAGCGTATAATAATTCCTAAATTAAATTTATGTATGATGGCAATAGCGCATGGGAACCACCTGATCCATTCCGAACTCAGAAGTGAAACCATGTTGCGCCGATGGTAGTATAGGGTCTCCCTATGCGAGAGTAGGACACCGTCAACTTAAGTTTATAGAAAGGCCCCTTCGGGGGCCTTTTTTTGGTTGCTTTTATATGAATTTTAACTATTTTCTAGGATCTCTTTCATGCCATATTTAGCCATTGATGTATCAATATCATCAGCCCATTGGTCAACGCCACCTTTTAAGTTGATGACATTATCAAAACCTTTGTCTATGAGTTCTAAGCCTATATTTAAACTTCTTCTTCCATTGTGACAAATGATAACAATAGGGTTAGTTTTATTTAATTCAGAAAGTCTTGAGATAACTTCCGCTATGGGTATATGTATTGACATAGGTATATGACACAAATCATATTCCCATTTTTCTCTAACATCTAAAAGCAGTATGGAAGATGAATCTTCATCTAACATCGCTTTTACCTCAAGAGGTTCTTTTTCAATCAAGTCGAGCTCCGTTGGGAAAGTATATTTGCCTTACCAATATTTTTCTAGCGTGATGTTGCCGGGTTTACTTCGTCTATTTCTCTCTAAACCTTTCTCATTTAATAATTCAACTGTATCGTTAATCATATCTGGATTACCACAAATCATAAATTGTGAGTCCTTATCTATTACTACCTTAGATAATTCTTCAAATTGTTTTGACTTAATCCCTTCTGGTATTCTTACATTGAGGCATCCATCTATAGTTTCTCTGGTGACTGTTTTAATATATGTAAATTTACCAGGCTTGTTTTTATCAAATTCAGATATTTGATCTTGATAGGCTAGCTCGTTGGAATGTCTGACTCCATGAACAAGAATGACATTGTCGAATCTCTCCCATGGATCTGATGTCTTAAGTAGAGAAATAAATACCCCTAGCCCCGTACCCGTTGCAAACATCCATAGATTTTTTCCATCAGGAACTTCATTCATTGTAAAAAATCCTACAGATTTCTCCATGACTTGTAATTTATCACCTACTTTAAGTTCATGTAACTTTGGGGTCAAAACTCCATCAGGTACATTTACATAAATTATTTCAAGGTAATCATCATTGGGTGAGCTGACATATGAGTATGGTCTAGAGACTAGTTCTCCATCTATGTGAAGACCAACCTTGGTGTATTGACCAGCGGTATATGTAGGAACATTTCCTTTAAACTTAAGTGACGCAAGGGAATCTGTCCACCTGGTATGCTCTATGATTTCTGTCTCTATCCAATTAATTGCCATTTTATGCTATGTTATTCCTTATAATTATGATTTGCTAGGCTATCATAAGTGAAACCTAATTTTATGTCAAAAATATGTTTATAGATTATAAAATAAAAAATAATATTAAATGCATGGGTATTAATATTTTTTCCAAAAATTATGTGTCTTCGACAAATGATTACTTAAATTATAGTTATATTAGAGATCAAGCTCCAATTATTGTTTTGTCAAATAATCAGAGAAATCCAAGAGGTAGAAGGGGTAAAAAATGGGTTAATTTTCAAGGTAGCTCTTTAGGTTTTAGTTTATGTTTGAAGTTTGATAAAAGTTTAGATCAATATTTTGCCTTAAGCCACTTGGTTGGAATTTCAATTATTGAAGCATGCAGATCTCTAGGAAATCAAAAATTAACCATTAAATGGCCAAATGATATTATGCAGGGTGACAAGAAGGTCTGTGGTATTTTGATAGAAAATCTTATTGATACTAAAAATTCATTTTATTCAATGATTGGTTTTGGTTTTAATATTTCTATACCAGATAATTTAATAAACTTTATAGATGGTTGCCCAGCAAATTTAAATATAGAAAAAAATAATGTAAATTTACTGGTTGGTACCACTTCTTCAGTTTTATTAAAAAACATATCCTTATTTGAGAAATCTAGTTTCAAGTATTTTCAAAACAAATGGAATGAATATATGTATGCTAAAAACAAAAATGTTATTTTGCTAAGAGGGGATAAAAAGATTACTGGGAAATTGCTTGGAATAAATCATAAAGGTGAATTACAAATACAAACTAATGAAAAGATTATTAATATATCAGATATAAATTATTCAATGAGGTTATTAGAGTGAAGCTTTTGATTGATATTGGAAATACAACTACATCAGTTGGTTTATGGAGCAAAAATCAATTATATATGACTAATTACAGCAAGAATAATAAACTTTTATCTAGTATAAAAAAATATTTTAAAAAAGAAATAGATGAAATATTCTTTACAAGTGTTATTGGTGCCAAAGAGAATGAATTAATCATTAGTAGACTAAAAGAAATATATAAATGCGGGATTAATCAAATTAAGTCTTCATCTGAGCTGCTAGGCGTGACTAATGGATATGTGCAACCAAAAAAATTAGGTGATGACAGATGGGTAACGATTGTAGCTTCTGCTCTTTTTTATAAGAAACCTTTGATAATAGTTGATTGTGGGACGGCAATATCAATAGATATGGTTAATAACAAAAGAGAGCATTTAGGAGGATATATACTTGGAGGTTTTGATGGTTATAGCAAGGCTTTTAAAGATGCATATCATTTGAAAAATATTAGAATAAAAGAAGACGCTGTGCTAAAAAAGAAAAACTTTCCTAACAAAACAGAAGATGGTCTAACGGAAGGATATTTATTAATGGTTACATCTGCAATAGAAAACACTTATGAGAAAATTAAAAAAAATCAAAAAATATCGCCACAACTATTGATTAGTGGTGGTTATGGAAAAATTATTTCAAAAAGATTATCTATTAAAAATAAATATGAACCCGATTTGGTTCTCAAATCTATAGGATTAATTGCAAATAATCTATAGCCTTAATCTTCCTTTCAAGAAGAACCTAGAAGTTCATCAATTTTTTTGATAATTTTATTACTTCCAGGACCAGTTACAGTAGAAAAACTGTCTACTATAGTTCCGTCTTTACCAATAAGGTATTTATGAAAATTCCATTTTGGAGAACTATTTGTTTCTTTGGTAAGCAATTTAAAGAAAGGATGTGCATTCTTCCCCCTAACAGTTGTTTTTGTAAACATAGGAAACTGAACATCATAAGTTAGATTGCAGAAATCTTTTATCTCTTTTTCTGTGGAAGGTTCTTGATAAAAATCATGGGAAGGGAATCCTAGCACCACGAAACCATCATCTTTCTTTTCTTTATATAATTTTTCTAAACCCTCATATTGTGGTGTGAAGCCGCATTTACTAGCTGTATTAACAACCAGTATTACTTTGCCAAGATATTCATTACAGAGGTTAACAGTTTTGTCTTCACCAAGTAATTTGATATCAAAATCTAGAGAACTAGGACAGGCAGCATTGACATTGTTTGTCATAATCAAGAATGCTCCTAAAAATATTATTTTACTTAACCATTTCATAATTCAATTATGGGCTAGTTGAATGATTACATCAAGAGATGTCTATTGAATGCTCTTTTAGTGAATCTAAATCAATTACCTCTAAAGCTTTAAGGTGAGTAGACTTAAGCTTAATTTTAGGAGCAGAGCCATTCTGATATGCCTCGAGCCATCTGTTTGCACATAAACACCAAGAGTCACCAGGCTTAAGTCCCTTGAACCCTAATTCTGGTCTTGGGGTAGATAAATCATTACCCATGCTTTTTGAAAATTCTAAAAATTCATTTGTTACAGATGCACATACCGTATGCGAACCATGATCAGTTTCATCTGTACTACATGATCCATCTCTATAGTACCCAGTGATAGGATCTTGACTACATATCTCAAGAGGCTCGCCTAATACATTTTTTTGAACAGAATCATTCATATTTAACCTTAGAGATTTCATATTCTGTGATTCCATTTGGCATCTTAAGTTCAATAACATCACCTTGATCTTTCCCAATTAGAGCTCTAGCTAATGGAGATGTAATTGAAATTTTTCCAATCTTAAGGTCAGCCTCATCTTCACCAACTAGTTCATATGTAACTTTATTATCATCATCAAGGTTAACCAATAAGACAGTTGAACCAAATATTACTTTTGTGGATACAGGCATACTTCTTATATCGATGATATGTGCATTAGAGAGTTTAGCCTCAATATCCTTGATCCTACCTTCCATGAAACTTTGTTCTTCACGCGCAGCATGATATTCGGCATTTTCTTTCAAGTCACCTTTTTCTCTAGCTTCTTTAATAGCTAAAACAACCTTAGGCCTTTCAACGCTTTTTAAGTTGTGTAATTCTTCCTTGAGCTGTACAGCTCCATTAGCTGTCATGGGAATTTTATTCATACGCTTAATTAATGAGCCACCTGTCAGATTCGAACTGACGACCTGAGGTTTACAAAACCCCTGCTCTGGCCAACTGAGCTAAGGTGGCAAAAAATTTATTTTCCTAAAGATTATATTGTTTCATAATCATATAATAAAAACAGTATCATATAGAATAATTAATCATGAATAAAGACTTACCAATCATTATTAAAAAGATTTTTACTAATCCAGACCCTATTATCTGGCAAGGTATATGGTTAGCTACCTTGGAAAATTTACTAGAAGACAAGGAAATGCTTGGAGTATGGGAAGAATTGCTGCAAATGTTCAAAGCTAGACATGGAAAAGGCTCGGATCTCCAGCTTAATCAATATTTAAAATGGGAGCTTAAAGCCTTTGTTGCACAGATAGTTAATCTCAAAATTATTAATAAGGGCCCTGATGTCTTTTTTTTGACATTGACTACCTACTTTCGAAGGAAAGATGTAAGCATGGATGATAGTTTAATTACTAAGATATATAAGGTCGTAAATGAAGAATAAATATATATTGATTTTAGTACTGATATCACAAGCTGGTTTTGCGCAATCGTTAAATTACCCTCTTTTTAATGATTATGTACAATACTCAAGTAGCGTAGATGCTTATAGTATTATTTGTGTGAAAAATTTTAATGAAAATAAGGCGGAGTCTGAGTTATTTGAGCTAATCACATTACTTCAAGAAAAAGCAAATTTGAGTGAAGGAGATATACTTAAACTAAGAAAGAAGTACGCTAGTATTAATAAATCAACAGTTTCTCAATTGATTCAATTAGGTGTAAACAAGAATAGGGCATTATGCTCAAACTATTTAAAAGTTTTTGAGAGGTTCGATGCAAAGAAGAATGATATGCTTGATGAAATAGTAAAGATTGAATATGAATAAAAAAATTAAGATCATAGATTTGATACACGACTTCTTTTTGATTAAAGGGCATGAGCATTTTAATAGTTATTCTTGTGTTATTGATTCCTATAATTCTGAGCCTGGCCTCTTTAATATCTCGGAAAAACATGAAATTGGTGTTGTGCAGGTATATGAGATAATGAGAGAATATAGATTAAATGAATTAAATAGAAACGTTATTTTAAAAATAAAGGAAACTATGTAATGGCGATACCCCCACTAGGACCACCACCAAGATTACTTGGCTTAAAAATTACTTCAAACAGAATCGAGTCAGCATTAATAATGTTTGTATTCATATGTTTGAGTCTAATCTTCTATGGAAATAACATGTCTGTTGTATCAGAAGCAATCTTATTAATCGGATTTATATGGGCAGCATATTTATGGATTTTTAAAAAGCCCGAAAGACCATATTAATTATTTTTAAAAATATTTCTCATAGTCAATAATGATTTATGTTATAAATACATATCCTGAAATATTGGAGGGGTACTCAAGCGGTCAACGAGGGCAGACTGTAAATCTGCTGGCTCTGCCTTCGCAGGTTCGAATCCTGCCCCCTCCACATATTTAGCATGACGCGGGTATGGTACAATGGTAGAACCTCAGCCTTCCAAGCTGATGATGCGGGTTCGATTCCCGCTACCCGCTCAACAAAGAAAAGCTCAAATTATGAATAAAATAAGAGATATTTTTAAAGTAGAAACTAATTTTCAGCTATTGAAAGTAAATGTAGTTTTTGCCATAACTGGTACTCTATCTGTATATTTTGCCGGAATAGTAATCGATTTTTTAGGTTTAGACCCATATGTTCTTGGATCTTTCTTTTATTGGTCTCTGAGGATAATATTACTACTCCCAGTTTATCAGTTTTTATTGATAATAATTGGAAGTATATTTGGAGAATTTGAATATTTTTGGAAAATTGAGAGAAAAATGCTTGGCAGATTAGGTATTAAATTTTCATCTTAATCTTATTAAATAACCTGTAATTTCTGCATATATTTCACTATTATTCTATATAAATTGACCTGCCCATATAGCTCAGTCGGTAGAGCACTTCCTTGGTAAGGAAGAGGTCACCGGTTCAAATCCGGTTATGGGCTAAAAATTACTATATTTTATTCAAATTTTAGTGTATTTGACTAGAAAAGTAGTTTATCATTGCTCTACTTGAAAACTGTAATTACTAAACCGGGGTTTAACAATGGCAAAGGAAAAATTCGAACGAAATAAAGACCATGTGAACGTAGGCACAATCGGCCACGTGGATCATGGGAAAACAACGCTAACCGCAGCTATAACAAAATGCATGGGTGAAAAACATGGCGGTGAATTCAAAGCATATGATCAAATTGACAATGCGCCTGAAGAAAGAGCTAGAGGAATAACTATTTCCACAGCTCATGTAGAGTATGAAACAGATACTAGGCATTACGCTCATGTAGATTGTCCAGGACATGCCGACTATGTTAAGAATATGATTACTGGTGCAGCACAAATGGATGGTGCGATACTGGTATGTTCTGCAGCAGATGGTCCAATGCCACAAACTCGTGAACATATTTTATTATCTAGACAAGTAGGGGTGCCTCATATAGTAGTTTATTTGAATAAAGCAGATCAGGTTGACGATGAAGAGCTAACTGAATTGGTAGAAATGGAAATTAGAGAATTATTAAATAAATATGATTTCCCTGGAGATGATACTCCTATAATAAAAGGCTCTGCTCTAAAAGCGCTTGAGGGTGATACTTCAGATATTGGCACACCTTCAATCGATAAATTAGTTGAAGCAATGGATTCTTTTATCCCTATGCCCGAAAGACCTGTTGATGGTAAGTTCTTAATGCCTATAGAGGATGTTTTCTCTATATCTGGTCGTGGAACAGTAGTTACAGGAAGAATCGAAAGGGGCAAAGTAAATGTAGGTGATGAGATCGAGATTGTAGGAATCAAAGATACTGCAAAAACTACATGTACTGGTGTAGAAATGTTTAGAAAGCTACTTGATAGCGGACAAGCT
>Ga0233439_10003398_pt1 | contig 16579 bp, 27 predicted proteins | sample SI_123_September_6_FD_182713 | JGI IMG/M metagenome (GOLD analysis project Ga0233439, IMG submission 182713) | Seawater microbial communities from Saanich Inlet, British Columbia, Canada - SI_123_September2016_100_MG | ecosystem: Environmental > Aquatic > Marine > Inlet | place: Canada: British... | reverse complement strand
CGTTGCTTAGTCTGGGCCGACATCAACAAGGAAGATCCGACACATGTGATCTGCCTTGACGGTGCCAAGGTAACCGCACGGCTTTGCGAGTACTGCGGAGGCAGCTGTCCGTCCGATCACGACAACGCGTGCGACGGGTTCATTGGCGATATTGATAATCTTTACGCATCGAAAGGATGAAGGCATGTCCGTGCAAGTGTCCGGCCTATACCGGCGAAGATTCCCAAGGGCTCGTAAAACGTATGAGCGGTCCTTAGGCAAAACGACTATTTCGGGTCACTGTTTGCAGCTCTATAAAACCGCCGCCCATGAATGGGAATGGAGTAATGTTAGCGAGCTTTACACTCGGGCAGTCAACGCGGTGGTTATCACTACTGCGGCCAAGTTCAAGCCGAAGGAGTTGGAAGAAGTTACCGAAGCGTATGAAACGACGTTCCTTGGAAGGCGGCTAGCTCCCTATACGTCGTGTTACACGCCAAACCCGGCGTGGACTCTTAAGTCCGGGTCGTCAATGTTTGATAGGGAGATCGGGTTCGGGATGCACAAAAGTGCCGAGAACTTAGTCAGCTGGTTCTGCGAAACAGCCGCGTTGTCAAAAGCCGGATTTTACCGGTGGGCCCTTGAACGCTGGATCCTTCACAAAGCAAAACACTGGGAACTCCCTCGTGAGCTGGTGAAAGAGCATGTTGTTTTCACCAAAAAATGGAAACATGCAGCCGTAATTTCCCCAAACATTTCGAAGGCCCGTAGCTCGCTACTAGGTTAACAGAAAGGATAAGTCAGATGAACAGTGAAGAGTGGCGAGAAATCGAGGGCTTTGATGGTAAATACCTTGTGAGCAACCTGGGACGCGTGAAGTCAAACCCAGGCAGGCAGGAAGGAAGGGTATTAAAACCAGGCACACAGTCAAAAGGTTATCAGACTGTTTACCTGTATCTGCCCGTTAAACCGAAGAAAGCTATTTCTCTGTCAGTGCACAGAATTGTGATGAAGGCGTTTGGACCTCCCGCCGGGAGGGGCCAGGCTGAGATCAACCACAAAGACATGAACAAGAAGAACAATTGCCTCGATAACCTGGAGTGGTGTTCTTCTAAAGAGAATCACGTACATGCCGTGGAAACTGGCGGAACTTGGAGCGGAGAAAGCAACGGTAAGTGCAAACTTACCGATGAACAATTTGTGGGAATCCTGACCCGCCTCGCTGCTGGCGAGTCTACCAACACAATCGCAACTGAGTTTGTGTTGAATCCGGGCTACGTGCGAGAAATTAGGCGAGGTAAATACCGACCTAAAGCTCGAAAAATGTATCAACAACAAACGAAGGCAAAGGAAGAAAACAATGAGCAGTGATTTTCTCAGACTGGCCGAGGTGTTTAGCGAAATGTCTGTCAAGGTTTTGGCAGAGCATCTGAGCGAGACTCTCGGCCCGGCATCTCAACCGACCGAGATGACCAACCTGCTGCAAATGCAGGACCGCATGAAGCAAGCTCTCGCAAAATGGGAGCAGCTGAAAGGCAAACGAGCAGATGTGTATTACGAGCTTGCTCGTGAAAGATATCACAACGAGGACGCCATGCAGACGAATGTCGATCCGCTAACCGGTCCTTGGGATGTTTCCGAGGCAGATTTTGGTGTTTGGATACGTGCCTGGGTGTGGGTACCTAATGACGTCATCTATGACACAGGTTTAGATACAGAAGGAAAGGAAAAACATGGAAAGAGTACGACTTGACGTAACTGTCGAAGTAATGAAGGAAAAGGCGTGGCTTGTTCAAATAGCCGGAGGTGCGAAGCCGGAGGAACCCGCCGCACCCGGAGGCGAATGGAAAACCCACTGGATACCGGATTCTGTAATTAAGGAGACGGATTGTCTTGCGGTAGGCGACTCCGGTTACGTGATCCTCGAGAAGAGCTGGGTCGTGAACAAAATGCGACTGGTTCCAAACGAGGTAAGGACAACCACGGATGAGATGGCAGAGCTGGAGGATCAGCTTCAGGACGATAGCGATCCGGAGTTCGATGGCATGCAGCGGGTTGTAGTTAAAAATCCGGAGGGCGGAATTCTTGCTGTGATTTTCGTCCCAGCAGGTGAAGTCCAAATAAAAGAACGGAACGGCGTAAAGGTTGAAATAGAACTTAAATAAAGGAAGGAAACAAAGATGACAGTTTTAACAAAGTTTAAGGAACCGTTTCATGCGGAAGTCAAGAAGGCTGTATCTCGTGCGGTGAGCATTACGTGGGAAGGGTGTCACAAGATTTACGTGTGCACCAGCGAAGCTGCACACGAGCAACAAATCGAGTACGGCTACGACATGGAGCGAGTGGACACCGAGGGCAACGTCCCTGACGGTACCCCTGCGGTGGCTCGGCTACTGGAGTGGTTTGAGAGCTCCTGCGGATTGCGGTTTATTCAAGAAATTAGCGGGGACGGCTCACGAAACGCAGATTTCAGCGACGTGATAGGTCAATGTGATTACAACGAAGAGGAGGACGAGGATGATGATGAGTAATACAGCTAACGCACTGGAAGAGGTTCGTATTGGCCACTTTCCTGGTGTGATCTCAAAACGCATTAGAAAGCTGTACCAGGAGCGACGCAGTGAAGTTGATCTTGGTAGTTTGAAGCACCTGTACCCGCGTCAGTTGCTCAACAAATTGATCATTCAATACGGTCTTATGCATGGACGAGACGACGTTCTTGTCGGCGACCATATTTTGGATCACTGGGGTTCGATTGAAGGCGGCATGACGCTCGTAACTGAGCCTTACATGTATTCAACTATCTGGGAAGCAGCTGAAAAGTTTGCAGAAGCGGCAGATCTGCACATGGAGTTCATCAACACTTCCACCTGGAACCCCAAGCAACCAGACGCTGAAAACCATCGACACTGTTCTCGAATTTGTTTCCGAATAAAGGAGAAAAACTATGGGTGCTGATTTTATGTTTGCGGTAAGCCCGCGTTGCGAGCTTACCGATGAAAGAAAGAGACGGATCAAGGACGTTATCCGAGCAATTCCCGATAAAGAGCTGCTTGAGGTAGTAGACGAATACTGGCCGCTCGGGCTGGGCGACGAGGCAACTCCGGAAGAAATACGGGTAACCCTATATCGGGCTGTGCTGGAAAACGCTGAGGTAGAGACGCGTGACACTAGCTATATCCGGCTGGATGGCATGGACTGGACTGCCAACATCACTGGTGGCATGAGCTGGGGCGATTCGCCCACAGACGCCTTTGATGGCCTGGCGGGCATCTCCTCGTTTGATCCCGTCTACGAACTGATGAAAGAGTTTTCTCGGGAAGACATTGTCATTCAGAACAACCGCCCTGAACCAAAACCGCAGCAACAGCGGGGAGGTGCAGATGGGACTTAGGCCTGGCAACACCAAGCTCGGCCTATTGATCCATGCGTGGAGCATCCCAAGCGGATTGAAAGAGATCTGCGTGGGTGCTTCTGCTGTCTGCCTTATGTTGTGCTACGCCATGCGTCAGCACTACTGCCGGGATAACGTAAAAGAAGCCCTGGCTCGCAACTACCGAGAAACATTGTTGAAGGATTTTGTAGCTGTCATGGGTGGTTGGATTCGTTCAGTGTTTGCACGCGTTGTTCGTGTGCATGCAAGCGGCGAGTTCTATTCAGCTGAATACGTCCGTAAATGGGTCACGATCGCTAAGCGTAACCCGAAGGTCGTGTTCTTCTCGTACACCCGCAGTTGGCGAGATCCTGATGTGTATCTTGCATTGAAGGAGTTGGCAGCTCTACCTAACTTCGTGTTGTGGTGGAGTTGCGATAAGGAGACAGGTGCTCCGCCCCGGTTAAAGGGAGTACGCCGAGCTTATTTAATGACAGACGATGATGACATCCCTCGCTACGGCGTGGACCTGGTGTTTCGCGAGAAGACCCAGACCACGATGAAGTGGGTGAAAGCTGCTCTCGTCTGCCCCCCGGAGAACGGGGTAACGGAGAACGTTACGTGCAGCGTTTGCCAGCTGTGCTTCAATACCGACAAACACATTCCAAAAAGGAGGAATGATGGATTACACAGAGCCTTACCGGCTGCTCACTTACAAGAGAGTGCTGCCGCGGGATCTCTTCAATGAGAGCAAGCTCCTGAAGGTGCTGGGATTTTTGACGATGTGGATTGAAGACCAGATGGACTTCATGGAAGGCGTGTCGTACATCTACGATACATCGCAAACCGACAACTTTATCTGCGGCCAGGATCAGGCCGACGGGGCGTTCTTCTGCAAGAACGTCAAATTTTATCTGGCATTGGATGTAGAGTTGGAGATTCTTGTCTACCAGGACCCGCTCGATCCGTTCTCTGCGTATGCGAAGGTACGGGATAGCGAATGGGTCAAGATCATCCATACTGTGGTATGCGGCCCGAAACCCGCTACAGTGCCTACTCAGGAATTTATCGACTTAATCGTCGACTCCCGTAAGTGCATCGTCCAGTAGCAATCCAAAGACGAGGCTGTCGTACGTCTCTCCATGGCGTACGACAGCTTTTCTTTTTGTTCCTTCGTGGACGAAGCCAGCCGCCTCGGCACAGACCTTGGAGGGGATATTCGGTGAGAGTATCTCTGCGTTTAGCCGCCGTAGGATGAAAGAGTTGCGAGCGTAGTCTCCCCCGGCAGCCACGAGCTGTTTACCTAGCCCCGCTCCGCGGAAGTCCTTCCGCAGGCCCCAGGAAACATCCGCCGTGCGGTTGGTCCAGTCGATGTTCTGGAAATAGAAGTAACCGAGAGAGGCCTTCGGGATGCTGTGCGGGAAATAACCACAGAAGCAGACATTCGTAGGGGACAGAGAATTCGAGTCCAGTGACTTAAGCCATTCCTTCTGCGTTTCCAGGTCGCAATGATGGGTGTTGTGGTGCAACCAGTTATCTTCTTGTCGTAATTCAAGAAGCCACGCTAGGTCATGCTCGCGTACTGGTCGTAGCTGCATTATGCCGGCCACCCGTTGAGCATGTCTCGTATCTTCCCTAGGTCGTCTTTGGACAGCCACCAGCCGCAAGGTATGCAGATCATTGATTTGCACACTTCATCCAGGTTCGGCAGGGAAGCTCGGAAAGGTTCCATACACGTGTGCTTGTCGTTTCGATCGTGCACCCGGCTGACGTTTACCCCACAGCTTTTTGCGTAAGGTATGAAGTTGTCTCTGTCATTCACTTTAATCGTATAGATCCAGTACGCAGGGTTACTTCCACTTTCAGGGAACTTCCCGTAAGCGAGGTGTTTTGTAAGCCACGCTGCATTAGCTCGATGCTTTTCTACGATATCTGGCAAGTGCTTTAAATTCTCCAGGCCAATAGCGGCACACATGTCGTTCATCTGGAACTTGAAGCCCCACTCGCTGATGTTTTGCTCGCAGCGGAAGTCAGCACTGCGAGTGCGGTCAAGCCCGAACCAGCGTAGGAGCCTTGCTCGTTCGCACAGCTCGTCAGTGGGTAGCGTAAGCATGCCGCCATCAACCGTGGTCAGGTGTTTGATTGCCTGAAACGAGAATGCACAGATGTTTCCGTGGCTGCCTATGCGTTTGTCTTTGTACTCAGAGCCGAGGGCGTGAGCACAGTCTTCAATGACCGGTGGCCGGTGGCCATAAAGTTTCTCGCACTCGTCCTGGATTTCTGCCAACTCATCCAGGTCGACAGGCATCCCGCCCCAATGCACAACCATAATCGCTTTAGTGTTTGGGCTGAGTTTCCTACGTAAGTCCTGTAGGCACAAGTTGTAAGTGTCCGGGTCTACGTCTACCCAGCGAAGCTTCAGCCCGTTCGCAAGGATTGGAAAGTTCGTAGCGGTGCAGGTTAGCGGCGTGGTCAGGATCTCGTCGCCGGGCAGGTCTTTGATGAGGTGAACGGCCAGGTGAAGGGCAGAAGTCCCGGAGTTGACTGTAACGATGTACGGGTTCCCTACGTACTCCGCTAGGGCTTGTTCGAACTTGTCGACAACTGGCCCTTGTCCTACGTATCCCGAGTTTAGTACATCCGTTACCGCTGAAGCAGCCGTTTCGGCCATGAAGACCTTAAAGAGGGGAATAGCCACAATGTTCCTTCTAGTGGTCCCAGCCCCGCAAGTAGCCGATGAATTTGTCGGGGTCCTCGAATAGCTGGTTAGTGAACTGTTTTTGTTGGTGCAGTATTCCGCGGTTTGCTGCGTAGCCCTCCATTACGAAATCCCAGTAATTGTTAGTTCCCCGCATGGTTGCAGGCCGGGAACCGGCACCGTGATGGTAAAACATATTGTAATATACCATGCTCAGTAGCGGGTGTACCTTGTGCTGATTTGAGTTCAGCAGTGGAAACACACGGTCACGAAGTTCGGTCTGGTATTTGCCGATCGTTAGATCTAACTCGCACAGGCCCAGTAAATCGCCTTGCGGCATCTTCTCGTGCTGGAAGTCTAAATGTTCAAGTACAAGCGGCAGGCAAAACAGGATACAGCTGTGTAGCCGCTGCTCCAGGTGTTCAAACCGTAAAGGTATTGCGATGTCTTTGCCTTTGTGGCTGGCTTTCATGACCTTCGTCAGGAGGGTATGCCAGTTAGGCATTATGGGAAATGCGTCGCTGTCTAGGAGCAGAAATCCATCGTAGTCGGCAGCACCTTTTTTAAATAACTCGAGGGCAGTATCGACACCCCTCTTGTGGCTGTGACCGCAAGGCGGAGGCCATGGTCGGCTGCGAGGCCCCAGCATCTTTGTCTTGGGGAGTGGCGAACGGTCGGGAATGATGACGTTCGTTTTATCCCGAAATATGGCTTCGCCCTCCTTTGAGGTGTTTTCCATGATGATTGCGAAGTGTTCAGCCCCTGGTGTAGTTTGACGTAACCAGTAGAGCTGTAAATCTAACCATTTCTGGTTTTCAGCATTATCGCTTGCATAAACGGATGCTACGCATATCGCTGCCATTGCGTTTGTGACTCCTAGCTATTTGTACATCTCTGCGAGCTCTTCCATCGTCTCGTTACTGATGGGCTCCCACGAGGCTCCCTTGTTCATTTGCGGGTGCTGCCCCGCCTCTGTTAGCAGCTGCTCCAGCAGTTCAGCGTCTGGGCGTGGAAGCGTCGAAGCGATTTCTGCGATCTTCTCCCCGTCTACGTCGAGTCCTGTGCATACTTCATTCGCGAAGTCAGTACCGAACAGCCCTTCGACATCTTCTCGAGCCAGCTTGGACAGCTGATCTTTTTCGTAGATGCTTCCGGTTTGCATGGCACAGAGCTGACCCATGTCTGACGCGGCTTTCGTGTACGTCACCTTAAAGATGACGTCCTCGGGCCGCGGCAGGATATCTGTGTACTTACCATGGAGCCCGATCGCATGATCAATTATGTCCACGGTTGTTGCGAGCTTAACAAGCTCAGGAGGTTGCAGTGCGATATGCGGCGTGTCTTTTATGGCAGCCGCAAGCTTCATGATAGCGTCTTGATGCTTTTGGGAGTCTGCAAGAGCTGCTCGGCGTTCGAGTAGGGTATAGAGTTCCGGAGGGTCGGGAATTCCTTGGCCTGCTTGCTTTTCAACGAAGTCAGTGAGATCGCCACCCATCGCGGCCCCGTAACGTGCGGCCTTTTCAAGGATTTTGTTACCAATTGTGTTACGATGGGCAAAAGGTATTCGATCTCGGTTATCATATAACCACTCGGCTGCGGCTTTTACTTCCAGCCCGGAGGTCATTGGGTAGTATCGTTCTTTGTTGCCGTCATCTGACTGCCACACGTAAGCGTAACTGCTATCGGGAAGTTCGTTACTTCCGCGGAGATCGGTTGCCCGTTTAACTACGGCATCGTACGCGGGACGAATAGCGAAGTAATCGGCCAGCTGCTCGAAGCGTTCACAAATTCGTACTTGGTCCTTAGGATGGTACTCGGCCGATTTTTCATGAAAATACATAGCAGACAACCAGGTAGCCGCAGGCGAATGGCAAGCAAATTTCTTTCGAACAGGATCCGCGTACGCGGTGACCGCCAGTCTCTCCGATGGAGTCATGGTGGTATCCAGGTTCGCCGACTTGACGAAATCCGGGAAATCGTAACGCCGAGCAAATTTTGCGAGCTCCGCTTTATTGATATCTGCGGCGGGATCCAGAATTGAAGAAGGGTTTGGCATCGTGAGTCTCCTCGACATCCATTCGTTGATAACTTACTCAGCGATCGCTCCATACATTGGACTGGAGCCGACAGCGAAATATTCGGTTACAGCCGCATGCCCGTATTGTGGAGCACAGGCGTGGGCCATACATCAGGATAACAGAAACCTCGAAGAATGGCACTATTGCTCTCAGTGTAAAGTTACCGGGACGATAATTGCAATGGCAGCCGAGCGTCTCGGGATGCTCGAAATAGAGGCTTTAACGTATCTTTCAGGTAAGTTGCAGTCGCCGGTGGGTGCGGAGGAATTAAGGACATACCAGGCAGCCAAAGCCAACGACAGCAAGTATCTGCGAGTATGGGAGTGTGCTCGTGCGAATATGCTGACGCCCACACGTGACCAGATCAATTTTTTGAGTCGTCTACATTGGCGACCTACTGCGATGAGTGCCGAAAAACTCCTCGAGGGACCGTCTCGGCTTTTTGGCTTAATGGAGCCAAAGCAAGTAAGGAAACTGCTGGGAGATGTCAGCCAAAGGCTCGATGGGACTCGCAAAAGACTGCGAATGAAGGAGCCGATAGTTGTTGTGCCGTTTCACAATACCGCAACTCGCGTGGAGGGCATAAATTTGACCTCTCCCTCGCAAACCATGCAGTTAAGAGCAACAGATTACACAGCGTACCAGGGGTCATCAGGCTTTGCGGGGCTGCCGCTGCTGTTGACCAATCCCTCGGATGCTGTAGTCGTTACATCCATGATCACCAACGTGATGCAGTTACAGATCCGACACTTCGGTTCAAATGTTCACGCTCTTCCCTTGGTAGGGTGGCGTCAACCACTGGTGCCTCAAGGCGTCGGGTACAAAACTCCTCCCCCTCAGCGTAAGTGGTCAACGCTCGGAGGCCGCAGGGTGGTTATTTGGGAGAGGACCCCTACGGCTGCAACAATTCATCATGCTCTGCTGGAAAATGCTAACTTGAGCTTTGTTGGTCCTGGGACCTCCCGGCAGCAGGCTCAGGAAACGGGAGGGTCTCGTTGGAGGGCATGGGTTTGTCACGATCCTGCGATTGATATATGGCGTCGGGTAGTTAGGAGTTCTCGTCCCTGCGAACAAGCTTTAAAAAATTGGATGAAGAAATCCACTCCGGCGGAGCAACTCAATCTGCTGCAAGACGCAGAAAGGTATGACGAAGATACGGCAGAGTTCGTGCGTAAGTTGATGACGTCAGGAATCACGGGAGCTGTAGCCCGCAAAGTGACTGTACCTACCGGTGTGCAACCAAAGGCTGCGGGCACCAGTTACATGACCGTTCTCGAGAGAGGCGGAAAATGGTTCAACCTGCGGGGGAAGCAATTGTTGCCCGGAATCGTCAGAGTGACCCACATTGTGGTACGCCCGGACGGCACTAAGGAGTACGCCGGGTTCTTTCAAGCAGGTGAAGATAAATTCCCGTTTCATGTCCCCCTTGAAGAGGCAACGATGTCGTGGCTGCGGGAGTTCGTCGCGGCTAACTGTGTCTATATTGAGTCATCCACTTTGGAGAAGAACACTGAGAAGCATCTCCGAGGGGAAACTTTCAATCCCTTTGAGGCCGCTCGAAGAATTTCACAGCCAGAGATGGTTCGTGGCCTCACCAGCATAGGTTGGGATGGTGGCGGATTTCAGCTACGGAATGCCCGCTTGATCGACGGTACGTTCCGGCAAAATCCGGAATTTAAGATGCCGCCGGATGCTCCAGGTCCTCGACGTGATCATTGCAAATTAACGGAGGCGGTTAAATCTGCCCTGCAAAAGGAAGGACCAGAAATGGAAGTTGTCTGGGCGATGGCTATTGCTCTTTGTGCTCAGATCACATCACCCGCAGTGGACTTACCAGCTTTTCCAATCTACGTGTATCGCAACGTAACCCGAGAAGAGCTAAAGGAACACGAACCTCGAAAGCCCGGGAGACCTTGGCCTGAATGTGATCCATTCGTGTACTCGCTCTATAACCGGTTCGAGATTCGAATGGGGGACTACAAGCAAAAGTGGCCGCACCGGTGGCCACGCAGATTGATGCAGTTGAAGCGAGCGTTAAAATGTGACGATTCAGGATTTTTCGTCACGCGAGGTAATGAAGCAAAACCTAAGACGACTGACATCGTTGTCGTGAACGCGGCAGATGAAAACCTGGAGCCCCGTAAAGTCACGCATAGCTCGGATAAGATCGTGCTGAACTATTTGCGGCATTTCTCTACGTTGCACGTGGAAGCGGAGCACACTTGGGAGGAATGGCTCATCAATACACACAGTTGGATATGCGATGCGTTTCCGTTCGCAGACACTGTCGCCTTACGCAACTCGCTGGATCGGCTGACAGTTTACTAATCCCAAATACCATCGACTGAAGGAGGCAGGCAACATGTATGCATACGAGGATAAGATTTATACGGATAAGGAAACTGGGAGACTCATTACTCAGCTGCAAGAAGCCAATGGCAGGCTGACTAGGAAGTTAGAGAAGTATACCCAGGAGGACGTGGAAGTCGAGAAATGGATTGCGATAAATCTCAGGCAGACTTCCTACCTCGATGTGCCCGTAACAAAAACTCACAATCATAAGACTATGGGCGACTTACGTTACCACGGGCGGCATGCAGACAGTTAGACATTGAGCCCTTTAAAAGCCCAGCGGTACATTGAGCTTCGGCAAGATGTACCGCTGGGCAACACCCCACATCAGCCGGTTGCGGCGGTTGATGTGGCAACTTCAAAAACATGCCGACCGCAACTCGGCTGCATGTGATTGTTATGCCTGTTGAATGTGCTTGCGGAAACGATGACCGTAGCAAGTGTGGATGCCCGCAGGACTGCCACGATTGTGGAGATGTTATTGCGTTGAGTGGCGGCAAAGAGTGGCCGGAGATTGGCCAGCTACTTTGCTGGGATTGTATGCACGACAAATTGATGGCGGCAGCGGCGGTGTTGCGTGAGTTGCACGATTACGCTGTGCCGGACACACACTACAGGCACAGCCAACAATCTCGGCAGGCGTTTATGGATGCGGCGGAATTACTGGAAGACCTTGAGGCATAACTACGACTAAGCGACTCTCCCGCTTAATGGCGGACTCGCTTAGTCCCAGTCAAGCACCTGCTTCCCGCGAGTCGACAGCATAACGTCATCACCCACTTCAATATCTTCGTAAGCCGACATGTCAGGCCAACGACCTCGTAGCTGGAACAGCATCATAGTTCCCATGGTGACTGCTTGAGCGAAATCGTCAGGTCCGGCGGGGTCTCGTAAGATCTTGTAGCTATCTCGACCGCCTCCGGATTCTCCTTTATCTTCTACAAGGTTCAAGAAGTCATGCAGCATCCCGATATCTTCCGAACCGCGGTAATCGTACTCGAAAAACCTGATGATATTGGATTTGATAAACTGGCAGCAATAATTCAAAGCCCGGTTTCGGTCCATTGAGTAGTGATGCCTTGGGTGATTTTCTGTGGCGGGCTTATACTGGATAATTGCTCCTTTAGCTGGGCCTGTGTACGCCACTGGAAGGATGTTGTTGGGGTTCAGCCCTGCTTGCACCATTAGAGTTTCACGAACTGTTCCAGCTCCGGTGTAATCGTGGACAAGGTGACTGCACTTGAACGTGTTCATGATGCCAAGGATAAGCTTGGCCTCACGAACGTGGTCATGCGGGTTCATACTGCGATAACCGTAGATGACGTCAACACGCCCGTCCGGGCATAAGCCGAGAACAGCAATAGATGTGTAGGATTGCAGGGCGAGATCACTTTTTCCCTTCGAAACTCCACCTCCGCCCCAGTCTACGGAACAAAACTTGTGCAGGTAACCGTCTTGGTTGTCCTTTGCCTGGTCGACAGTACGCTTCCAGGGTAAACAGGCCGCTTTCTTCAGGTCAGTAACAGTGACGAGTTTTGATCCAGAGTCCCAGGATTCTCCGCAGACCTCGTTGTAGAACACGTTGATTGGGACATTGCCTTTGCCTTTGGATTTGTCTACCAGCTTCGCCCAGGCCTCCGGGTCGGCGTAGTGCATAGGCATAATCATCTGAGGCACGTGGTAGCCTGCAAAGGACCATCGCTTATCCTTGTCCCGGTGTACCCAACGGCCTGTGCCACCCTGGAAGGGCGGCCTAGGGTTGATTGGCTTTTGACACTTAGCACAGAGGACGCCCGGGCATTTCTCGCTAATATCCGTATGTGCTGGCCCAATCATTTTGAGCAGGTCGTACTCCAATGCCGGGATGTTCCAGTGACCGCACCCACCGTGAGGGCACTTAATCATCCACTCCGCCATCGAAGAGTCAGCCCACAAACGCTCGATCGTATTGTCGAGTGTCTTCGGAGTACCTGCGTACTGGAGCAGCTTCCACGGGGAGGCAGATACGGTCTCGTGAATCACAGGCAGGAATGAAATATCCATGTCCTGGATCTCGTCGATCACGTTCTTGTCCGCTGAGATACCGCGGGTACGTTCTGCGTCTAAGTACGCGAACGAAAAAATCATTTGACTGCGGTTTTTGAATGACCGCTGTAACACGTTGTTGATTGTCGACTGCCCGGAGAACAACTTTCCGACGGGGCTTGTCTCAATAAACGGAGCTACGTAGTTCTGGGAAAAACGACGAATCATTTCGAAGAGCGGCGTGAGATACAGCGTGGAGAAGTACGGAATACAGTTTGAAAACAATACGCCCTGCGATGCCAGTGACGTTGACTTGGAAACCTGACGACCGGTTTTCAGCAGCGTCATTTGCGGCATTCGCGTCCTAAAGAAAGGAGCAAAGCAAAAATGATCATGTAGATGATATGGTTTACCCCTGATTGAGAGCAGCAGGGGGAGGACAGGCTTCAGCGTTGTGTGCCCCGACTTGCCCATGACGTGCTGAGCCATCCGAAGTCGCTGCACGATTGGATCGTCCGTTGGCCCGGCTCGATAGCCGGACATCAACGGCGTGCTCATCAGTGCTTCGATATCGATGCCGTAGGTGTCGGAAGCTTTTTCGTCAGCCAGAACTTGACTTGCAGTCTTTTTGGCGTTTTTAATTTCCTCGTAATTCAAAGGAGTTCCTTATGGAAAAAGATACACCCAGTAATGTGTTACTGGTTTTGTTTGAGCTGCTACTTTCAGTGGTAGTGAATGCCGGACGCCTTATCAGTATACTGTTTATCGCAGTATACCGAGCCCTATGGCGTCAGCAAGAGTCCAGTGATACACTGGAAAATAATCAGAAGTTTTCAACTTCTGTGAAAGATTAACCCTATTTTGGAGAGACCAGTATGCCAGGTCGATCAGCTTTCGCCTTTCAGCGTAGAAAACAAATGAGATCGCTATCATGGCCAGCTCCGCGGTTTTCTACAGCTAAGAACAGACTCCTTGTCGAGCAGTATCCGGATCCGTCCGGTAAGCCTATCAATGAGCTTGTTGCGGGTGAAGGTGCTCCTCCATCGGATCGGGTTAAACTAAACGATTGGTCTCCTCCGTCAACATCGGAGGACGCTGGTGATGGATCATAAAATTGCCCTATGGGGCCTATGCTACCTGATTTCTGCGTGCGTATTGTTTATGATGGGTGAATGGAGTGTTGCCCTACTGGCAGCTTTCATCTTATTTGTAGGTTTACGTGTTACAGGACATTGAGGTGCACGCATGATTCTTATAGTTGCCGCTTTGGCTTCGTGGCAGATTATTGAAATATGGCACCACTCGTCTTTGTTAGCCCCTTTACGGTCGCGAACAGAGATGTGGCCAAACAAGGTCGGTGAGCTTTTTGTTTGCCCTTTTTGTTTGTCCCCGTGGGTTGCCTTGATTTGCGTAATCTGTCTAAGCCTTCCAGAGACTTGGTTAGCCAGCTGGGGCGTGTACGCGTTCGCGGCGTCTCGACTGGCTAACCTCGGCAACGACTTTTTCAAGCAGTACACTCTAACACCGAAGGTAAATTTTGATGAATACGAATTCGAAGACGACCTCGACTCAGACAGCCTCTGACGAGAATCAGCCTCTCATGTTTGATGAGGCCCTGAACACTATTTTCCGGGATGCAATTGAAGCTGCGTTCTTGACAGTGCCGGAATTGCGAAGTGTGGTTGTGAACTACGACTACCGACGCAACTTGAACGACGTGCCTTCCCTCAGCAAGGGCATGTGGCTTTCCGCAGACGGCAACGAACAAAAAACCCCAGACTCGATGGCTGGATCGCTTGCATCTTTACTACAGAGTGCTGCCCACATTCTTGATGAGAATTTTCAAATGCTTGCAATGCTGCAAGTGCAACTTACAGAAGTTTCTACGAAAATTTTGGAGAAACAAAATGAGCTCAAAGCTCTCAAAGACGGATAATGAAACTCTTGAGGCTTTGCTCGAACGATTGAACATCCCGTTAACTACATGGGATCTACTGCTGATTGGTGATGGGTCCGGTTCCAACTGGAGTTTTGAGTGCGGGTGGGGCTGTGTCTCTATTCAAAGCGACACGATGGCTCGTAAAGCCTGGTACGGGGCCATGAGCTCCGGCACTGTGAACTTTGCTGAGATCATGGCTTACATCCAACCGCTTACCTGGTACGCACATCGCGAGCAGCAGCTGCGTAAAGAAGGCCTCGGTAGCAAGTTTCGAAACGTGCACATACTCACGGATTCCCGGTACGTGCAGAAACAGGGTGAGCGAGGTGACGCTAGGGGCAAGCTAAAGAACAAAGCTCTCTGGCAACTGTTCAAATCGTTTTCCTCTCAGGGAATTATCGTGCACTGGCACTGGATCCCGCGAGAGTCTGCTGAGCTAAACCAGTTCGCAGACAGGTTGAGCAAAGGTGCTCGGCTACTGCTCAAAGGACAAGACTTACAGACGAAGGTGGAAGAGAAGGCAAAGCCTCCACGCAGCGTCTACGACTTCAACAGAGTAGAGTAATAACATGAATCAATAGAGGAGAACCGCATGTGGCATCAAAAGATGACCTAGTCAACCAGATTCTGAACAAACCAAAGCCTCAGCCCAAAAAAGCTGAGGCTTTTTCTTTAGACAAGGACAAAAACGATGAAGTAAAGAAAGAAGAACAGGACCCCCTGCAATACAGGCGAGTCCGCAAAGTACCATATTTGAAAAAGTGGCCGACGTGCGGTATCTGCAAAGAGCGATTGCTCGGCGATCGCTTTGGGTGGTTTACCGAATGCGAGGACGGGGAGCACTGGTGGTGGTGCATTCCCTGCATGGAAGAATGTGATTGTTACGCAACCGAAACGGAGATTAAAAATGCCAAGAAAGAGCGAAGGAGTCGAGCAAGGTAGCCCAGCAGGGGTACCTATACTCGCAATCAGAGATAACGAGCCAACTGACATCAGTTGCCAGGTTCGCGTGAACCTGATGCAAAACGGATATGCCCTGAAACACAAAGACGAGCCAATCTTCTTTTCAACGATTGAAGAATGTGCCGAAGCGGTTAAGCAGGGCCTAATTGTCGCGTTTGCAGACTACACAAAATCTAAACCCCCTTACTAAGAGAGAAAAGCAAATGAGCGATAACGAGCCAAAGTCTACCCCGTTGGCCGCTCTACAAGAAAGCATAAAGAAGTGGGAGGAAAACACCAGAACCGAGCAACAAGCCGCCCTTAAGTTCATAGTTGAGATGATGAAGATATTTGACGTTAAGGGTTATGCGGTTGAGTACTCCGGAGAAGGTGATAGCGGTGCCATCAATTGGACTTCTCTGGAAACGACGCCATATACAGAAGACGGGCACGACGCCTTTGGAGGCAACTTCGAAGAAACTTCGCCTGAGATACTGGAAAAGCTAGAGCCGCACGTCCTGACTCGCGAAGACTTCCCGGAAAAGATTCGCCCTTATCGGCTTCAAGGATCAACTGCACCGGAGCGAACATATACCGTGATGGACGCCCTGGAGTATGCCGCTGACCACCTGCTTCCGAGCGGATTTGAGATCAACGACGGTGGTCAGGGTGTCCTGCTAGTTAACGCGGAGACAGGCGAAGCGTCGATCGAGCATGGAAGCAATTACACTGAAGTCAACTACGCATCAATTTCAATCAACGCAGGAGAGTAATATGCCACAAGAAACACAAGATCAAACAGAAATTCAGTTTGATAGGAAGCGGAACGGAAGCCTATACGATCGAGGCGGTGCGGACTTTTGGTATGCCCGCCCCCGGAATCCTCACTGGTACCCCGATGGAAGTTACAAGGGAGAGCCGGTGACAAGAACTGAACTAACTCCCGCAGAAGTTGCGGAATACAACGCGGGCTATGATGTCGCCGAAAAACAAGGAGATCAAAAAGAATGGTAACGAAAGATGAAACCCGCTTAAAAGCAACAGTTCGAGTAGATATTGACATGAACCTGCTGATGCAGCTTCTCAGCAAGACATGGGACTTGTCGATGCCGTACAGCATTACATATGGCATTACCAGGTACCAGCTTGAAAAAAAGCTGAAGGAAGAACCCAAAGAAAAAAAACTACACTTC
>Ga0233439_10003395_pt1 | contig 16595 bp, 11 predicted proteins | sample SI_123_September_6_FD_182713 | JGI IMG/M metagenome (GOLD analysis project Ga0233439, IMG submission 182713) | Seawater microbial communities from Saanich Inlet, British Columbia, Canada - SI_123_September2016_100_MG | ecosystem: Environmental > Aquatic > Marine > Inlet | place: Canada: British... | reverse complement strand
TTGATCTTCTGTCCGCGGCGTTCGGCTTCGATAATTTTGTAGCCAAGCGGCGGCGTTGCCCCATTCCAGAAGCCTTGCTTGGCCGATTCGCGCATCGCACGCGTCGTGTTCTTACTAATCTCACGCGAGGTGTGCTCATCGAAGACGCCAATTAGCTGGCGCATCAACTCCCGAGAATGATCGTCACCGGTTGGTTGGGTGACGGATACAACCTCGACGCCGTGCTTGCGCAATTTGCGGATCGCAAGCTCCATGTCGGCGCCGTTGCGGAAGAATCGATTGAACGAATAGAAGACGATCGTGTTGAATGGCCTATCGGGATCGCAGGCGCGTTCCATCATTTGCTGAAAGGCTGGTCGGCGGTCATCCGTCGCGGTGGCGGCCTCGACATACTCCTCGATCACGATCCAGCCGTTGGTCTCGCAATGGGAAGTGGTGATATCCCGCTGTGACGGCAATGATACGTCGTTCGCGGCCTGCCGACCGGTGCTGACGCGCAGGTACAAGGCCACGCGCTTGGATCCATTCGCATCGGCTTGCGTTGAGTTCCGGAAAACATGTTTGGTCATCGCGTCACCAACTGTCTGTCAAAGCAAAAAATACACTTCCAAACGGCAATTGCGCAGCTGTCCGGTCAATTTGTCAACAGTTCAATGGGCCAGTTATTTCAGAGCCTTGCAGATTCCGCGAGCGAGCAGCTCCTTCAATTCGACACCCAGCAAGATTTCTAGCGCTCGGACTTCATTTTCTGAGATCGGGGTACTTTCTGGCAACTCGGAGCTTACTGAATAATCCGACACCTCCGGCGGTACTCGCCCTCTTTTGCGGACCTTGCCAGGAGCGGAGCAATCGCCTGGAGTATTGTCGTTGATCTTATCGAACGACCCAGCAATGTTGTCCGATCGCCCAGGCTTTACGCGAAGAGGCCGTCGCAAAGGTGAGAGTGCGGTACGCTTCACGGGCAAAGCTCCGCGCCGCAATGAAGTGCGAAACGCCCGCTCCCTGTCGCGGGCGTCAAGTCTTTTCGAGGATTGGATCGGCGTTTCACCCGCCGATTGAACCGTTGCGTTGAAGAGGGTCTACTCAAGGGACATCTCCCTTGAATGGCCCCGCCTGCGGGTCGCCTTTGCTGCTTTGCGCTCTGGTATCCGCTCTGCTTCGTGGCGGAACTGCGCGGCTTCACGGGCCTGTGCAGCTACCAGAATGTCGAGGGACGAGCGCTTGAAACCGGAGCGGGCCAGTTGACCCACCAGGTAAGTGCGCCGCGATATCGAGTCAATTTCGTTCGCGTGGCTTCGTTCGGAAAGAGGCAGCTCCGCTACAATTCTTGTACCAAGCGATTTGCGATCGCAAAAAAGGGTTGTTGTATCGCGCGCCCTGCTCGACGCGACCAAAATGGAATGGCGATCCATCTCAGGTGACAGCCACACGAATGCGCGGTCGGTGGTGTAGCCCTGCGCGCCATAAATCGTCGTGGCGTAAGCGTGAGTCAGCTTTACGCGGCCCTTGTCATCGGCAATCTCATCGGTGGAGAAGGTGACCCGGCCTGCACCGTTCCGCACCGTAATGTCAAAACGTTCGTCGCCAGCGGCATGAATTGACTCGACGGTCGCTTCGGTGCCGTTGATTATTTTGATCTCGCCGATTTTGATGCGAGTGAGGAATCGAATGCGATCGCCATTGGCCAATGGCAGCGGTACGGTCAAATTCGAAGATGTAACGGCTTTGAGCGTCACATCCTCGCCACGAATGACGTTCCGTCCGCGAAGCCGGGCGCGGACCTCAGCCGAAATCGCTCGCACCTGGGTGTTGGTCTTGGCTATAAGTAGAGAACGTCCCGGCGCGGTGTTCTCGTGAGCTTCCCAGGCATCAACCATCGCGCGTACGGTTGCCTTGGGTCCAATTGTTTCATGTAACAATCCTCGGCTCTCAAATGCTTCAAGCGCTTCGCCTGCATCGCCTCTCCCGAAGGCAACAATAGCATCTCGGGCCCATTGTTCGTGCTGCCGAACGATCTTGGCGACCGACTGCACCGAAGAAAAATTTGCGGCAAGCGCCAATCCTGAACCGGCACCGACGCTTTGTAACTGGTTGCGATCGCCGACTAGAATGAGATGCGGATCGAGACCACGTGCATCCGCAGCCTCTACCGCTGACAGAATGCTATGCATCTGGCGACTTGAGAGAAGGCCAGCCTCGTCGACAATTAGCACGGTCTTCTTATCGAGAAATGGAACACCGTGTTCGGCACCAACGCGCCACGAGTCCGTTGCACGCGCATCGATTGCTAGCTCATTTTGGAGAGCCAACGAAATCTTCCAAGCCGTGGCCGCACCGATCACACGGTACCCTACATCGGCGTCGGCCCAGGAATCGGTGATGGCCGCCAAAGCCGTTGTCTTGCCCGCGCCGGGAGCGCCCTCCAGGATAGTGATCTTTGCACCGCTGGTCGCCGCGCGGACGGCGGCGGCCTGTTCCGCATTGAGGCAATGCTTCCGGATTAGTTTCTCGACGGTCGAAAGGGGCGGCGCGATTGAATATTTCTTAGAAAGCCGATCCGCGATTTCGCCGATTTCAGATTCGATGCGCAGGATTTCTGGCGTGGTGAATACCTGATGCCCCCACACGTCATGGTCGAGGGTAACAACCGCCTTCGTCGAGATGAAGTCATCGACCTCCGTCTCGACGCGTTCCGCGCCTTCGCCGCTTCCGACGAACGCGGCCGCTACGGCGGCGTAGAGGTGCCGGCGTTCAAAGACGCTCTCATGCTCGGTGAGTTGGTCGGGAAGAGCTGCGAGGCGAGCCCGGAGAATGCGTTCACGATCAGTTGTATCGAGCAATGCCTGCTGCTCGCGACCTGCGGCAAGACAAGATTCGATTACGGCGTCGCAATCGAACCCGAGGTCCTGCGCGCGCTCCTGCCAAAAAGCGAAGCGGTCTTTCTCCTGCCTATTTTGTTTAGCTTTGCGGGTCGCTCTGGTAATTGCCGCAGCCAACGCTGGAGCAGCAGCGCTATTGGTGCCGGCTGCTTCGAGCTCGCCCTCTATCTCGGTACGACGAGATGAGAAATAGGATTTTAACTGGGGTGCAATTCCAACGACTTCCCAGATTCCATTTTTTCCGGTTTCTGCGACTGCAAAACCAAGATCCTGAAAATTTTTGGAAAGCTGTGCGTGGTAGACTGCTCCGGCCGCCATCGTCCACGCGAAGATGGCTTTACTGTCCAGAGCTCCATAACGCTTTCGCTCGGTCCGGCTCGCGTCATCGCCGACGCCGCTGTTCAAGTCTTCGTCGAATTTGCGAGCGATATTAACGGTGACGGCGTGACTATGAAGCGCACAGTCCTGGAAAATGTTGCCGTCGGAATGCCGGGCGGGACGCGCTTCGCCGTGCTGAAATACCGCAACCGTCAACTTGACCTTTTCACGACGAATGCCGTCCTTGCCCGATCGGCAGAATGCGGCGTTGGCCTCAACCGCTTTGAGCGCTACTTCGACGGCGCGGGCCTGAGCCGCCTCGATTTTGCCACGCAACTCGTCATCGGCGAGCGCCCAGAGAATGGAACATGTCTTCGGCGCCGAAAAAGTGATGTCATATCCGCCGACGCGCTTCTTCCCACTTTTGTTTGAGAGCATAAAGCGGCCTTCGGAATCGAGCGCCGCATGCAGCCGTTCGAACGGTTCGCGTTCGACCACCGATCCGACGTTGACACCGACGTCAACGCCAACAGCCACCCATCGACCCGCGGGTTCGCTGCCGCCGACATAGTAGTCGGACGAGGCAATGTAGTACTCGGCTGAAGTCCCGGCTGCGACCGTCGCGACCATCTCATTCACCTGCAATATGATGCAAGCGAGTGTGCGCCATCAGAAGAAGAGCTTACCGGGTACCCTTAAGGGATCGGTCTAGACCAAGGAGACGCGATTCATCACCGGGATGACGCTAGAAAAGAGAAGTCGCCTTGCGAGGAACGACCCGCCGTCTCGCTGAGCTATGATTGCGGGTACTAGCGCTGCGAGTTCCGCGGTACACTCAACTCTGGTTGTTGCGGTAGAGAGAATTCATAGCCGCCTGCCGGTCGGGACCGGCACAGGAAATGCTTTCGTCTTGCGGCCGGCTTAGGTCGTTCGCTCAAAACAATGGTCACCGCATTTGCGATGACCATTCTTGTCAGGAACGCCAACGAGCAGACAAGCTAGAGCCGCTTCCATATGCCGAGCGGCCATTCGACCACGTAGACGTGGTCGAATCCCACGATCGAAGCTCGGATTGATTTGGCTCCGCGCCAATCAATCATGAGGCCCAAGCAAGTCGTCATCTGATGCGGAGAAAGAGCGGGCAATTTGTGCAGATCAACCTCTCCTTTTTTGCTAAGTGAATCGATCCCAAACGTAGTAACGCCCATAAGAGTTTCGGAAAGTTCGGTCGCGTTCCGACCTGTCCTCGCCTTGCAAACGATGATCGTGCCAAAGTTCTCTATAAGAGCGTCGGCTGCGGCTCGGGTCGTAGCCTCTTCGAGTTGTGCCAGGCTCTGCGCTGTCGCAACGACGCGGATACCGCGGGATCGCCCGAGCGAGGCGAGTTCCATGATGTCCTTCATCGCGCCGCGAAAGCGGGGAAGTTCATCCCCGAAAATCCAGATGCCATGATCGACATTGTCTTCAACGTCCGGGCCCAATAGTCCGCTTGCCAGCACGCGAAAAATGACGGTCAGCAGCAATTCTGAGTTATCTCGATTGGAAAGATCATGCTGCAAGACGATGATGCGTTGGCGGGTCCGCTTGCGCACCCAGTCGACCAGCGAAATACGCGGCCGTGCCTCGGCTTCCATCGCGGCGCAGGTGTCGACGAGTTCTGATGCGTGAGCAATCATGTTGAATACGACCGAAAGGCTCATCGTCGTGGGATCATCGCCCTTGCTTCGCAGCATCTCCGCAACCTGCCGCATCACCGGCCGCAGATCGTTGGCGATCTCTTCAACCGGCTTGGATATGGCAGTCTGAAGCTCGCGCCAGCCCCATTGTTGTCCGTGGCCGCCGATCAGCTTCAGGATGATTCCCTTCAACACCAAACGCGACGCCGCCGACCATACCGGATCGCGTGACTCCGGGATCATGATCGCGGAGACCCGAGCGGCGGCATGAGGTGAACGGATGTCGCGACCGATTGCCCAAACGGAAGAGTTGCGACCGATTCCGATCACAGCGCGGTTCCTGCGACCGACCAAAGCCGTGATCCGCCTGAGAAGCGCTCCTTTGGCGTCCAGGCAGAGGGCGCGATCTCCGCGTACGATGGCCTGATAGGTGAGACCCTCGATGATAATCGTCTTTCCTGAGCCAGGTAGGCCGAGGCTGAAGATCGATTCGTGCTCGGCCCGCTTGGGCAACGAGAGGCCGGGAGCAAGCTCGACCCCGCCAGGAGCTTCGTTGACCAAAGCGGCGAGATAGTTCCGTGCAGCCCCAATCGCCGCGCCGAACCACAACGTTTTGGGTCCGTCGATCCACTGCGCACCCCTGACCTGCGGAGTTCTTGAGAGAACCTGCCGGTAGATAGGAACGGCAACGACCCATCCCGTGCAGATCGCGCCGACGAGACGCAGCGGCAACTGAAGAGTCATGTCGATGCTGATCATCACCGTCCAAAGCGACCGTGCAAGTGTCCAGGGGTAGCCAAGCCAGGAAAAGACATACGCGGCCAACGCCCCAAGTCTGCCGCTTGCTGGCCCGCTCAAGTCGAGGACAGGAGCCGCGGCGTGGTGCGACAGATCGATCAAGCGCATCAGGGCTGCAACGCCGAACGGCGCCTCCACCTGGGCCCGCGTGCTCCAATAGGATGCGGGAGCGAGAGCGAACAGCAGCAGAAATGCCGTCACGGTCGCGAGCAACCCGAACGAGAGGCTGGCCAGAACGGCTCCGGAACGAGAGCTTGCCGGCGTGAGCGGATGATTGCGTTTTGACATGGTTTATTTCCTTGAGCTGCGGTTTACGTGAAGGATGGTGCCGATCGGAATCGCGACACTGGCCTGCGAGTAAGAATTTGTTGTGCTGAGCGAACTCGGGTCGAGCGCAAGGCGCACCTCGACATCTTTGAGGCTAAGGCCGGGACCGCTGACGACGTAATCACAATCGTCACTCCAACGGTCGAGCCGGGCACAAAGCCCTGCGGATTGACCGGTCAGATACCCGGTCTGTACAAGCGCCCATCGCAGAGGGCGCTCATTCGCGCCGCCGACGATAGTCAGGATGATGACGAGCAGTGCGGCCGCGCTGCAAAGCTGCCACAGCGGCAACGGAGTGCCCTTGGAGTTGTCCGGGGACTGCATCGGAACGGCGACGCGCCTTGCTGCGGGCAGGACGTCGTCGGTCCCGGCCGCTACGCGCGCCATCGTCGCGATCCCCTCCGACCCGATGCGCATCAGCACCGAGCGCGGTAGCTTGGCGATCTCATGCGGCGGCATTTCAGCGAGCTTCGTGCCGAGGGTCTCGCGCGAGGCTTTGCCTCGTGCGATGTTTTCGGTGATCCGGCTCAGGATCGCGTCAGCAACCATAGTTTTAGCGACTGCCATCGAACCCCTCCACTGCAAAGCCGGTGACGGCGCCGAGGCGCGGCCAGACCACCGCGAGGAATTCGGATACGTCACCCTGAAGTGCGGTGACCATCAAGCGGGACATGCCGAGTTTTTCGACGAGTGCCGTTTCGTTCGCCATAACGGCTTCCGTGAACGTCATGCCAGCCGCCTCGAACAGCGGCCAGGCGCCAGCAGCAATTGACGGCAGCGTGACGCGGCGACGCTCCTTCATCAGCGGCACGATGCGGTCCATATAGATCTTGTGGGCGGGGGTACCGGACAGGAAATTGAAGCGGCCATCGCGCAAATTGACGATCGGCACGATTTCGGCCGTCGGGTGGACGAGCTGGAGTTCCTCTACCAGATTCGCGCTCTGCGCCATCGAGCTCGGATCGGCGGTGATCAAGATCAGCGCGATCGGCTGGATACCCAGACCTGTCAGAAAACGGTCAAATTTGCCACGCGCAACAAAGTTCAGGAAAGCGCGCTGGTTCTGCCCGGCTCCGATATCGATCACGCCGACGGCATCGGTTTTGGCAATCGACAGGACCATTTCTTCAAGCGGCTCGAACACCCGCACCGCCGCGAGCGGGTCACTGCGCATTTCCTCCGCGCCGGGCGCCTCGATAGTAATAGCCTCGGGATAGAGCAGCGGCAGCGTCGGGGCGCGATCCACCTGAGCGATCCGAACGGTGCGGTTGGCGGCCTGCAGTCCGTCAATAACGAGGCGACCTGTGAGAGATTTTCCAATTCCGCCCTTGGGACCAAGGGTGTACACGACCACGGAGCCGGTCGCCTTCATTGCCTCGATGTGTGCGGTGACAGTGGCCTTCTTGCCAGCCCGAGATGCGCTCTGGATCGCGAGAGTGGTCTTGTCCGTCATTTGTTGCTCCTGACGCGCCGGAATGACGCATCAGCAGCAAACACCATTGGCCACAGGGGTTACCGGGTACCCTTACGACATCGTAACGCCATTGTCAGAAAAGTGTGCCCATCAAACACCTAGAGTTAAGCAGGAACCGGATTCATCTGCGCAGTCGCCTGTCCCCAGATATCCAGCGCATCCGGCTGTCTTGCAACGATCGACTGCAGGAGCAATTGCATGATTGCATCATCGTTTCTCGCTCCGAAACCGTGGCCGTCCGGATATTCAATGACGTCAATGGTATGACGCTGGACGACCGCCGGCAGCTCAAGGAGTTTGAGCGGTAGGCCACCCGCATGGCGCTTTTCTTCGCGTTTATAGATAATTCCCTCCTCATAACGCGCTCGCAGCTCCCGATACCAGTCCTGAATCTCATTGAAGATTTGCACCTGAAAGCCCACCCACACAGGATTGGGCAAATGGTCCATCAGTTCCGCCTGATACCAACCGAGAAATGCGGTGTACCCGCGCAGAGTCAGCATGTCATGTCGTAGGGCCCAAAAACGCGCGATCGTGAGCTTTCGTCCATACGCCAGTCTAGACTCAATATCTTCTTGGTTCTCTGGGCGGCCGTTTTTTTCTTGATCCAATTTAGTTCTCTTTTGCTCTCCTTCCGAGATTTCCATCAGCCCGGCGCCGACATCAAGGTCAGCGCCCCGGAGAGCCGGAATAAGTTCCAAAATCGTCTGCGCACAATCATAACCATCATTAACCAGATCCCAGGCCGACTTTGTAAGTCGATCGAAATTACCCTCGTCCAGCATTCCAGCATTGGTACGCTGAATGTTCGTCGCCAGCTTGACCTCGTTGAACGGGACACCAAGAGTTGGAGTGAACATTTCGAATACCCCAACGATGAAGCGTGCCAATGGAGTAGCATGGAGCCAGCTCTCGATGGTTTCGTTTGACTGATTGGATTTTTTGCGGTCCGTCATTTGAAAAGCGATTTCGAGAAGTCGAGCAGCTTGACGGCCGCAAAACAGGAGGTTTTGCGTTTCTTGTCCGCCGAGATGTGCCAGACGTCTGCGGAGATCAAGCAGGCTGATGTGGCGCCCGCGATGGCACCTATGCGCATTGGCCAACACGTTATTAACCGCCGGGCTAAGCTCCCAACTTACAGGATCAGCCCGAAGCAGCCTGGTCTCTCCCGTGGCGTCTGGCCGGGCCGCCATCCGCTTGACGAGCCGCACGTTGGTATTCATATCTGCAGTGAACATAGCTGGATCGGAAAAGCCAAAAACGGATCTGGTATCTATTCTCGATTCCCCATCTCCACCCAAGCCAAGGTCATCCAGGTGCTGGGCCAGCTGCGCGTCGAGATCAGCATGCTGCAAATGAGACAATAACGCGGGTCCAAGCGGGGCTTCTTTCCTGAGCGCTTTGACCGCATACATCGATATGCTGTTGCGCCATTTCGTTCGTCGAACGTCCACAGGTTCGGACAGAAAATCTGATAGATATTGAAGTTCATTGATGACCTTGATCCTGATCTGCGAAGGCAAAAACCATTCGTCACCGGGAAGCCGTTCATAACTGACGTGTCCCCAGCGATCATCTTTCCAACGAATGGCATTTGCCAGAAATGACGCAACGAGCGACATCGCCAGACCATTCATATTGTCATAACCGTCGCAATCGTTGACTTGCAGCTCCCTCTCGAAGGCCGCGGCATAGTCGGCGACCGCTTCGGTTGCTTCGGCGCTGTTGCCAATAAGTATTTTGATTTCGTCCGCGGTCATGCGATTTCCTTCAAAAAGGCCTTAGCTAGTGTGCCTGGCCAGCTGGTGCTGAAGTGTTTAGTCCCGGACTTTTGGTTGTGGCCATTTCCGGCGTATGGAAACCTATTCGTCATACTCTGCCCTCGCTGCGCCGCGCATCTGGCGAGCCTCGTTGAGCCGTTGCGCCAGTCCATCCGATCGGCCCGACGCGGAATGGTCCGAGGGAGCCTTGACGAAGTTACCGAGTGTCTTAGTGGCTGACTTCGCCAGTATTGCCGACTTCACCGCTGCAATTGGCACAGGGGCTTTGCTTAAGGTTGTCTGCAACTGATGAGGCGCGTCGACAATCAAAGTCATTCTCATTGCTTTCTGTACGCGAAGGAAAACCGTATTCATCTGTCGAGCAGAAATCGGACGACCGTTTTTGTGTCGTGCGCCAGCTTGTGTAAGGACTCCAGCAATGGACGACCAAGTCAATCCGTCTTCCTGTAAATCTTCGAGCGCGATCAAGTTCAAGCGCACGGAACGTTCGAAAGGAATATCGAACGACCAATTGATGACGAGTTGTTGTAATGAGTTGCGCATGTTGTCGATCTGTAACCATCGCTATATCGCGGGAGTCCGCAGCTATCTGCGGTCTCTGGTAGGCCGCGCGCCAATTGCGCGACAGGACCCATAGCTACCCCGGCCGAAAACGAACCCACCGGGCACCCTTCCGACATCTAGCCAACTCATTGAAAGCACGGCGGCCCCTCAGCGGCTGCAGTGGTGGCTTCGTCAAGAAGCCACATGCCAAAACGTTGCTGGAAGGATTGGTGAAAATTCCGAGTAGGAACGATATGGAAAAATGGGCCACTGGCATCAGCGCAGATAACGCGCTGGTAGAAAAACCAGAAATGTAAACCGAGCCGGGCAGGAGCGTGAACTCTCTGCCTAACGAACTGTGGAGGTACGGTGCGGCAGACGATGATGCGACGTTCCACGCCGGACTCTCTCACGAGAAACGGACCTAGTCGCATAAGCAGCTTCCTCTTTCCCACTACATCAGGGCAGGGCGCGTGGCATAGCGAGATTGAGACCTTCGGCCAATTCTGGTCCCGCGGAAACTTAACCCCAATCTGTGGTTAAGTCGCCAACAGGCAGTTTGCTAATGGCGAAACCGACGGCTCTGCACTCGGGAAAGCTGATAATTCGAAGTTGCTGGGTCGCTGCACAAGGATCATAAAAAATAAAAAGGCGCGCTGGACGGCACGCCTTTTTTGTCCTTTCGAAGCTGCGGTCTTCTTATCGTCCTCTTTATGCCTTCAATGACAGAGCCAGCAGCGCCGGATGCACCTCGAAACTCTGCGACGGACGTCCCAACTGCTCGGGATCACGCGTCGCCTGACGGATGACATTGCGGCGACGAAGCTCCTCCAACGCCTCGGCCGCAGCCTGCGGATCACGCACCGGCGATCCAGCCGCGCGCAGAACATCGGCCCGGACGTTGATGGTGGATTTGCCGCCCCGCGCCAAGAAGCGTGCAAGGCGCGCTGTATCGCTCTCGGTCGGACCGCTTGCGATGCAGAGCACGCGTTCGCCCATCGGAAGCAAGTAGCCATCGACAAGCGTCACGGCGGCCTCAACGCTCGCTGCACCAACGGACAGAGGCAGCCCTTCCCGATCTGCAGCCAAGTGCTCGGCGATCGAGAGCACTGCCGACAGCCTCTGCGCATGTTGCAGGGCCCGACCGACAAGGTCACGATAGAGACCGTCGGTCAGCGGCTGCAGCCGCGCCCAGCGAGCCGCCGCCGCCTCCAGCGGTTCGCGCGCGTCTGCCGCCAGCGGAACGAGGGCCGAGTAGCCATCCGACGCACTCGCCGGAGCGATGGCGACGAGGCGGGTCAAGATCGCCGACAACTGATCGACCGGACCAGATGCACGCGGCAGATAAATGCGGGGTTCCACATCGGGGTAGATCCACCACACGCGAGCCGCCAGCCCATCGTGAGCATCGCCGAGCAGCTTGGCGAGACGCGTCGGCTGCGTTGCTCCCAAGATCGAGATCAAGAGAGCCGGAATCAACACCTTACCCTCGGTTTTGGTGCGCACGATTCTCGGCTTGCCGTCATAGCCCTCCAGAATGAGGCCGCGCGAGCGCAGACCCTGATTCGCTGCTCCGAACGCCAGTGCGCCGCTAATTTCGTGCGCGACCATCGTGCGCCCGTCGACCCCGGTGCGCAACTCGTCGAGCAAGCCGGCTCCGGTGAATTCGGAAAGGACAATCCCGGGCGCCGCCACGACACCACCCCCATCCGAAGATTCATCTTCCAGCGGCAGATCTTCGAGCAGCAGGCGCCGCGCGACGGTCTCACGTAATTTCTGATCAAATTTCTCCAGAAATTTCTGATCGGCACCCCGAAGCATCAGCCGGTGCGTTTTTTGCAAGGCCTGATCTATGGCAATGAGCGGCTTCTCCACAACGCTGATCGCGAGCGACTTCCCCACGCTCGGCGGACCGATGAGAGTGGTGAACATTGCCAGCGGTTCGGCATCGCCTTCGAATGTCAGTAGGCGCACGCGGTTACCGATGGCACCCGAACAGGCGGTGAGGATCGCGGCCGCGACGTAGTCGACTGAGAGAAGGCGCGCCTCTGCGAACTTGACGATCAGGGAACGCAGGTTCTCCGGCAGAGCCTCGATCGGAAAGCGCGGAGCGGGCGACGTCGACGGCAACAGGAACAACGGATCGAATGCTGCCCACCCGTTGCTGATAGTCGTTGCCGGGTCGTTAGCCTCAACCACGCCCGCCGCGATGGTACTGTTCGATGCGGTGGCGGGCGGCGCGCGCTCCTTAGCAGTCGGCGTAACCCTCTTTGTAATCGACTTCTTAGCCATTGTGTCAGCCGCAGTGGTATGCGGTCCCTAGTAGGTCGCGCGCCAATCGCGCGACGGTCCCTACTGCTACCCAGCTAGGGAAAGGGCTTACCGGGTACCCTTCCGACATCAGGTCAACTCATTGGAAATACGTGAAAATAGACGGAGTTTGCGCTCTCTTCGGTGGACGCAACAACGAAAACTTATGGCTCGGTCAAAATGCCAAAATGCCAAAACTCTCTTTCGAGGCAAAGCAGGGTTACTGCGTGATTGATGCAGACCCATCCATTGAAGCTTTCGCACCAGTTTGTTTTACATCGGCAACCGGCCTAATTTGTCGCTCGATTTCCTCGGAAATAGCCACCCTTACTACCTATGATTTGGCTGGAAGATCAATGCGGGGCGACCAGCAAAGAAAAGCCCCGAGCGCGCCCGCGTTGCGGACTAGGCTCTCGTGAACCGAGCCGCAAAGCTGCGTCTCGGCCTGCGGCTTCGATCCCTCGCGCGATAATGTGTCGCTCGCCGGAGGCACTCGGTCCCGGCTCCCGCCGTCATTTCATTCCGGCGGCGCTATGCTGACCCTCCTGCAGGTGCCGTTTTAACCGGTCTCGCGACTGCCGACTGACCTGCGCTTCGCTGCGGCCCAGACGCCCTTTTTCTGTTTGAGCGCTAATGGCTCCGCCCTCGCGCAGGCAAGGGTGAAGTCCCGGAAAGATCCGGGACCGGCCGGGGCGGTCTCCCCGACCTTCCGCGCGGGCCGCCAAGCCCAAAAGTTCTCACCACCGCAATCCGCTTGTGCAGGCCGGGTGATCCCCCTCCGCCCTGCCGCCCTTGCCCTTGCTACCCCGGTCTCGCCGACGGGCAGGGCTGCAGGCGCGAGGTGCGCTCTGCATCCACGCCCTAAAAGGAGAATAATTATGTCTGCCAAGAAAGTTGAAACCGTTCTCGAAAGCGGGAGCGAGCATTTCATTCCGCTCAACAAGCTCAAGAAATCTCCGAATAATGCTCGCAAGACGCCGCACAGCGAGGCGTCGATTGAGGCCTATGCGGCCAGCATCGCCGCAAAAGGCATCCTGCAAAATCTTGTCGTCGAGCCGGAACTGGATGCGGGCGGTGCACCGGCCGGTTTCTATTTCGTCACCATCGGCGAAGGCCGCAGGCTGGCGCAGCTTCTTCGTGTCAAGCGCAAGGAGATCAAAAAGACCGAGCCGATCCGGTGTGTCATTGACACCGCGAACGATCCCCACGAAATCAGCCTCGACGAAAATGTCACGCGGGAAAACATGTGTCCCGCCGACCAGTTCGACGCGTTCAAAAAGCTAGCGGAGGAACGCGGGTATGGCGCGGAAGAAATCGCCTCCCGATTTGGCGTGACGCCCCATGTGGTGCGGCAGCGTCTCCGCTTGGGTGCGGTTTCGCCCAAGCTGATGCAAATCTACCGCGACGGCGATCTGGCGCTGGACCAATTGATGGCCTTTGCCATCACCGAGGACCACGCCCGGCAGGACGCGGCTTACGAGCGGCTGTCCTATAACCGCGATGCCAGCACGATCCGCCGCATGCTCACCGAAACCCACGTTGCCGCCACGGATCGCCGCGCGGTCTTTGTCGGGGCGGAAAAGTATACCGAGGTTGGTGGTACGATCCTGCGCGACCTCTTTACCGAGGATCGCGGCGGCTATTTCGAGGACATCGCGCTTCTCGATATGCTGGTCGTGGCCAAGCTTGGCCGCGAAGCCAACGCCCTGATGGAAGCCGAGGGCTGGAAATGGGCGCAAGTCTTCCTGGACTACCCGCACAGCCACGGGCTGCGCCGGACCTATCCGCAGGCCGTGGACCTGTCGGCGGAAGATCAGGCCGCCCTGGCTGCCGTACAGGCTGAGTTCGATAGCCTCACGGAGCGACACGAAATCGCCGAGGAACTGCCTGATGAGGTCGATGCACGGTTGGGCGAACTTGAGGCCGAGATCGAGCGGTTGGAGGCCAAGCGCCTCGCCTATGGCCCCGCCGACATTGCCCGCTGCGGAGCCTATGTCATCCTCAACCATGACGGCACCGTCCGTATCGAGCGCGGCTTTGTGAGAGCCGAGGACGAGACGCCGGAACCGCATGCCGTGAGCGGCGAAGGCGAGGGCGATGACACCGTCAATCAGGACGGCGGAACCGTCCCGAACGGTGAGGCCGGGGGTAACGCCTTTGACGGGGAGGACGAGGACGCCGACGATCACAAGCCGCTGTCGGACATCCTGATCCGCGATCTCACCGCGCATCGTACCCTCGGACTGCGCCTTGCCTTGAGCGAGCAGCCGGAGGTCGCCATCATCGCCGTCACCCATGCGCTATCCGCGCAAATTTTCTATCGCGGCGCGGACGCCCACGTTCTCGACATCCGTCCGGTTAGCACAATGTTGACCTCCCATGCGGATGGTATCGAGGATACCAAAGCGGGCAAGACTTGGGCGGATCACCACGCCCGTTGGGCGGCACAAGTGCCGCGCGACGTGTCCGACCTGTGGACATTCGTCAGGGAATTGGACCATGACAGCCGCATGGCGCTGTTTGCCCATTGCGCGGCCCTTACGGTCAACGCCGTAAAGCTGCCGATGGAGCGCAAGCCCCGTGCGGTGGCAACGGCGGACAGGCTGGCGGAGGCCGTGTCGCTCGACATGACCGCGCATTGGACGCCGACCGCGCGGACCTATTTCGGTCGGGTCACCAAGTCGCATATTCTTGACGCCGTGCGGCAAGCTGTCAGCATCGAGGCCGCCGAACGGATGGCTGATATGAAGAAGCAGGACATGGCTGAGGCCGCCGAGCAGTTGCTCGCCGGAACCGGCTGGTTGCCCGCACTGATGCGGACACCGTTAGCCTTGCAGGAGCGTGCCGGGCAACCACAGGCGGATGCTGTCACGGGGGCGGCGGATATGGACGCTTACCCCGCCGCTGCCGAGTAAGAGGCATGGCCGGGACCGCTCGCGCGGTCCCGGCTTGTCATCGTGCATCTGTCGAAATTTTTGGCCGCGCGCCTGATGGCGCGCGGCCAATCTCATGATACTCACGCCCTTGACAGGGCGCATTGGAAGCCAAACAGTTTTCTAACTAAAGCTGATGAAGCAAGAGCATTGTGGCCACCGCCTGTGACTCGCCCCGAAGGACGGCACGCCATTGCGGATTATGCCTCGGCCTAAAACGCGACATCGGTTACGGCAATTCGACGCCCTGACCTTTCACCGGCAAGGGTAGTTCGTGGCGGGCGCATCTAATCGTCCCTGACCTCGAGCTTGCACGCCGCACTCAGCGGATCTTTGTCGGTGCGCCCGGATGAACGCGCAGCAATGCGAATTCATGCCCCGTCGTTTGCAGGCCGCGCTTTCGCTTTCCGTTGAGCGGGGGAAAGTCTTTCCGCGACCGGTGTTGCCATGTCCTTGTGCGGCGGCGATGGCAGTAGTCATGGTGGTCTCCATCGATCTGTTTGATGGGCGCGCACCTCACGCAACCTCGAATGGACGGATCAAGCCCGAGGGACGGCTGCGCCTCGATCGCCTTCCCGCAAGGGCTCCGTCGGTTTATTTCCCCTGCCGCGAAGGGCGGCATTCCTCGCGGAACGCAAATAACCCGTCTAGCGCCCTCCTTCGCTGTGCTGCGGGCCTGACGGCTGCGGGCCGATCGCTCCCCGGGCCAAGGACCGCCATCGAGGCTGCGATGGTCGCGGCCCGACAACAGAACGGAGACCACCATGGCTACCATCGGAACCTTCACCGCGTCGGACAACGGCTACACCGGATCGGTCAAGACGCTCACGCTCAACGTCAAGGCGAAGTTTGTCGCGACCGAGGCGGAAAACGACAGGGCGCCCAATTTTCGCATCGTCGCAGGCACCACCGAATTCGGCGCCGCCTGGAAGAAGACCGCGAAGGAGAGCGATCGCGAATATCTCTCGGTCAAGCTCGACGATCCGAGCTTCCCGGCGCCGATCTACGCCTCGCTGGTAAAAGGTGATGGCGACGACAGCTTCACACTGATCTGGTCCCGCCGCAACGGCGACTGATCCAGCAGGATCGACTAGCCCCGCCTCTTCGGAGGCGGGGTTTTTCATGTGCTTATGGCCACAATGATGCAGGAAGAAAGGCGGGAGAAGACCTTCGGTCTCCCTGTTTTGGATTCGGTCACTCAGGGCTCCGCCCTCGCGCAGGCAAGGGTAAAGCACCGTACCGGTGCCGGCCGGAGCGGTCTCCCCGGTCTTCCGCGCCACGACAAAAATCAACGACGACATGAATGCCAGGCGCGTGCAGACGCGCGCGCGTCGCGCGCCCCTTCGGGCGGGTGATCCCCCTCCACTCCGGCCGCCCTTGCCCTTGCTACCCCGGTCTCGCCGACGGGCAGGGTTGCAGCGCAGCGCTGCGCTTTAACCAGCCCCAAAGGAGAATGAGCGATGACTATGATGACTTTGACCCAGACCGAGCAGCCTGTTTCCAGCGGCTTTCGTGTGGACATATCGCGCGGCGAACGTGTTGGCCGTGTGTCGTCG
>Ga0233439_10003394_pt1 | contig 16598 bp, 14 predicted proteins | sample SI_123_September_6_FD_182713 | JGI IMG/M metagenome (GOLD analysis project Ga0233439, IMG submission 182713) | Seawater microbial communities from Saanich Inlet, British Columbia, Canada - SI_123_September2016_100_MG | ecosystem: Environmental > Aquatic > Marine > Inlet | place: Canada: British... | reverse complement strand
TCTCGGCCGGTGCCAGACCAGACGGCTTTCATCGATACTTCCAGACGAAGTCCCGCCGCCACCCCCCGGGTGCCTGCTCACCGCTGAGATGGTTCCGGGATCTCTGTCCTCAGGTGAAGCAAAAAGTGAGCCAGTCTTCCGGACCCGCCGTGCACCCCCGGTATGCGCCGGGTCTCGCCGCCGTTCGTGCGCCGAACTGTGCGCCCGCGCGCAGGCGCGGCCGTGGTGGCGACGGCCGATCCTGGCCCCCCCTGCCGAGGAGCGCATCCGATGGCTGACAACGGCCGGATCCTGATCGTGGAAGACGACCCGGTCCAGCTTGAGCTTCTGGGCGGCTGGCTGGAGGAGTGGGGCTACCAGGTGGGCAGGGCTCTCGACGGCGCAGCGGGGCGGCAGCTGCTGCTGACCGAGCCGCACGACGTCGTCCTCCTCGACGTCATGCTGCCTGACATGGACGGCCTGTCCCTCCTCGAGGACCGCGCCACGGCCCCGGGGGAGCCCACCTTCGTCATCACGACCATCGATCACACGGTATCGCGGGCGGTGGAGGCGATGCGCCGCGGCGCTCACGACTACCTCCTCAAGCCGATCCGCCCCGATCACCTGCAGCTCAGCCTGGAGCGGCTGCTGGCCGGCCGCGACCAGATCAGAGGGCAGGGGTGTATATTATGGGCGGATACGATACCCATACGCTTGTCTTAGTCTCTCCTCTATGTATATAGTTCATCAGTAGGTTGGGGCGATTCTAGCCTATCCTCCAGCCCTCTCCGTGGCGGCAAGTGTAGCCCAATGGGGCGCACACGTCACACTCTGTGTGTGTAGCAGGGTCCCGGGAGATCGGGCTGCTGAAGCAGCAGTTGCTGCGCGGCGAGTCCTTCGCCGGGATCCTGGGGTCGAGCCGGGCCTTGATAGCCGTCTTCGACCGCATCGCCGCCGCCGCCGGCTCCGCGGCGCCGATCCTGATCACCGGGGAGACCGGCACCGGCAAGGAACTGGTGGCCCGGGCGATCCACGAACGCAGCGGCCGGGCGGGCGCCTTCGTCGCCATCAACTGCGCCGGCATCGCCGACGAACTGCTGCAGTCCGAGCTCTTCGGCTACGAGAAGGGTGCCTTCACGGGGGCCCACCAGGCGCGGACCGGTCTGATGCTGGCCGCACACGAGGGCTCGCTGTTCCTCGACGACATCCAGTCGATGCCGCCCCGCATGCAGGCCGCCCTGCTGCGCGCCGTGGAACTGCAGGCGGTGCGGCCCGTGGGTGCCACCTCCGACACGCCCACCGATTTCCGGCTGATCTCGGCGACCAACATCGACCTGGAAAGCCTGATCGCCGAGGAGCAGTTCCGTGCCGACCTCTACCACCGCATCAGCACGCTGCCCCTGCGCCTGCCGCCCCTGCGCGAGCGCGGCGACGACGTCCTGCTCCTGGCGCACCACTTCCTGCGCGACGCCGGTGACCTTCGGGCCTTCTCCGCCGACGCCATCGACTGGCTGCTGCGCTACGAGTGGCCGGGGAACGTCCGCGAGCTGAAGAACCTGGTGCAGCGCGCCGTCGCCTTCGGCCACGGGCCGCAGATCACCGGAGCCAATCTGGAGCCGGGATCCGGCACGACGGGAGCCGGCGCGGACCCGGCCCCCTGCGGCACGCCGGGGGCCGCGGCGGGCGGCGACGATTACCGCGCTGCCCGCGAGCACTTCGAGCGCGGCTACTTCGGGCGGCTGCTGGACGCCTGCGATGGCAGCATCGCCGAGGTGGCGCGCGCCTCGGGGCTGAACCGGCAGTATGTCTACCGAAAGCTCAAGAGCCTGAAGATCCGCGAGTAGCGGCCTCGAGTCTCAGGCGAAGCGGCGCAGCCGCTGTTCCAGAGTGCCGGGATCGGAGGCCTTGAGCAGGTAGTCCGTGGGACCGCGGCGCAGGGCCGCGCGGAAGATCCGGGTGTCGTCCTTGTTGGTGAGCATGACGACCGGCACCTCGAGCAGGCGCAGATCGCCGCGGATCGCCTCGAGGGTCTCGATGCCTCCCAGCACCGGCATCATCACGTCCAGCACGATGAGGTCGGGGACGTGCTCCTCCAGCCAGAGCAGGGCCTTCTTGCCGTTCTCCTCGCAGCGCACCCGGAAGCCCACCTTGCACAGGAGCTGCTTGAACTTCAGCTGGTCGATCGGGCTGTCCTCGACCAGCAGAGCCTGCTTGATCAGCTCGGCGGGGATCCTGTCGATGCGGCCGCCGCACTGGCAGACATCACCCAGGTGCCCGACGTAGTGGGTGCCGCACTGATTGCAGCGCTCCACCATGAGGGCCTCTCCGGCATCCGGCTCTTCGCCGTCTGCGTCCAAGTCAAATAGATCGGGATCGAGGCTGCTCATCATTCCATCCTGCCGGACACGCTTCTGCCAGTTTCTCCAATGTCGGACAACCGAAGCCGCTTTGACAAGCGGGCCTGCCCCTTGCGCGGCGCCTACCTTCGGGGTAAGGTTCCCCGATCTACCCGCAGCGAGGCGGAGCAGCGTGGACGACGACCTCAGATCCTTCTTCGAAGCCGTGGACGACATCGTGCTGGTGGCCGATGAGTCCGGCGCCATCGTCGCCGCCAACGCCGCGGCCGCGGCGCGGCTCGGTTACGCCCCGGCGGAGCTGCTGGGCAGGGCCCTGTCCGACCTGCACGACCCGGCGCCCGGTGACGAGGCGCAGGCGACCCTCGCCGAGACGCTGGCCGGCCGACGACGGGTCTGCCACCTGCCGCTGCGCCGGGCCGACGGCTCGCTGCTGCCGGTGGAGACGCGCTCCTGGCGGTCCTCCTGGTCCGGGCGGCCCGCCCTCGTCAGGCTGTCCCGGGACCTGAGCCCCGAAGAGGACCTGCTGCAGCGCTTCGAGCGCATCTTCCGCGGCCACCCGGTGGCCATGGCCGTGACCACGTGGGAGGACCTGCGCTTCACCGACGTCAACGACGCCTTCCTGGCGAAGACCGGCCTGCGGATAAGGTGTATAAGCGGGATGATCGTGAGTCCGGTGTACGTTTGGCAAGGGAAATCGTGGTCCTTCGGCCGTCCTGGCCGGTCCCCTCTTGTGTGAACCCATCCTTTCGGGGTTGGCAGGTTGCGCGGACCTCGCTGCCCATGGCTTCGGGCACACCGATGTCCTCTGTAACCCGCCTCGATAGTGACGGCGACTCAGGCAGCTTCATCGAATTCGAGTTGGCGATCCAGGTGGGCCGGTGTGATGGGTGGCGCTCTGGCGGGCAAGCCGACGCCGTCGAGGTAGGCGATGACCGAGCGCGGCTCGGTGAGAGCGGCGACGATCTTCATATGACCGTCGCAGGAGGGGCAGACGGTGACGTCGTGCTGGAACACTCGGGCCAGCAACTTGGCCCATGAGACCCGATGACATCGACGGCCATCGGGCGCACCGTGCTCACACCCCTCAGTTTGCGTCAACGCACTGCGCCCCGGCACGATCTGCGCCCGATCAGGGCAGGCCGGCGCCAGCACCCCATGATATCGCACCAGGTTGAGGCGTGGCGGCGGCACGAGGGCGGCCAGTTTCTCCAGCAATTCCTGGGGTGACAACACCAGTTGGCACGTGCCATCCGCCCAGGCGGTCTTCAAGGTGAACAATAGCGTCTGCTCATCCACGAAACGCAGGCGCCCGCTGGCCACCGGCGGTCGAATCACGTAGCGACAGAGTCGTTCGAGTCGGCGTCGATCGGTCGCCTCGATACGGGTCGCCGCATGCAATGAGAAGCCCCGCGAGGCGTAGCACAGCGCGCCGGATCTTACACCATCTTCCGGATCGGTGAGGCGTCGTCGCACTTTGCGTCCGGCGCGATCGCCGGTGGCCACCATGCCCTGCACCGAGGCGGCCGAGATCTGCGCCAGCAGCGGCTCCTGCTCCCACAAGGGATCGGTAGATCCTTCCTCAAACAGGCCGCGTCGCTGGCAGAGGCGCACGACGCGTTGGGCCGTGGTCTCGACGATGGCGCGTACGTCGTCATCGGTCAGGGGCGGCGCCGGCACGAAGAACGGGGTGCCGTCCTCATCACGAACGAAGACCCCATCCATCATCAACACATGGAGATGCGGGTTGAGATTCACGGAACTCCCGAATCGCTGTACGAAGGTGACCGACCCGCAGCGACCGCTTTGGTAGCCCTGGGCCCTCGCCCGGCGTCGATACCAACATGGTCACCGGCGGCGAGGCGATGGTCATGTTCTTGCTGTAGACGACGTCGGCAGGGGTCTCTGCCGACGTCGTCACCCTCCCCCATCTCGCGCCGTCTCAACCATGCCTTCGACGCAACCCGTCGCCCCGTCGACGCAGGCCGGGGCACTCGAGCCCATCGGCCTGCCCTTCCTTCGCACCCCCCGGAGTGTCGTTCTGCCGCAGGTCGCGCTCGCGGCGGCAGGCCTTGCGGGCCTGGCCCGGATCTCCTTCCACGCTCACGCCACCTTCCATCTCGTCAACGACCTGGCCACCGTGGTCGTCAGCTGGGCGGTTCTGCTCCTCGCCATCGCCACTCGGCCCTTCGCGCGCGACGACGCGCTACTGATCCTGGGCGCCTTTTACGGACTGGTCGGCGTCGTCGACTTCGGCCACGTGCTGACGGTGGAGGGCCTCATCGAGCCGGACCCGGCAGCGGGCTCGGCGCTCAACCTGGCGGCGCAGTTGTGGCTGGCCGCCCGTGGCCTGGAGGCCGCGGGTCTGTTCGCCTTCGCGACGCTTCACGGCCGCCGTGTGCCCGATGCCGCTGTCGTCGGCATCGGCGCGGTCCTCGCCGTCGCGGCAGCGGGCGCCTATCACCTCTGGCACCTGGTGCCCGACGGCCTGGCTCCCGGGGGGGCCGCGACGACCTTTCTCCGGGGTGCCGTCCTGACGACGGCAACCGTCGTCGCCATGGCCGCAGCCCTGCTGTACCGCGCCCGGACCGCCCTGGCACCGCGCGTGGCTCTCCTCCTCTTGCTGGCCATGGCGGCCACGATCCTCAGCAGCCTGGCCCTGGCGGGCGCTGTCATGCCGGGGGACGGCATCGGCGTGGCCAGCCATCTCCTGAAGGCGATGTCGATGCTGCTGGTGGCAGCGGCCCTCATGCAGGCCGGCGTCAGCCAGCCCTTCGCGCTGATCTGCCGGCGGCTCTCCGGCAGCCAAGATCGCCTGGCCCACGAGCAGACCCTCGACCGGCTGTGGACGCGCCTGCGGCACGCCGTGGTCCCCGCCCGCGAAGGGGACCAACTGACCACGGCCCTGCCGGTGCTGCGCCAGGGGCTGCTCGACCTGGATCTGCCGATCCTCGGCTGCGCCCTAACTCTCGTGGACGACTCGACCTCGCCGCCTGTCATCATCGCCCACTCCGTGTGCTGCGGGTCGCAGGAACCGTCGGGCGAGGCCGCCCCCACGGCCGCCGTCCTGCCGACGTGGGCCCGCGGGCGTCCCGTTCATTGGGATCTGTCAGAGAGGAACGCACCCCCCCTGCCCGTCCCGAGGGCCAGCCTGGAGGAACACGGGGTCCGCTGCGTCCTGTCCGTGCCTCTCGCCCAGGGACTGCTCACCGTGTGCAGCGCGCATCCCCAGGCCTTCTCGTCGGCGCGCGTCGATCTCGTGTCGCGCGTGGCCGCCGTCCTCGAGCGCGCCCTCGGTGCCCGGGCCGGTGCCCGCGGCGTCGAACTGCACCAGCGGGCGGCGGCGGAAGGCGGCCGCCGCCTGCACACGCTGATGACGAACCTGCCCGGTATGGTATGCCGGCGTCGCGTACGGCCCGCCGGTCGGCCGCTGCTGGAGTTCGCCAGCGACGGCGCCCTGGCCCTCACGGGCCACGACGCGGCCGCCCTCCGTGGCGGCGCACCCGACTACGGTGATCTCGTCGTCGCCGAGGATCGCGCCGCCGTCGTCCGGGCCATCGACGACGCCGTCGCCGCCGACTGCCCCTACGAAGTCGAGTACCGCATCCGCCGGCGCAACGGTGAGACCCGTTGGGTGTGGGAACGCGGCCAGGCCGTGGCAGGGGAGGCGGCGCACCTGGAGAGCTTCGTCACCGACGTGTCCGAGCGCCGCCGGACCGTCGACGCCCTGGCGGTCAGCGAGGCCCGCTGCCGGTCTCTCATGGACCACACGCGCGAGACGATCGTGCTGCTTGACCTGGCCGTCCCTATCGACGTGTCGCTGCCCGTGGAGGACCAGGTGCGCCGCTTCGCGGCGGAGGCCCGCGTGACCGCCTGCAACGACGCCGCGGCGCGGATCCTGGGGACCGACGAGGCACGGGTCGGTCGTCGCCTCCGGGAGGTCGGCGCCGGGCTCCTCGACAACGACCACCTGGCCCGCTTCGTGGCGGCCGGCTACGAGCTGCGCGACGACCTGGTGGCCGACGGCCAGCGGTGGTTCCTGCGCACGACGGCCGGCGTGGTCGAGGCCGGCCGCCTGGTGCGCGCCGCGATCACCCAGACCGAGGTGACGCGGCTGCGTGAGCAGGAGACCCAGATCCGGCTGCTGGCCGCCAGCGTCGAACAGGCCGGCGAGATCGTCATCATCACCGACACCCAGCCGACCATCCTCTACACCAACCCAGCCTTCGAAGCGATCACCGGGTACGGCCGCGCCGAGGCCCTGGGACGCAATCCCTCGCTGCTCAGCGGCACGCATGACATGGCCTTCGTCCGGGAGCTCTGGAAGACCCTGCGGGCCGGGCACACCTGGCAGGGGCGCATCGTCAGCCGCAGGAAGGACGGCTCCCCGTTCACCAAGGACGGCACCATCACACCGGTGCGCGACGACCGCGGCCGCGTCGTCAACTACGTGGCCGTCATGCGTGACGTGACCCGAGAACTGGAGGTCGAGGCGCGCAGCCAGGAGGCGCAGCGCATGGAGTCCCTGGGCGCCCTCGCCGGCGGCGTCGCCCACGACCTCAACAACATGCTGGCGCCGGTGCTGCTGGAATCGGACCGGCTGCTCACCGACCTGGCCGGCGGCGACCCGCGCCACGAGCGGCTGCGCAACATCCACGACTCGGCGCTCAAGGCCCGTGACCTCGTCCGTCAGCTGCTCCTCTTCGGGCGCCGCTCGACGACCGACCTGACGCGCCTCGACCTGGTCGCCGTGGTCCGCGGCCTCGAGCGCCTGCTGCGGACCAGCCTGCGGGACGGCGTGCACCTCTCCCTTGGCGTCCTGGAAGAGCCGCTGCCGGTGCGCGGCGATCGCGGCCAGTTGGAGCAGGTGGCGATGAACCTGGTCCTCAACGCCCAGGACGCCATGCCCGAGGGGGGGCGCGTCCGCGTGCTGCTGGCACGGGGCCAGGCCGACGCCGACGCCGACCTGGTGACCCCCGCCGTGGCCGGTGACTGCGTGGTGCTCACGGTAGAGGACACCGGGACGGGGATGGACGAAGCCACGCGCCAGCGCATCTTCGAGCCCTTTTTCAGTACCAAGGGATCGAATGGCACCGGCCTGGGACTGGCCACGACGTATTCCGTGATCGCCGCCCACGGCGGCGCCATCGGCGTTGCCAGCACCAGGGGAACGGGCACGTGCTTCCGCGTCTACCTGCCGCTGTGCGCCGGCGACGCGCGCACCATGCCGGCTGCGGAGGCGCCGCCGGTGCCGGCAGACACACAGGCGACAGGGGGGCGGCGGATCCTGGTGGTGGAAGACGACGAGGACATCCGCGGCGTCGTCACCAGGGTGCTGCAGGACTTCGGCTACCGAACCCTGGCCGCCGGCTCGGTGGCCGCGGCGGCCGCGGCCATCGCCGCGGGCCAGATCGTCCCGGACCTGGTCCTCACCGACCTGGTGCTGCCCGACGGCACCGGCCGCGACGTGGCGGCCCAGACCGCTGGCCTCCAGCCTGCACCCAGGTTGCTGTTCATGTCGGGCCACGGCCGCGACGAGGCCCTGGAGTCCGGCATCCTGCGGGCAGCGGACCCGCTGCTGACCAAGCCATTCACCGCTCGCGAGCTGCTGAGCCAGGTAGCGGACGCGCTGGCTCGGTGATCCGTCGCGGGCCGCCGGCTACGAGGCGTCTGGCCCGGCGGCCGGCTCGGAGAGCATCTCACACCCCTCCAGGTAGGAGGTGAACTGCCACCGGTCGGCCGCGGCCAACCGGTGCAGCCACGCACCGATCAGGTCGGCTGCGTCGATGAGGTCGTCCAGCAGGCTCAGGTCCTCTGCGTCCGCCCCACCGTCGCCGAAGCGGCGCTTGAGCAGCTCGGCGGCGGACATGATGACCATGAGGCGGTTGTTGATCTGATGATTGGCCGAGACGATGGCCGCCAGCGCCTCGCGCAGTCCCTGACTCTCCTGCACCATCACCAGGTTGCGGACGCGCAGGGCCAGCAGATGGATACTGCTGGGGGCCAGAAGGCTCTTGCTGATGAAGTCGACGGCGCCGTTGGCCAGGCCCCACGCGCGATCTTCGACGCTATCATGCTGCGTCAGAAAGACGACCGGGATACGCGCGTTTTGCGGCTGTTGCTGGAGCCAGTGCTGCAGCTCGAACCCTAGCCGCCCCGGCATCCTCACGTCCAGCAGCACCAGATCCGGGTCCAGCTCGACAGGGCCGCCAGGGCTTCGTCTACGCTGCTGGCCGTTCGCACCTCCAGGCCTTCTGCCTGTAGCGCCGGCTCCAGCAGCGCCAGCACGACGGGATCGTCGTCGACGACGAGTGCGCTTCCGGGGTGATCTGTCATTCGCCTCTCCATGGGGGATCTTGTTCCTTGGTCACGTCTGCTCCGTCCCTGCCGGGCCCGCTGCGTGCGGGACCCGGCCGGGACGGTTCGGGCAGGAGCGCACCGGGCCGCGGGAGGGTTGCGGTCAGTGCGGAGGGCTCGCCCGTCCCGCGACGGAAGCCCTCGGTGCCGTCTGCCGGTCGCCGCCGCCGAACACCTCGTCCTGCGTCAGGCGCCGCGGACCCCGCCAATCGCCGGCAGCCCGCGCCACAGCCGCAGAGCCCATGCGAGGGCCGAGAACACCGCCGCCCCGGTGAGGATGGCGGCCAGCAGGTGCAGACCGCCGTCGAGCAGGACCGTGGACCACCCCATCCGTCTACGGTCGTCTCCAGGTCACGGTGTAGGCGCAGACTCGATCGCCCCGGGCCCGGCACTCGCCATGCTCGATCGCGATGCCGTCCGCACCGCACATCTCCAGGGCCCGGTGGTGCCACCCGATCACGGTCAGGCAGTCGGTGACCGACACGTGGCCGGCGTCATGGGTCGTCAGCACTCCGGCCCGCGGCCCCGTGCGCCGGTATTCGCGCCGCCCGGAGTCGTAGTAGAGACCATAGATCTGCGGCGTGCCGTCCAGGAACGCATGCGGGTCGCCCGGCCGCAGGAAGGCGGCGTGTACGGAGCTCAGGTTGGCGGTCGCCGACGCCGCCCCGAGGCGCTCGAAGGTCTCGGCCCCGTCGCCGCCGACGACCTCGACGATGGCCCGCTGAAGACGCTCGTCCAGCGCGAATGGGATCCAGTCGGGAGCCAGCGTCCGGGTCACGGCGCTGCGCTCCGCCGGCGTCAGCGCCGCCAGCACCCGGCGCCGGACGTCGGCACCGAACTCGGCGTCGAGAAAGGAGAGGCGGGACCTGAGGATCGTCCCTTTGATGTCCGTCATGGCGCCGGCCATGCAAACGGTGTTCCAGGGGAGACGGCACGGCCCGGAGTGACACGACGAACCGGCGGCGGCGCGACCTGTCGCTCCGCGGCGACCCAGAGACGACAGCTTGTCGCCTGGGGGTGACAGTCTGAAGGGGACGGGAGAGACCGCGATCTCAACGGGGGACGGCGAGCAGCCTTGCGATCAGTTGCTGTGACCGCCGCGGAACGTCGACCGTGTCGCCGCAGGTACGGCAGGAGAACGGGACAGGCGCGGCGACGGCCCCCACGACAGCCTCCGGAGCCGGGTCCTCGGGCCGGCCGGCGGCCAGCGGCGGCCGGTCCAGCCAGTGCCAGTCGAGCCACCGGGTAGGCACGTGGCGCAGCAGCTCCGACTCGGGCAGCTCGACGTTGTAGTGGGTGCCGCAGCTGCAGGACAGGGGAAAGACGACCATGGCTGCCTTCTATGCTGGTGGTGCGGCCGCCTCCGTGCCGACGGTCCGCCGGCCGGACGCCAGCAAAGTCCATGCTGCCCGGCTCCGATGCGGATGCGCCTGCAGGCATGGGGTTTGCGAGTGTCTCAGGGAGAACCGGGCACGTGCTTACCCCTCCGTGCCGGAGTCACGGATTCGCAGCCGCCCACGAATACTGAGGAAGGCACGATGAATGTCCATAGCCTGCCAGGCCCGCGCCTCTCGCTGCCGACTGCGCCGCGAAGCTGCCCGACGACGCCGCCTCCCGGGGCCCCGCGGGCTGTGGCGGATGAGGACCAAGGGCCCCCGTGTCCCGCTGCGGACCCGCAGCGCTCCTACGGTCAGGCCGCCAACCTGAACGCGTCTGAGGCCCAGCTGCGCTGCGTCAACCTGCGGCTGCGGCAACTGGAGAAGCAGGCGCCGGAGCCGGCACGGGACAGACGGCCCTGGCCTGGAGTCACGGCGGCCCTGCAGCGCCTGCATGGGAGCCGCGCTCGATTGGCCAAGCGCGTGGCGCGCCTGCGGCACGACGTGCAGGGGGGTCTCGAACGCGCCGAGACCATGGCCGACCGGTCGGCGGCGAGAGTGTTGGCGCAGGGTCTTCGCGACCAGTTGAGGCCCGAGGACGCGACGCTCGCCGCTCGCCACCTGGACCCGGACGTAGCGGTAACGCTCCTGGTCCCGGGCTCTTAGCTCGCCTCGGCCAAGCGCCGCCGCATCTCCACCTCCACGGCCTGCAACTCGGCGGACACCGCCTGTAGGTGCTTGTCGATGCCGTCCGCCATCCCCTGAGCGGCGCTGTCCTCGATCTGACGGCAGAGGGCCTGCAGGAGCGGGGCACCCAGCTCGCGAGCACCGCCGCACAGGGTGTGAGCGGCGATCTCCAGGGAGGTCAGATCGCCGGCCGCCAGGGCATCCTGCATGGCCGACAGCCGTTTCGGCGCGTCGTCGAGGAAGACGTCCACGTAGAGCTGCAGGCTGACGCCTCCGGTCGCCTCCCGCGAACGCAGATCCTCCCACACGGCGCGGTCGACGAGGTCCTCTGCCTGGGGATGCTCGGGGGCCGGGCCGCTGTCGGCCGCCTTCAGCACCATCTTGCGCAGCTGCCCCGGCGACAGGGGCTTCGGCAGATAGCCGTCCATCCCGGCCTGGCGGAAGCGCTCCTCGTCGCCCTGCAAGGCATGCGCCGTCAGGGCCACGATCGGCACGTGACAGCCGCTGGCGGCCTCCTCGCGACGGATGCGCTGCGTCGCCTCGACGCCGCTCATGCCGGGCAGCTGCACGTCCATCAGGATGATGTCGTAGTCCCCCTCCATGGCCATGGTGACGGCACACTCGCCGTCGACCGCGATCGCCACCTCGTGCCCCTCCAGCCGCAGGAGGTCGGCGGCGACGATCTGGTTGACGGGGTTGTCCTCCACGAGGAGGACGCGGATGGTGCGCCGCTCCACCGCCTCGAGGTCGAGATCTGGCAGCGGCGGCACGCTCGACTCCACCAGGGGCAGGACCATGGCCACGCGCGTCCCGGCGGCTGGCGCGCTCCGCATCTCCAGGCGGCCGCCCATCAGCTCCACCAGCCGCACGGACAGCGGCAGCCCCAGCCCGCACCCCTCATTCCTGCGCGCCGCGGAGGCGTCGGCCTGCCCGAAGGGCGCCAGCGCCCGCGTCTGCTCCTGTGGCGACATGCCGATGCCCGTGTCGGTGACCGCCAGGGTCAGGCGCGGCCCACCGCCACCATCCGCGCCGGCCGAGACCTGCACCTGCACGGAGCCGCTCTCGGTGAACTTGACCGCGTTGTCCAGCAGCTCACCGAGAACCTGGCTCACACGGCGTCGATCACCCACCACCCACCTGGGCACGCCTGCGTCCACCTGGCTTTCCAGCCACAGCCCCCGGGACTCGGCCGCCGCACGGCGCTCGGCCAGCACCGCGGCTACGAGCCCGTGGACATCGAAGGGCGCCGTCTCCAGTTCGACCATCCCGGCCTCGACGCGCGCCAGATCGAGGACGTCGCCGACCATGTCGACCAGTCTCTCGGTCGAGCTCTCGATCAGCGTCACCCGCTCCGCCTGCTGCGGCGTGAGCTCGGTGCTGCGCAGCAGCTCCGTCAGGCCCATGATCCCGTGCAGGGGCGTGCGCATCTCGTGGCTGACGCTGGCGAGGAACCGGGTCTTGGCGGCATTCGCCGCGTCTCGCTGCATGATCCGCACGGCCATGTCGTGCAACTGCACGCCCAGGTCGTCCAGCTCGGTGATGCAGAGCGGCGGCGGCGGCAGGACGACCTCCTCGTGCCCGACCTCCTGGCTGTAGCGACCCAGCCGCTGCAGCGGCCCCAGCAGGAAGCGGCGCCCGACGATCACCGCCAGCACCGCGACGAGTGCCGAGGCCAGGGCCAGCAGCCCGGCGGCATAGCCGGCCAGGCGCAGCAGCGCCGCGCGCGTGGGGCCGCCGTCGACCTGGTAGCGCAGGGTGACCCCCAGCTCCGCGTCGTCTACCTGCGCCACCGGGCCGTCCACCGGCGTTTTGCCGTAGGTCGCGACGACGTCGTCATGGAGCAGGAGTTCCAGGCGACCACGCGCGGTGGAGCTGTCGCTCAGGTGCCCCAGGCGGACCTGCGCGAGGAGGACGCCTTCGGTACTGCCCCCGTAGGCCACGGGAACGGCGATGGTGCACAGGGCGCCGCCCCCGGTGTCCCGGCTCCAGGCAAGGTCGCGCCCGCCGCCGGCCGCCAGCAGGCGCGACGCCGGGTCCGCGGCGGCGGCGGTGGCGAAGGCGGTGCTGACGTGAATGGGCCGTCCCTCGAAGTCCAGCAGCGCCATAGGGCAGCGTTCACCGAGGAGACGCACGGTCTCCAGGTAGTCGACGATGCTGGCACGACGGCTGTCGGGCTGCATGACGCCCTGCCTGACGATGGGCAGGGAGGCGTAGTCCCGCAGGACCACGGTGCGCTCGTCGACGTAGCGCCGCAGATCGGCCTGCACCAGGGCCAGCTCCTCGCGGGCCGCCTGCTGGGTCTGCCGCCGCAGCAGCGTCGAGGTGCTCGACACCAGCATGACCCCGAGAATGCCGAACAGCACCAGGGAGCTGATCAGTCCGTAGAGCCGCAGGCCGTGGGCCAGCGACATGCGTTTCCGGCTCACGGCCGTCGCCTCCCGGCCGCGGCCTCGATGCCGATGCGCCCCGACGCGTCGTAGCGGGCCATGGTCAGATCGCCGGCTCCCAGGGCTTCGTGGGCGTCGGGCGTTCCCGGCACGTACGGTCCGAAGGGCCGCTCGTAGGCCCTCAGCAGACCTTGGACCGGCTGCCCAAGGTCCTCGAAGGCGGCCTTGACGCGCAGACGCGTGGCGGCCATGTCCGGGCCCCAGCCGCTCTGCTCGAGCGCCGCCCGCAGCAGCAGCGTCAGGTCGTGGGCGTGCACGAACCCGGCCGGCGCCGCCAGGTCTTCGAAGGTCTGCGCCGCCAGCGGCATGGCCTGGCGCGCCGACTCCAGGGCCCGCTGGTGGGCCGGCGTCGGCCCGGAGGCGGGCGTGAAGCGGGTCTGCAGGAACCGCAGGTCCAGCCGCGACAGGCGGTCTGGCCCCAGATCGCGGACGAAGCCGCCGCCGGTGATGCCCCAGTGACTGCGCATCGGCAAGCGCTCCTCGGGCGGCAGATCGGCCATGGCCGCCGCCAGCTTCGCGCCCTCCGGGGCGTTGGCCACCAGCAGCACCACGTCGGCACGGCTGGCCAGCACGTCACGCAGCAGCAGGCGAGCCCCCAGGTCGCTGAGGCCCCAGCTGAACCAGCCGACCCCCGCCGCATGCTCCCCCGCCGCCACCAGGGCGGCCGTCATGGTCCGCTCGTTGCTCTCCCCCCAGCCGGTCTGTTCAAGGAGCAGGTAGGGGCGGGTGTAGCCCTGGGCCAGGGCGTCGCCGACGATGTGGGCCCCGGCCAGGGCGTCGTCGACGGACAGACGGAAGACCCAGTTCTCCCCGGTCGCCGGGCGCGTGATCGGCGCCGCCGCCGCCCAGGGATCCAGCAGCAGCACGCGCCGCTTGTTGATGAAGTCCAGGTTGTCGAGCACCGGCGGCGAGTGCAGGCCGCAGACCATGGCCAGGGCCAGGGAGTCTTCGGCGAAAGCCTCCAGGTGGCGGCGGCTGCGGCGCGAGTTGCCGCGGTGGTCCTGCAGGACGAGCCGCACGGGCCGCCCCGCCAGCGAGTCGCCCGCCGCGCGCAGCGCCGCGCGCACGCCGGCCTCGATGGCCGTCCCCGCCGCGGTCATCTGGGTGCGGTCGGCGCTGACGTAGAGGTGGACGGACCGGTCCTCGGCGACGGCCATCACGGCCCACAGCACGATCAGTGCGCTTGCGGCTCTCACCAACCTTCACTCCGTGGCCAGGCGCGCTCAGGGGCGGCCCGCCGGGGGCTTGGAGGTCGGCAGATCCACCCGGACCCGCGTGCCCCCCTCGGCACGCGCCTCGGCGGTCACCGTCCCGCCGATCAGCCGCGCCAGGCCGTTGACCAGGTCCAGACCGATCCCGCCTTTCTCCTGCCCGGCACCTGCCATGCCCTTGCCGTCGTCCTCGACGACGATGGTCGCCAGGTCGGCACAGCGGTGGAGGCCGACGGCGACGCTGCCGCGCGCGTCGGCCGGGAAGGCGTGCTGCAGCGCGTTGGTCACCAGCTCGTTGACGATCAGTCCCACGGGCAGCATGTCCGGCAGGGACACGTCGGCGGCGTCGATGTCGACGTGCACGCGGATGCCGTCGGGCGTGATCTCCCGCAGGTCGCGAACCAGGGACACAAGGTAGCGCCCCACGTCCGAGGCGGCCACGTCGTGCAGACGGTCGTGGGCACGTCCCATGGCGGTGACCCTGCGGATCACCCGGTCGGTGAGAGCACGCACCTCCTCCGTCCCCGACTTGCGCACCTCCATGCGCATGAGGCTGGGGATGAACTGCAGGTTGTTCTTGACGCGGTGATGGATCTCTCGCAGCAGCCGCTTCTGACGCTCCACGGCCTCGGCCAGCTCGCGGGCCTGCTGGCGCTGCGTCTCCTCGAGGGCCCGACGGCGGCCGACGTCGCGGGCAACCACCACGAAGCGAGACCCGTCCTCCTGCCCCTCCGACACCCGGCTCACGCGCACCTCGACCCACAGGAGCCGGTCGCGCTGATCGTTGATCTGCACGTCGACGGCGGCGGTCTCCGTCGCGGCACCGGCGTCGGCTTCGGCGCTCATGACCGCCTGCAGGGCCGCCTGCGTGGCCTGCGGGTAGCGCTGCGCCGGCGGCAGGGCGCAGTAGGCGCACGGGTCGTGGCCGGTGAGCTCGCGGATCGACGGCGTCACGTAGAGGATTCCCTGGTCCTCGTCCATGGTCCAGACCACGTCCTTCATCGCCTCCGCCAGCAGCCGGTAGCGGCGCTCGCTGGCGACCAGGGCCTCGGTGCGCTCTGCCACCTGCGCTTCCAGACCCAGGCGGTAGCTGGCCAGCTCCAGGAAGACACGCACCTTGGCCAGCAGGACCTCGGGCACGAAGGGCTTGACGATGTAGTCCACGGCCCCCACGTCGTAGCCGTCGAACTGGTGCTGCTCGTCGGCGTAGGCGGCGCTGACGAAGATGATGGGCATCTGCGCCGTGTTGGGGTCGCCGCGCAGCAGCTTGGCGACCTCGTAGCCGTCCATCTCCGGCATCTGCACGTCGAGGATGACCAGGGCGAAGTCGTGCCGCAGGGTCAACTCCAGGGCTTCCTGGCCGCTGTTGGCCCGCAGGATCACGACCCCCGTGTCGGCGAGGATCTCCTCCAGGGCCACGAGGTTGGCGGGACGATCATCGACGATGAGGATCCGCAGCCCGAGACGGGCGCCGGCTGGCGCCGGTGCGGCCTGGTAGGTCATGGGGACACCTTCTTCTTGTAGATCCGCGCCGCGTCGTCAAGGCACTCGAAGCGGTCGGCCACGGATGAGAAGGCCAGACGCTCTGAGTCCCCCAGGCAGAGGAAGCCGCCATAGCAGAGGCTCTCCCACAGCAGTTCGAGGACGTGCTCCCGCAGGGAGTCGTTGAAGTAGATCATGACGTTGCGGCAGAAGACGACCTGCATCTCCCCGAAAGAGCTGTCCATCGCCAGGTTGTGGCGCGCCGTGGTCACCGCGCCGCGCAGATCCTGGGCCATGACGGCGGCACCGTAGTAGGCGTGGTAGTGATCCGACAGGGCACCCTCGCCGCCGGCCGCGTGGTAGGCCTTGGTCCCCTGGCGCAGCACGTTGAGCGCGTAGATCCCCTCCGCCGTGGTGCGCAGGCCGGACTCGTTGATGTCGGTGGCGTAGACCGTGGTCCGGGGCAGGAGGCCGGCCTCCCGCAGCAGGATGCCGAAGGAGTAGACCTCCTCGCCGGTGGCACAGCCGGCGTGCCACACCTTGCAGGTCGGCCAGGTGCGCAGCAGAGGGATCACCTGGTGCCGCAGGGCTCGGTAGACCTCGGGGTCGCGGAACAGGCTGGTGAAGGAGACCGAGAAGCAGGACAGCAGGTGGTGGAAGGCGGCCCGGTCGCGCAGGATGCGGGCCGCCATGTCCAGGTAGGTC
>Ga0233439_10003393_pt1 | contig 16607 bp, 21 predicted proteins | sample SI_123_September_6_FD_182713 | JGI IMG/M metagenome (GOLD analysis project Ga0233439, IMG submission 182713) | Seawater microbial communities from Saanich Inlet, British Columbia, Canada - SI_123_September2016_100_MG | ecosystem: Environmental > Aquatic > Marine > Inlet | place: Canada: British... | reverse complement strand
ACGTGCAGCAGTCAATTCATCTAAAGTATTTTGTAGTAACTCTTTACAAAGATTGCACAGGTCATCAGTAGGTAATATTTCAGTTTTTAGTATGCTCGGCCAGCGGAGAATATCTGCTACGCTTAGGCTCTGTGAATCTGGCAAGGCAGTTTTCACCGTGTGATTCAATTCTAATAATCTTTGCAATAACTCAGCATTAATTTTTTGCGTTTCTTCATTAGCAGATAGCTGATTGAAGCTCATATAGCAATCTACTTTTCCACGATTTAACTTAGAAGTTATAAGCTCACGCATTGAAGGTTCTAATACACGAAATTTGTCAGGAAGGCGAAATTGAATATCGAGATAGCGATGATTAACTGAGCGTAACTCTAGACTCAGGGCTCCCTGAGAAGATTCTTTCGTGGCTATTGCATAACCAGTCATGCTGTAGATCATAGATAACTTATCCGCTGAAGAGTTCTGAATACGTTAAAATAATGGATATGTACATGTAAGCTATATTATCGCGAATTATGTACATACAATTTATGCCTTCTAATCATCAAATATTTTTGATGAGATTCACATGAAAATAATTCTATGTGATGAAAGAAAGTTTTCAACTTACTATACACTATCATAAAGGTTCTAATAACTATGCGCCCTAGTAATCGTAAACCGAATCAGCTTAGACCAGTTAAAATAACACGGCATTATACTAAGCATGCAGAAGGTGCTGTGATGATCGAATTTGGCGACACTAAGGTGCTCTGTACTGCTAGCATATCTGAAAAAATACCTTTTTTTCTTAAAGGCAAAGAGCAGGGCTGGCTAACAGCAGAATATGGTATGTTGCCACGCTCAACTGATGAGCGTATGCAGCGGGAAGCTGCCAGAGGTAAACAGTCAGGGCGAACTATGGAGATCCAGCGTCTTATCGGACGTGCATTGCGTTCAGTAGTAGACCTAAACAAACTTGGCGAGAGAACTATCCAGATTGACTGCGATGTAATTCAGGCGGATGGAGGTACTCGTACTGCCAGTATTACAGGAGCGTTCGTTGCGTTACATGATGCAGTAGAGACGCTGTTAAACAAACAGCTGATACAGAGCACTCCAATTCTAGATCATGTTGCAGCCATATCCGCTGGCATTTATAAGGGTAATCCGGTGCTAGACTTAGACTATATAGAAGATTCTGGATGTGATACTGATATGAATGTGGTAATGACGGGGAGTTCTGGTTTGGTAGAAATACAGGGAACTGCAGAGGGCGTTTCATTCAATCGTGAGGAATTAAATCATATGCTGGATATGGCCCAATATGGCATAGAAGATCTGATTACTATTCAGAAGAAAGCACTAGCAACCATCTAAGCCAAATATTAATCATGAAAAAAGTAGTTATTGCCAGTAACAATTCAGGGAAATTAAAAGAATTTACTCATTTGTTTGAACCTTTAGAAATTAAGGTATTTCCTCAGTCTGTATTCAATGTAGCTGAAGTAGAAGAGCCATTCCAGACTTTCATAGAGAATGCCCTGGTGAAGGCACGTCATGCCAGTAAACAAACTGGATTACCTGCATTAGCAGATGACTCTGGAATCTGTGTGGATGCGCTGAATGGAAGGCCGGGAGTTTATTCAGCGCGTTATGCGGGAGAGCCTAAATCTGATCAGCGTAACAACCAGCTGTTGATTGAAAACCTAAGAACCAAACAGGATCGTCGTGCACATTATTACTGCATTATCGTTCTGGTGCGTTATGCTGATGACCCACAACCTATCATAACTGATGGGAGCTGGTATGGCAGAATTGTTCTGGAGCCAAGGGGTACAGGTGGATTTGGTTACGATCCCTATTTTTATCTTCCGGATTTGGGAAAGACTGCCGCTGAACTTCCCATTGAGGATAAAAACCTTATAAGCCATCGTGGAAAAGCCTTAATGCGCTTGACTAGGTACATTAATGAAGAAGCATTAGGTGGCCTTGGAAAGGATTCAGAATAGTTAACCTTTTTAATGTAGAAGCCAGGAAGTATATTTTTCTGTTTGATATAAATTTACTATGGCTTCAATAATTTCTCCTTCTGATATATTTAACTCTCAAGCTCCGGAGCTGAAGCAGCTCCCGCCATTGGGCCTCTATATCCATATTCCATGGTGCGTAACGAAATGTCCATATTGTGATTTTAATTCGCATCAAGTTAATGGGAATGTGGATTCGCTAGAACATGAGTACGTATCCAGGCTAATCCGTGATTTGGAAATCGCATTGCCTCAAATCTGGGGCCGTAAAATTAGCAGTATTTTTTTTGGTGGGGGAACGCCAAGTTTATTCAGTGCTCGAGCAATTGATACGATACTGACGGCAGTAAGAACATTAGTACCTTTAGAGGATCAGATTGAGATTACTTTAGAGGCTAATCCCGGCACATTTGAATCAAAAAAATTTGCTGATTTTCATACTGCAGGGATTAATCGTTTGTCTATTGGCATACAAAGTTTTAATCCAACACATCTCCGTAATCTTGGGCGTATTCACAATGACAAGGAAGCGCGTCATGCAGTAAAAATTGCACAGAAGTATTTCAAAAACATAAACCTTGATCTGATGTATGCACTTTCCAACCAGACACTTGAGGAAGCAGCAGAAGATATTGAGGCCGCATGCAATTTTAATGTGCAGCATATTTCTGCCTATCATCTTACATTAGAACCAAATACATTATTTCATCGTTATCCACCACCCTTACCAGATGATGAGCTATCTGCAAATATGCAACTAATGATTGAAGAAAGGCTTGAGAGAAGTGGTTATATAAATTATGAGACTTCAGCATTTGCTTGCCCAGGATACAAATCAAAGCACAACTTAAACTATTGGCTTTTTGGAGATTATCTTGGTATCGGAGCAGGCGCACATAGCAAAATTAGTTTTGCAGACAGGATAGTGCGGCAGGTACGCTATAAAAATCCAAAGGAGTATCTTCTCAAAGAAATAGTAGGTATGAATTCTCCGAATGTCCTATTACAGGAGCAGCATGAGGTAAGTAAGAATGACAGGTGGTTTGAATTTTTAATGAATGCTTTGAGACTTACGGATGGATTTGAAATAGCGTTATTACAGGAACGTACTGGTCTATCAATTACGGGAATCCAACAACAGCTTAATGAAGCTGAGCAGCGTGGATTAATAATACGCAGTCATTCCCATATGGCTCCAACGCTAACTGGGAAGCGTTTTCTTAATGATTTATTGCAGATTTTTCTTCCGGAAAAATGAAATGGATAACAGAATTAATTACTAATATGAATTAGGAATCAATTTTTTTGAATACTAGATCCCAAACTTTATGACCTAATCGTAAACCACGTTGTTCAAATTTAGTTAATGGACGGTATTCTGGGCGCTGCACGAAATCTCTTGCTGTGTTGGTTAGACTCAATTCATTGCTCATTACTTCCAGAATCTGATCCGCATAATTATTCCAATCAGTAGCCACATGTATATAGCCACCTGGTTTTAGGTGCTTGCACAAGAGTGATATAAATTCTGGTTGAATTAGTCTTCGTTTATGGTGGCGTAATTTAGGCCATGGGTCAGGAAAGAAAATATGAATCCCATCAAGATATTCTTGTGGGAACATATTGTTCACTACCTCTACGGCATCATGTTGGACAATACGTAAATTAGTTAATTTAAATTCTTCAATTTGTTTTAATAAACTACCTACACCTGGTGTGTAAACCTCAATTGCAAGATAGTCATTTTGTGGGTGTGACCTGGCAATGGAGACTGTTGTTTCACCCATGCCGGATCCTATTTCAAGGTATCTTGGGGCCTCTCTCCCATAAACTATTTCGAAATTAAGAAGATCTTTCGTGTAGGGCACGCCATATTTCGGGAGCAAATCTTCATATGCACGACGCTGTGCATTTGAGACTCGACCTTGTCGGAGTACAAAGCTACGAATAACATTATGTTGTTGTGGCATTTAAGATAGAGAAAAATAAATCACGCAAATTTATTTTTGGAAATTGTATTATTTATTGGTGAGCTAGGACTAGCATTATATGTTGTTCTTTTTTTCATTCTTCCTGCTAAGAAAGCATCACGCCCTGCCTCTACCGCCTTTTTCATTGCCGAAGCCATTAATATAGGGTTTTCCGCGGCAGCAATTGCAGTATTCATTAGCACTCCATCACAACCAAGCTCCATAGCAATGGTCGCATCGGAAGCTGTACCTACACCAGCATCAACAATCACTGGAACGTTTGTATTATTAATAATTATTTCTAAGTTCCATGGATTCAGGATACCCATACCTGAGCCTATTAATGATGCTAATGGCATTATGGCAACACAGCCTATATCTTCTAGTTGTTTCGCGACTATAGGATCATCCGAGGTATATACCATTAAATGGAATCCTTCCTTTACTAGAATCTTTGCAGCTTTAATAGTTTCTACGACATTAGGATAAAGTGTATCTGGATCGCCAAGTACTTCTAATTTTGCCAGGTTGTGCCCATCGAGTAGCTCGCGAGCAAGGCGTAGAGTACGTATTGAATCATCAGCGGTGAAACAACCAGCTGTATTAGGTAGCAGGGTAAAGTCTGATGGGGGTAGCTGGTCTAATAAATTTGGTTCATCAGCATTTTGACCAATATTAGTACGACGAACTGCGATGGTGATAATTTGAGAGCCGCTAGCATTAATTGCTTCACGTGTTTGAGTAAAGCTTTTATATTTACCCGTTCCGACCAAAAGTCGTGACGAATATTCCTTGCCGTGAATAATTAAATTGTCCATGAAATTTTTTGGGTCTATTTACAGAGAGAAGGAATCTTGTGCAGTAAGAGAGATCATCCTCCTCCTACAGCAACTACTATTTCAAGTTGATCTCCATCTACTAGAGCTTGCTCTTTAAACTTACTACGAGGAACAATCTGACCATTATACTCAATGGCAATACGCTTGTTATTAAGGGTCATTCGTTCTAACAGCTGGGCCACATTCAATGTAGACTCAAAGTGTTGTATTTGACCGTTTATGATGAGTTGTATCATGTTAAAGAACATCCGAGAATCAGTTAAAATTGAGAATCTAAGCAAGATTTATTTTAGCACGCGAGTATAGCTCAATGGTAGAGTGGAGGCCTGTCCAGCTAGCGACGAAGACTCTGTTCCTTTCATCTCTTCATCCGTTCCTCTTAATTAGTGATGGATCGTTATTTAAAACATAAATCAGACACTCCAAATTTTGAGCAATAAACCGGATTTTAATTTTTCTTTTCAGATCATACATTGGCAGAAGGCCCATGGCCGACATGGTCTTCCTTGGCAAAATACGCATGATCCCTATGCTATCTGGTTATCTGAGATAATGTTGCAACAAACCAGAGTCGCTACGGTAATTCCATATTATCAGCGATTTCTACAGTTCTATCCTAATATTAAGAGCCTCTCATTAGCATCCCTTGACGAGGTTTTAGCTTTATGGAGTGGCTTAGGTTACTACTCGCGTGGAAGAAACCTACATAAATCAGCAAATTTAATTGTAAGAAATTATGGAGGCAAATTTCCATCTGAGCATAATTCTATAAAACAACTTCCCGGAATAGGGCGTTCTACAGCTGCTGCAATACAGGTTTTTGCTTTTGGAAAACGCTATGCAATACTAGATGGTAATGTGAAGCGTATTCTTACGCGGTATTTTGGTGCGAAAGGCTATCTTGGTGAGAAAAAATTAGATACATTATTATGGAAAAAAGCTGAAGATCTTTTGCCAGAAAGCAAGACAAAGGGAGATATCGAGGCATATTCTCAGGGGTTAATGGATCTAGGATCAACCATTTGTACTCGAAATAAGCCAAAATGTGCTGTATGCCCCATTCATCTTAAGTGTGCTGCATTACAGGAGAATAAAGTAGGAGAATTTCCTGCTGCTAGGCCTAGAAAATTGTTGTTGGTAAAAGAAACGATATTGTTAATGATAATTAGGCGGAAGGAGATTTTGTTGGAACGGCGACCTTCAAAAGGTATTTGGGGTGGGCTTTGGTGCTTACCTGAAATGCCGGTCAATGAGGATATTTCTTTATATTGCGATCAAAAATTTGGATTAAAGATTAAACAGCTGGCTCATATACCATCAGTTGATCATTCTTTTACACACTTTAAATTACGGATTTATCCAAAATCAATGTTAGCTGACTCAAAGAAATTGGTGATTAACAAAGGTGAGCAGAAATGGATACCTTTTTGCCGAGTGATGGAACTTGGGATCCCAGCGCCAGTTAGAAGCCTATTAAACCTAAATTTTATTAAAGAATAAGCTCAAATAATGGAAATGTGGCAGGAGTGGAGAAAGAAAAAGAGAATTGAACTGTTAGCTTGCAGAGAAGCAGTTACTAATAATGATCGTACTCGATGGAGTATAGAAGTATCCAGTTTGTTGGAACATGGATTCCCAGTTTTATGTAAAAGTACAGTTGGATTCTACTGGTCGTACCGTGGGGAGTATGATCCCCAACCCGTAATGAGCGCTTTACAAAAGCGTGGAGCGGTACTTGCTTTGCCTGAAATAGAAGGCAAAGAAAGACCGTTATGCTTCCGTAGGTGGTGGAAAGAAGCTCCAATGAAAATTGGTGCCCATAATATTCCTGTTACTGATAATACTGAACGGGTAGCGGTAAATGCAATAATAGTACCAATGCTTGGTTTTGATACTAAGGGGTATCGGCTTGGTTATGGTGGTGGTTATTATGATCGTACAATTAGCGGGATAAATCCGCGCCCTTTGTTAATTGGTGTGGCATTTGAAATTCTTCGGTTAGAGGATATCTATCCTAGGCCACATGATGTTGCTATGGATTTTATTGTAACTGAAGCAGGTATTTTTCAGGTATCTAAACAGGGTATGTCAAGAATTTTTACAGATAAGTGTGCATTAGAGAATTCATAGTCTAGGAGAAATTTTTTGTAGTAAATTAGGACGTACCGTTTAGATATGAGACAGTATTTTATAAGCCTTCTTTACCCCAACGCGGAATAAGAGAATGTTCTACATTCAGGTGATCGAGTATTCTGGCAACTACAAAATCTATAAGATCCTGTACGCTTTCAGGGTGATGATAAAACCCAGGATTAGCGGGAAGGATAACTGCACCACACTGTACTAGTTTTTGCATATTTTCCAAATGGATAGCAGAGAATGGCGTTTCACGGGGAACTAGTATTAGTTTACGGTTCTCCTTCAGCATTACGTCTGCAGAACGTTCTATCAGATTTTGTGCTAGTCCTGCTGCTACTGCTGCTAATGTCCCCATTGTGCAGGGGCAAATTATCATAGTGTCTGCTGGATTAGAACCAGATGCTACAGGTGCAAACCATTCCTCTCTTCCAAATACACGTAACTGGCCTTTTTCCGCCTTAAAACGTTGACTTAAAAATTCTTCTGTTTCTTTGGTACGAGAAGATAGTGCTAATTTCATTTCTTGTTGTGCAACAATTTGAGCTGCTTGTGAGTACATTAGAAAAACATGATTCCCGCTGTCTAATAATTTCTCTAGGAGCCTTATGCCATAAGGCATACCAGAGGCGCCCGTGAATGCAAGTGTAAATGTTCGTGGGGTGTTCTTCATTTTTTTAGAAATTTTTGTTTTTTTAGATGATACTAACTTTCTTTATTTTCCATCTCTTGCTCATGTCTTTCAAGAAAATCTTGAGTGCTGTTTATACCACGTAATTGTAATACATAGTTACGTACGGCTGCCTCAACTAGAACTGCTAGATTGCGTCCTGCAGCAACATGGATAATAACCTTACGGATATTTAGGCCCATAATATTCTCATTAACGTTCTCAATTGGAAGCCGCTCAAGTTCATTAAAATCAGAGCTACTAGCTTTCTTCAAATGAACGATAAGGTTCAAATTTTTTCTTCTTCGTACCGCAGTTTCACCAAAAATAATACGAATATTTAGCATCCCAAGTCCGCGTACTTCAAGAAAATCTCTTAATATTTCCGGACAATAGCCTTCTAAAGTTTCTGGAGCAATACGGTTCAGTTCCACTACGTCATCGGCAACGAGGCCATGACCTCGGCTCACTAATTCTAGCGCGAGTTCACTCTTCCCGACGCCACTTTCTCCAGTAATCATTACACCCATACCTAATACATCAAGTAGAACACCGTGCATGCTGTCTGTTGGAGCAAGCACCCGCCATAAATAGGGGCGTAGTCGCCACATTATTTCTAAGCTAGATCGTTCTGAACATAAAATAGGAGTTTGAGTAGATACAGCTAATGCACTCAGAGAGTCTGGTATTGGCACACCTCCCGCAGCAATAATACATGACATGCCGCTCTCGGAAAGACGCTGTATATTCGCTTTTAGCGATTCTTGATCAAGCTGATTGAGGTGATCTGCTTCATCTTTGCTCAATACTTGTATCCAATTGGGATGGATAAAATTTAGATGTCCAATTAGACCTTGATTAGTTTGAGAGGCGGTTTCATGTATAAATTTTTTATCGCCATCTTCCGTACCTGATTTCCAGGTTAACCCTAGTTTTTCCCTATTTTTTTCAAATAGTTGCGTTATGCTGATTTGAGGCATTCGGCGTCCAATTAGAAATTATTTGATAAGTTTCTTCATTATCATTGCTTGTGAGTAGGCTTTCCCGAAAACTTTTAACACTAAACATTTGAGCTAATTCGCTTAGAACTTGTAAATGCTGATCAGTTGCTTTCTCCGGTACTAATAAAATACAAATAAGATTAACTGGTCTTCCGTCCGGAGCTTCAAATAAAATTGGTTCTTTCATTCTAAAAAATGCAGCAGCAGCTTTAGATAAGCCTTTGATTCTCCCATGTGGAATTGCTACACCCTGACCTAGTCCAGTAGAGCCAAGTTTCTCTCTTGCGAATAAGCTGTCAAATACTTTGCTTTGTGCAATATGTAAAGTATTTTCAAATAACAGTCCAGCTTGCTCAAATACCCTTTTTTTACTAGTGGCATCTAAGTCTACAATAATATTTGACGCCGGTAATATTTGTGTAATTAGGTTCATATAAAAAATTTATTTTAATTTGTTAAATCTAGAAAATTATTTAAGATAGCTATAGGCATACTTTAAATCTAGCTAGGTGTTAGATATGGAAATATCCTACCTGCTTTTTTGTAATATTTATTTTCAGCATAAAATTTATTTAATCCGAATGCTCAGGATCCTGATTTTTAAGATTATTGTTACTGCGGCGAGTTGTATTTTTTTCTTTATTTTTTATAATTCCGCGGTCTAGTTTCTCAACTAAGCTATCAATAGAGGCATACATATTAGAACTGTTCGCTTCGGCGAATATATCCTTACCACGTAGGTGTACATTAGCTTCAGCTTTCTGGCTTAATTTTTCTACTGACAGTGTTACATTAATATCAATAATATTGTCAGAATGATTCTTTATTTTAACTAATTTGGCAGAAACATAGTTGCGCATAGCCGGGGTAATTTTTACGTGGTTGCCAGTAAGATTTAAATTCATCATGGCTCCTTAACTTTAGTTAATTTTCAAGTTGAACATTACTATATTTAGCTTCATTTTGATTTTCTATTATCTCTTATTTCTAGTAAGTGATTCTCGTGATTCGCTCAATTTATTGATTGAAATCAAGTTCTGATTATTTTAATTGGGGGTGTAAGTGCAGGGCCCTTCAATAATTTAAATCGAAGAATAAATATCATATTTTTTAGGTATGTATATTTTCTGCAGATTTATACAAAAATAATCCTTGAATTTATAATTTAAAGTGTTCTCCTAAATATACCTTTCTGACACTTTCATTACAAATAATTTCATCGGGCACGCCTTGAGCTAGAACGGTACCCTCACTAATGATATAGGCTCGATCACAGATTCCTAATGTTTCTCTTACGTTATGATCTGTAATAAGAACTCCAATACCACGTTCCTTAAGAAAGCTAATAATCTTCTGTATGTCCAATACTGCTATAGGGTCTACCCCTGCAAATGGTTCATCTAATAATATGAATCTTGGTTGTGTTGCTAGTGCTCGTGCAATCTCAACGCGACGACGCTCGCCGCCAGACAAACCGAGTGCAGAATTGGTTCTCAGGTGGCTGATATTTAGATCGTCTAATAAATTATCCAGGTGTAGTTCTATTTCATCTGGATTATAATCCTGCAGTTCTAGAACTGCGCGGATATTATCTGCTACAGAGAGGTGTCGGAAGATTGATGCCTCTTGCGGTAGATAGCCTAGGCCAAGAAGAGCGCGACGATGTACCTGCATATGGCTTAAATCGAGTTCATCTAAGGATATGCTTCCTCCATCAAGTGGAATCAATCCGACGATCATATAGAAACAGGTTGTCTTGCCGGCACCGTTAGGTCCAAGCAGACCAACAATCTCCCCACTTGAAACAGAAATTGATAGTTCTTGTACTACGTCACGAGATTTGTAGCTTTTCTTTAATTTTTTGGCCTTTAACTCACTCATTTTTCTTCTTTTTCTTTTGCTGAATTACTGCACGGACTCTATTTTTAGCGTTTGTATTTGTTCCATTATTAACCTGGAAAAATTCTGTTGTTGATTCGTAAGAGATATATTCCCCATGCACTTCATCAGCACCACGCCTTAGCCTTGCCTGCTTAAAGAATTCAACTTTATCAGTCTTGCTATCGAATTCCATACGTTCACCCCAGCCCTCTACATACTCATTCTTTCCTTCACTTTTCTGCCTGTAACTTACTAAATTCCCATAAGCTATAAAGTTTTGGAAACCATCTTTATTTTCTTCTATTTCCATTTTGTCTGACCGGATTGTCATGGTGCCTTGAGTCAGTACGACGTTTCCAGTAAATACACTTACTCTGTTTTCATTATTAGAAAGGCCAGTATTCTTAACTGTGGCACGATCGGACTCTAAATGAACTGGTTTGTCACGATCAGCGCGTTCCGCAAGCACGGGATTTGTGAATAAAACTCCCAAGAGAAAAAGAAGGGCGAAAGGTTTCATAGTTTACGGCTTATGCTAATACTTGAGAAAGACTCAGCGAGCCTTGTCATATACAAATTTTACGTCAGATAATAGATGAATAATTTTCGTATTATTATTAATTGCTATTCCAACTGTTTTAATAATAGTATTACTTTGGGTAATGGTTGCAGGCTTATTTGTTTCTGAAATATCATCATTCCGGTTAATATGTAAATAATTAGTAGTCATAGTGGTTTCTTTTCCACCTGCATCATAGCGTATTACTTTAACATTTCCATTTAGGTGAATGTCATCGTCACCAGACATGTTTGCTTTATCAGCTCTTACCCACATTTCAGGTTTGTTCACTTTAGAATTGATAAGGCGTGGTTGTTCAAAATAAGTGGCGCCATCAGCTACATAATGTAGCATTTTTTCTGCTAAAAGCTTCTCGTGTTTATCACGTATGTGGTCTACTTGATAAGTTGAGAAATTCTCCATTATATAGTCCGGATTTTTTTCTGGGCCTTGCCCTTGCTCTCTAGTTGGTTGTCGAACAGTCTTATCCACCCAGAAAGTGAATGCTGCAAGAGAAATAATTAGAATTATTGGAAATTTCTTAGGTAAGCCATCGATCATATTAAATATCTCTCTAGTTGTGCATCTGGAGTGCCTTGTGAAAGTATTATCATTTTACAGGCTTCACTTGCTGCACCCTGGCTACTTTCAGAATTTGTAACGTAGTGCGCATTATTTCAAGGTGCATTATTTAGAAGAAGAATTCAAATTTTTTAGAAATTTTTTGATCAAGTAACATCATGGCATTTCTAATAGACGTCTGATTTTAACGTAATAAGAAATCTGTTAAAAATTATACCAGAACTTTCTGGCCAATCTTTTATCTTTAGTAAGAATAAAATGTTTAATTAGTTAATGGGGAATATTCCTAATATATACTACAAAGATCTGAAAAAGAACGGATTTAGACAGTATTTATATATTACAGAGAAAGTATTTCTCTTAGAGCTTTAGTATCGGAAGTTGAATAGGTATAATGCACATCTTTTGGGTCGTTAGCTCAGCTGGTAGAGCAGCGGACTTTTAATCCGTTGGTCGCGAGTTCGATCCTCGCACGGCCTACCAGAAAACGAGGAGCTACAGGCTTACGCTTGTAGCTCCTTTTACATTTAGCGAACTTTCTTGCGAGATATTCTTTTCTCTACTGCCTCTAATCCTGATGGATCGTACCTTAAAGTGTAACCTATACCGAAAGCTGAAAAAATAGGCAAACTTTCTGCAGGAGTAACTATTAACTTGATACTCTCAAGTTTACCTTTTCTTCTTGTATAAAAGACCTCACAAACCACTTCCTGAGCTAGAAATGTATAGGAAAGAGGCAAATTGATTGCATCAACTTCGATGCCCCCTGAAAAACTTTTCTCAAATAATCCTTTAGCTGTTTCTTTAATACTTTCCTTATTAATAAAGTGCATCCAGATCCCTTGCACACAAATGACTACTAGAAAGATCGATAGAACCCGTTTCATTTTATCTCCGTATTAGCATCATAGTAGTATTCAATGCCAAACCAAACTATTTCTCTTGTGGCAATTTATCAAAAAAATTTACGATGCCAGTATCTAGTGAGTATTCAGCTCCAAGGACAAGAAGATTTCCTTTTTTTACCAGATTTTTGAGTATTTTTGATTCATGTTGGAGTTGATGCACTGACGAGTGAATATTTGCGTGAACAGCCTGTTGTAGAAGTGTTTCTGTATCTTGATCTCTGTCTAGCGATATCAAAGATGGGCGTATTCGATCAACGATAGAAAGAAGACTCCTTGATTGAGCCTCTAATGGTTGCCCGAGGCCATCCAATGTAGCTAGTATAGCGCCACATCTTGAGTGACCCATAACGACAACTAGCCTTGTGCCGAACTTTTCTACGGCAAACTCAATACTACCAATCTGTGTAGGCGCAACAATATTTCCGGCAACTCTGATCACAAAAAGATCGCCAAGGCCCTGATCGAAAATAATTTCTGATGGCGCCCTAGAATCAGAGCAGCCAAGAATAATAGCAAATGGGTCCTGATCTTCTGCCAGAGAATGGTGCCGACTCTTATGTGAAATTTTGTTGAAAATAGAAGAATCAGATACGAATCGTTTATTTCCTTTACGCAGGCGTTTGAGTGCTTCTTCGGCGGAAATCATTATTAGAAAATAGAATATTTCGTTATAAAAATAATTTTATTTATGTTGTTATGCTTATCTACGGGTTTTACGCTGAGCCTCATCAAATTGTTTTGAGCTTTTTCGTTGTGCTTCTGCTTGCTCAGCGCGCTCTATTTTTTCTCTTTTAGCATCTAATCTCTTCTTATCTTGATCTACTTCAAAATCAGTTTTATCACTTACTAGGTCAGATTTGTTGTATAAAGTTCCGTAAACTCCCCCAGCATAAACATTAGTTGTTATGAGTATGCTAAAGATCAGTATATTAAATATTTTCATTTATTGATCCTTGCTATTCGTTTTATTCTTTCTGGCCGCAAGCAACTTTCCACATTGCTTCTTCCATGCTTCCAGGGCGTACTGGTAGCCATTTCAGATGCTCACTATTTGAATGTTCCATCTTTCCCTTGCCCATACTGTCACTATACAGTGCGTAGAAAAGTTGTCTTATTTTTTTCTCTTTACAGTCATATTCGTTCTGCGCTCTAGAAGAGAAAAGATCAACCTCACCCTTCTCAGTAACTTCAAAATCAACTAAACTTAACATCTTGATTATATTATCTTTTTTACGAATCGTGGTGTAATCAACATATAGAGTTAATCCTCCATCTTCATGGGTCCATTTAAGAGCTGTCCATTCAGCCATTACGTTGGTGCTCATAAAAGTAAGCATTAATACTAATAGTAGTTTTCTCATAATATAATTGTTTGGGTTCTTATAGACCTAGTAAAAATAATGATTAAATAATCAGAGTTTTAGCAATTTTTTGGTTAATTATTATTAAACGTGTTTGGCAATTAGAACAGCATTTGAACCACCAAATGCGAACGAATTGCATAAAGCGTAATCAAGCTCTGGTGAGGATCGGCCAGTGAAGGGAACACAATCAAGGTCACATTCTGGGTCTTGATCTTTTAGGTGCGCTGTAGGAGGAATCTGTTTATTTTTTAATGCCATTACTGTTATCGCAAATTCAAGTGCTCCTGCTGCACCAAGTAAATGCCCATGCATAGATTTAGTTGAGCTTACTGCGATATTCTGGGCATGATCCTTAAAAAGAAGCTTAATAGCATCTATTTCAACTTTGTCTCCTGCTCCCGTTCCCGTTGCGTGCGCATTAATATATCCGATTTTTGTTGAATCAATCCCTGCATCATTAACTGCTATTCGCATAGCCCGAACCTGTCCTTCGGCAGAAGGCTGAGTTAGATTATGTGCATCACTGGATGAACCAAACCCAACAATTTCAGCCAGTGGTTCGGCATTTCTCTTCTCTACCATAGCCTCAGATTCTAAAATAAGTATGGAAGCCCCTTCACCAAGTACGAGCCCAGTTCTATCCTTTGCGAATGGTCGGCAAGATGCGTGCGCACCTTCTGGGTGTTCTTTAGCAAGTACAGTAAGTGCTTCCCAACTACATATAGAGCCATCATTTAGCATTGCCTCAGTTCCACCCGTAACGATGCGATCTTGGTAACCATCGCGAATGGCACGAAAAGCTTCACCAATCGCAGTTGATGATGAAGCGCATGCAATTGAGTAATTCTGTGAAGGGCCGCGTAATTTGTGACGCATTGAGATATGACCTGCGGCGGCATTTGGCATGATCAGCGGTACGGTAGTTGGTCTTGCAACTCGATTATTACTGAAATATCTTTTGTAAGCATCTTGAATTGTTTGCGAGCCGCCGAGAGAGCAGCCAGTGTACACGGCAGTGGATGAAAGATCGGTGCCGTCGGACAATAATCCTGCATTCTCAAGAGCATGATGTGCAGCAACAACTGCCATTTGTGAAACGCGGTCCATGAATACTTGGTGTGGCTTGGAAATGATCCCTGTTGGGTCAAATTCAGTTCTTGCAAGTAATACATTGCTACCAAATTCAGTTGTCCCTGAGCGGATCATCTTTATAGCAGATTCGCCCTGATAGATTTTATCGAAAACCTTGTTTGGGTCACTTCCATGTGGGGAGACGAGCCCTATACCAGTAATAAAGACGCGGTTACGATTCACGGCTTTATTGTTAACTATCCTTAGCTTGAAGTGCCGCGTCTATAAGCGCAACCGCTTCGCCTAGAGTAGTAAAATCCAGTTCGTCAGTAGGTATCTCAATCTCAAATTTTTCTGAGACATCAAACAGTAATTCAACCATTGTTAGTGAGTCAAGACCCATACTCTCTAAGGTTGCCTCGTGCGATATAAGCTCAGGATCGACTTCAAATTTGCCGATGAGAGTTTCGCGAATGAAATCGTATGTAGAAGTCAAAATGATAGGTTATCGGTAATATAAAAAGAGTTCGAAAATAGCAAATAAGTGCTTCATTGGTATTCTTATTATTAGCATTAATAGTACACTTTCCAAGTCCTCGTGACAACTTTTTGTCTTGTATAATTCGATCTCTGTAATTTGACAAATATTTACAAATACAAGGGAATATATGTTGGCGCGATAGTATCTTTTGTTAGAAATAACGCCCCAGAAAAATAATTTTATTTTGAAAAATAACACATTACATAAGCCGTACGTTGCTCCTTACTGGCTTCCTGGAGGTAACGCGCAAACTATTTATCCTGTTTTGCTTCGCTCCTTAGTTATTCCAACATATCACCGTGAGCGGCTAGAGTTAGATGATGGCGATTTTATAGATATTGACTGGCTAGACAGCTCAACTGATAGGCCATTAGTGGTAATGTTTCATGGATTGGAGGGGGACTCATCTAGTCATTATGCTCGGAGTATTATGGGGCTATTTCAGGAATTAGGTTGGCGCGGGGCTGTTGTACATTTTCGCGGTTGTTCTGGAACCCCTAATCGGTTGCCACGCGCATACCATGCTGGTGACTCAGAAGAAATTGATAGGATATTACATAAGATAATAGATAAAAATCAGTCCCTTAACTATAATACTCAGCTTTATGTGATAGGGATATCTCTGGGTGGAAATGCGTTATTAAAATGGCTTGGAGAGCAGGGTAAGAAAGCTTGTCATCTGATTGATGGTGCCGCGACAGTTTCTGTTCCACTAGATTTGGCGGCGGCCGGAAAAGCTCTGGACTTAGGGTTTAATCAGATTTACACGCAACATTTTCTTGGTACGCTGAAGAAAAAAGTTCTTAAGAAACTAGATAATTTTCCAGGACTCTTTGACGCTGTAGCAGTAGCAGAATGTACTACTCTGTATCAATTTGACAACCTGGTGACTGCGCCGTTGCACGGTTTCTCTAATACTGACGAATACTGGACTCTTTCTAGCAGTAAGCCTTGGTTGAAACATATCCAAGTTCCAACATTAGTTATCAACGCACGTAATGATCCGTTCATGCCCTCATCTTTTTTACCTGCGCAAACTGATGTTTCATGCTCAGTCTTGTTAGAATTTCCTGCAG
>Ga0233439_10003391_pt1 | contig 16608 bp, 13 predicted proteins | sample SI_123_September_6_FD_182713 | JGI IMG/M metagenome (GOLD analysis project Ga0233439, IMG submission 182713) | Seawater microbial communities from Saanich Inlet, British Columbia, Canada - SI_123_September2016_100_MG | ecosystem: Environmental > Aquatic > Marine > Inlet | place: Canada: British... | reverse complement strand
AAACCGCTTCTCTCACGCCCTTTGTCGGTTCGGGACGGTGCGGGAACAACAGAATCAGATCGTTATCCTGCCTCGGTGAAACGCCGACGGGCAACTGAGGTTCTGGCGTGCTTTCTCGCACACTAATTCCGTTGGGTACAACGATAACCGGTTCGATCGATTGTCTACCTGTCATCGCTATCGTGTTTTCGACAACTCGTTTCATGTAGTCCGAGGGGACGATGGTCGCTACTGCCGGCAAGGTCAACGTCGACAGAAGCGCCTCTTCGTAGACGTAATCGTGAATCGACCTAACTATCTCGGTGCTTTCTAAGGCGTATCGCAAATAAACGGCATCTGCATGGAGATAGACCCGATCTGCCCATTCCGTCGCATTACGCAGAATTTCGGCTGTTCGAGCCAAAGCGATCGGAGAAACCTGATGAGTTGCCGGAAACGAACCTCGCAATTGAAGATCGGGATGAACAGTAACTCCATCAACTTCGAAATCGCCAAAGTGTGATTCCATTCCAGTGCACCAGATTTGAACGTCATGACCTGAGCGCTTCAAACCAGCCGTTACATCAACAAGGATCTTTTGTGATCCGCCGATGACGTAGTTTGGAAATACTGGAGCGACTGAAATTGCGGCGATTCGCACGATATTGCCTATTCAGAATCGCTGTTTGAGTTTTGGTCGGAGACGCTATCGGCGAAGCCACCAAACTGTCGCTGGAACCAGACCAGCGGATCGCCTTCACCAACCTGAATGGATTGTACTTTACCAATAAAAACGGTGTGATCGCCGGCTTTTTGAGCCGCAATAACTGTGCAATCCATTGCGGCTATGGCATTGGCAATTACAGGAGTATCCGAAAGCTGAGCAAGTTTTCCTTCAGCCAGTTCTCCACGTGATTCGGGGGGAGTGGCAAAGTGCTTTGCTATTTCTGTTTGACCAGCGTCGAGAATGCTCATTCCGAACCGACCTGTCGATTCTATCAAAGCGTGTGTTTGTCGAGATTCGCCAATTACTGCGAGAACCAGTGGGGGATCAAGCGAAACCGAAGTGACGCTGCTGGCGGTCATTCCGTGCACTGCTCCGCTTGGTTCAACCGTAGTGATTACGGTGACCCCGGTCGCAAATCTCGACCATGCGTCGCGGTACATATCTGCAATTGATTCGGCCGTCTGCAATCCTGTCGCCCCTCGAAAGTTCGAAACCAGTGCCAATTGCGAAAGTATAAGCGCGAAGTCGGCCTATGCAGCGATGTTAGCGCCGTTGCATCCACTCGACAGGCTCGGGATCGGCATAACCGGAGAGCTCGACATACGCATCGCCAGCTATCGCCGTACCATTTTGTCGACCGCTGACGTGTGACTTCCCTTCCCAGTACGTCGAGGCGGCAGGAAGGCCACCTTTAACTTCCTGATCGTCAGCCACTGGGTTGATCGTTAATTCCATCGAGAGTGATTCGATTGATAGTGACCAGCCAGATGGATACGTTCCACCGCTCTCGGTACTTGTCCACTCACTGAGCACGCCGAGATTGATTCCGTCGGATTGTTCTCGGAGATCTCGCACGTTTCCATCAGGAGACATATATGTGCCGTACGTTTCAGCAATTTTACCGTCGATACCGCGTGCCTGAGTAATCATCAGCGAGCCACCATCGTCAAGCTGAACTGCGAACCATTGCCAGCCCGCTGGGTTGCCCAAAACGAAAAAGTCTCCCCACTGATGATCGAACCAACCCGTGCCGGTCACCTTGAACGATTCGCCGTTTAGAACCAGCTCGCCAACTGCTTCCTGCCTCGGCCAAGAGTAGTAGTAGGTCGAACCAAGCTCAGTCGGCAACCAGCCGATCTCGTTGTGAAGCATCACGGGAGTAACGGCTTTAAGATCAAGCCCGAGACCTGTATCACCACTTTTAGCAGCGAAATAATGTCCGCCTTCTACTGGAAGCAGACCATAAATCCAATCGGCTATCCCAATGGTCATTGGTTCGCTGGCGGACTTTCGTATACCGGCTTCTGCTCTTGCGAACTCGTAGTGCTCGCCGGTTTCGACATCGAAAATCCCGAGTTGAGCAACAAGGTTTGGTTCGCTGAGTTCATCGTCGGCTTTGAATAAAACGAAGTGAAATCCAAATTCTCTGCCCGATTCCGATACGAGGTGACCGCTGTGATACCACCATTCAAGCCGCGCCTCGTGGTCAAGCTCGTCATCAGGGAACGTGACGGGCGAAGGAGTAGTGGTGGGATCGGGAACTGCACCCGTAGGTACTTCACGCGGTTCGGCAGATTTCACACAAGCGGTCAGCGTGATTAATGAAGCGACCACAAGAATCATTAAAAGCGTTGAGCGATTAATCGACACGTTTCACCTCTGGCAAAATTCGGTCGAGCCAGCCCGGAAGCCACCAGTTCCACGGACCAGCGATTCGCATGATGGCAGGAGCTACGAGAGCCCTGACTAATGTCACATCGACAAACACAGCGATAGCCAGACCAAGTCCGATAGCTTTCACAACCACGACGTCAGCGAGAACAAAACTCAAAGCCACGATGATGAGAATCGATGCAGCTCCGGTAATGATTAATCCGCTCCGTTGGAGCCCTTCGGCGACCGCTATGGTGTTATCGCCTGTACGTTCGTATGCTTCAGCGACTCGGGATAACAAGAATATTTCGTAGTCCATGCTGAGACCAAAAATAATTGCGAATAGCAGTATCGGCAGAGTCGCTTCGATAACCCCCATCGCTTCAAAGTTCAGTACTCCGCTGAAATTTCCTTCTTGAAACACGAACACCAAAGCTCCGTAGCTGGCAAGGATCGACAGTGCGTTCAGTAGCACTGCCTTTAAAGGAAGCAATACCGATCGGAACAGCAGCATTAGTGAAATGTACGTCACGCCCAATACGGCCGCGATGACGTACGGAAATTTTCCATACAGTGCGGCGATGATGTCTGTAATTTCACCGGCACCACCGCTGACGTGCAGTTCACCACCCGGAGGAATTAACGCTCGAATGTCAGTTACCAACTGGCGAGTCTCTGGCCAAAACGGATGCAGGTCGCTGTGAATCAGGAACAGAATCGCACCATTTCGAACCGATTCTTCGACAATACGGGCGGCGGCAACATCGGTGATAGATTCTGGATGAGTGTAGAGAAGTTCGTACTGCTCCGTGCCAAACGTCGGCTCTAGATTAACGATACTGGTCACTCCAGAAACGCCGTCTAGCCGCTCGAACTCGCGCCCAACGTCGAATGCCCGCCTTATGTTTTCAGCGGAGAACGGATCCGCAGCGGCCGAAAGGTCGTCCTTTTCAGCGAAGGTGTAAACCACTGGTATGACGGTTTGCAGAGCGAATCCGAATTCTTCCCTGAGTACATCGAATCCCTGCCTCGATTCCAAAGTGTCGGGCAATATCGTCGCATCAACTGTTCCGAGCCGCAGTGATAATGCCGGCACAGCCAGCAGAATCAGTACTGCCGACGTTGGGACTAGCACGAGCCACGGTCGTTTCATCACCCAATTCGATAGCGGTAGCCAGAAGCTAGGCCGATTGCCCCAATTAGGAACGATCCTGAGCCTGTTGACTCGTTCACCCAGCACAGCCAGGATCGCTGGCATCAACGTGAGTGCCGCTATCAGCGCTGCAAAAATAACAGCGACGGCACCTATCCCGACTGATCGCAGCATCATGACATCGAAAAATACGAGGCTCAGTAGTCCGATCAAACTTGTGACAGCCGAAAACAGAATTGCCTGACCAGCGTGAACATGTGCGCCTAAAACAGCGTCATCGACAGATTTCCCGTTGCGCAATTCTTCTTGGAATCTCGATGTGTAAAACAGCGAGTAGTCGATTCCGATTCCGATTCCCAGCAGGCTTACGATGTTCAATGCGAACACCGACATGTCGATACCCTGCGACATGAAGAACACTATTGCTACACCGACGAGCACTCCCCCACCGCCAACCGCTGCAGGCAGGATGGCTGCGACCAATGTTCCGAATACGAGCAACAGAGCTATTGTTGCCACCGGAAATGCGACGGTTTCGCTCCGCCGCAAATCACGTTCACTTGCCAACGATATGTCGCGATACAACGCAGGACCACCGGTGACAATCAAATCGAGTGGACCCGGATCGACTGCTTCTATCACCGTATCGAGAAAGTCGAGTGAATCGTCCAGTTCCATCGCCAGCCCTGCTGAAACGTGAACCGTGTTACTAACCGCAGAAGCTCGCTTAGGATCATCGAGGTGAGTTACAACGTGGGAGATATTCTCTAAGTTTGGGAGACCGGAAACGGCATTTTCGACCGCATCTGAGAAGCGAGTATCGAATGGTGACCAATCTGGGTGGCTGAACACGAAATCGACGGTCAACGTCGTTAGCTCAAGACGCTCTTGAAGTACTTTGCGAGCTTGAACCGATGGGAACGATTCGTTCGAAAACCCGCCCGGTTTCAAATACTCGCCGGCACGAGGAAAGAACGGTAACGCAGCCAATATGACGATCGCCCAAATAGAGAGGACGTAGTATTTTCGTCGGACGATGAGTTTACCGCTAGCGGTGAGCATCTAGTAATTCTGCTCTAGTCCACTAGCGATTAGGGGCTTAATCGCAAAGCATTACGTGGAATATCGAGGACCCAATTCAGCACCGTTTGCCGGTGAGTTGCGACACCAGCCGGTTAAACAAACTGGGCTGCCTCAAAAATATTCAAGGCAGCCCGGTCATTAGTTCTATTCGAATAGTCCGGATTTAGTCTTCGGTCGACTCTTCGGTCGCAACTTCGACTTCACCGGTTGCTTCGTCTGGGGCTTCATTTTCGCCGTCAGACTCACCATCTTCGTTAGCGTTCTCCAATTGAGAAGGGTCGATCACAGCGCCCGCTTCTCGTCGTTCATCGATGACTCGAATCGCGGAGATCTTGTCACCAGCGTCCGGTACCTGAATCTTCACACCCTGAGCGATTCGACCTGTCGATCGAATTTCGCCAAGGTTCGTGCGAATGACCTGAGCTTGTTCACTGACAAGAACCAGCATGCCGGTCGAGTCAGTCCTGATGTCTTCGCTCACCACTGCCGAGTCGGCAACGTTGCCGGTTTTCGGTGTGACCTTCAGCGTGATCAGGCCTTTACCGCCACGACGCTGCTGGGTGTAGTGACGCAGGAGTGACAGCTTTCCGTAACCCTTTTGGCTAACGATCAGCAGGTAACCCTCGTCATCGACAACGTTCATGGAAACGATTTCGTCCTTGCCCTGAACAGTCATGCCTTTCATTCCGCCGGCAGCACGCTGACGTGCCCTTACTTCGGAAGATTTGAAGCGAATCGACATACCTTCCTTCGAAACGAGAATTACGTCCTCGGTATCGTCGGCAATCACTGCACCAATCAGCCCGTCATCACCCTTCAAATTGAAGCAACGTAGTCCACTGCGGTTCATGTTTCGCAGTAGCGGCAGGTGCATTCGTTTCACCTGACCCTGCTTAGTCGCCATCACCAGATACGTGTCTTCGAGGTAGCTCGAAACAGCAACTACTGCCTGAACTTCCTCTCTCGGTTCCATGTTAAAACCAAGGTTTTGCACAGGCGTACCACGAGAATTTCGCGATTGGTCGGCAGGCAGTTCGAATACTCGCGATGCAAACACTCGACCTTGATCTGTGAAGAACAATAAGTAATCGTGCGTGTCAGCAATCTGCAAATGCGGCGTTACGTCGTCTTCTTTGGTCATTCTCTGACCTCGGACGCCCCTGCCACCCCGGTGCTGCTTCTTGTACGTGTCGAGCTTGACTCGTTTTACGTAGCCGTTACGACTTAGCGTAATAACAACATCTTCGTGCGGCTCGGTGTCTTCTCGACGCCAATCACCGAGCTCTTCCTTATGCACTTCTGTACGACGTTCATCGCCGTACTTTCGCTTGAGCTCTCGTGTCTCAGCGCGAACAACGCCAAGAACTTGGACGCTGTCAGAAAGAAGCGCTTCGAGTTCAGCGACGAGTTTGAGAAGTTCGTTATATTCGTTCTCGATCTTTTCACGTTCAAGCGCAGCCAAGCGACGCAGTTGCATATCGAGAATGGCTTGCGCCTGAATCTCTGAAAGGCTGAACTCTGACATCAAGCTCGAACGGGCTTCTTCAACGTCGGCTGACGCTCGAATTAGCGCAATCACTCGATCAAGATTGTCGATAGCGATGCGAAGACCTTCGAGCACGTGTAATCGCGCTTTAGCCTTTTTCAGATCGAATTCGGCACGTCGTCGAACTACCTCGACTCGGAAGTCAATGTAGTGACGGAGCGCCTGCTTGAGCGTAAGCATCTTGGGAGTGCCGTCAACCAAAGCGATCATGTTGACTGAGAACGAATTGCGAAGGTTCGTGTGCTTGTACAAGTTGTTGAGTACAACCGGGACGTGCGCACCTCGGCGAAGCTCTAGAACGATTCGCATACCTTTACGGTCGGACTCATCCCTGACTTCACTAATACCTTCGATTTTCCGCTGTTTGATCAGATCGGCGATCTTCGCAACGAGGTTCGCTTTGTTTACTTGGAACGGAATTTCGTTGAATACGAGGCGTTTGCGTTCCTGTCGGTCGATATCTTCGATTTTGTGATCGGCTTGAACCATCACACGACCGCGACCGGTTACGTACGCGTTTCGTATGCCTTCTTGCCCCCAAATATGTGCGCCAGTCGGAAAATCAGGCCCTTGCACAAACTCCATAAGATCATCAACCGAAGCGTCGGGTTTTCCGATCATATGCACGATAGCGTCACATATCTCAGCGACGTTGTGGGGCGGAATGTTCGTTGCCATACCCACGGCAATACCTGAAGCACCGTTTACCAACAGGGCTGGCAATCGAGCAGGAAGTACTGTGGGCTCTTTAAGCGACTGGTCGAAGTTCTCGCCCCAGTCGACTGTGTCACGATCGATATCTCCGAGCATCATCTCGGTAATCGACGACAATCGACACTCGGTGTATCGCATAGCTGCTGGAGGATCGCCGTCCACGGAACCGTAGTTACCTTGACCATCTACCAGTGGATACCGGAGTGAGAATTCCTGCGCCATTCGTACTTGGGCGTCGTAAACAGATTGGTCGCCGTGCGGGTGATACTTACCTAACACTTCACCTACAAGACGAGCGCTCTTCTTATACGATGAAGTTGGGCGCATGCCCTGATCGTGCATTGCGTAGAGAATACGACGCTGCACCGGCTTCAAACCGTCACGAACGTCGGGAAGCGCCCTGGACACGATTACGCTCATGGCGTAGTCCAAGTAGGACGTCTTCATTTCGTCTTCGATGCTAATTGGCCTGATGTTGCCGAGGTCGCTATTGACCATAAAAATCTCCGGCTAAAGGGTGGTACCAGCCCGTATCGCGTCAAACTGGAGCGCAATACGAAAGTTAATGACTCAATACTACGCTTTCCCATGCGTACGCGCAACGCGTGCACACACGCCCGCGAGGCCTTTCAAAAACCGCCGGTTATTGCTCGCTGCGTTCAACAAGGGCGAGCAGCAGGCTGTCGAACCCTTTCGGAGTACGCTGGTGCAGATGAGCAGGCCACTGAACACCGATCAGCCATTCACGTCCGGGCTTCTCTATTGCTTCAACTACCCGGTCTTCTGCATACATCGAAGAGAGCAATCCATCGGCAACCTGAGCAGGAAGTAAGCCGTGCGTGTGAGCCGAAGGAATGGTGACCCAACCTGATCCTGCGATTGTGTAGCCAACTTTGCCGCCCGGTGCCATGAACGATGTGTGCTTCGTTGGGTCTTCGCTTGGGTCGCCATGCCCTTCTACTGCAATCGGATGCTCACCGCCTAGAGCGATGTTGAGGGCGTGCATGCCCCACCCGATACCCAATACAGGGAACCCGGCGTCAATTGCCTGTGCGAGGGCAACAGGCAGGCTGTCAGAAGATAGGAATCCTGCTTCACCAGCGACCATGAGACCACCCACGTCGCTAGGAAGTTCAGTATCCGATTCAATTACAACGCTCTCACCAGCGCCGTGCGCTATCGCATCAACGAATGGCTGCGGATTCTCTCCGGGGCGTACGACTAACGCTACTCGCGCTGGATTACTCATGAACTGGCCCTCGGCCTAAGACAAGATTCGATTTCAATAATTTTGTGTCTAATATGCGGCGGCAGAAAATGAACACCGCCGTGGCACTCTAGAACGGGATGCCCCAGAGCCCCATCCATTCAGTAAGCGATTTTTCGACAGCGAGGCCGTGCTTACGTAGATCTTGACCCAATCGTGCTTCTGCAGGACGGTCTCGCTCACCCTCATTTTCGCCGGTCGGCACAAACGGGTAGAAGGCTTTTCGGTCATACCTGTAGATCCAGTAGGTACGCAGTCCCGATCGATAGGTATTGTCTTCAACGGTACCGGTGAAATATAGCTCGAACACAGCAGCGAGAAGACCGTCCGCGCCATCGTTCATGCCAATGGCATTTCCGACCGTGTAGACCGTGGATACTAGATCGCTGAAATTACCGTCTTCAAGAACGATCCAGCGCATACCTCGGTCATCATCTTCGATTTCGAAAGCAGTTTTGGTTGAACCTTCACCGGAGTACAACACATCGTTGAGTTCGATCTTGATATCGCGTTGGAACGAGTTCGATTCATCGTTCCGATAGATCACTCCAGCACGTCTCGAAGGGGTGATTTCACCGAGTGCCTGAAGCTTTGCTTCTGCCTTGATGACAGTCGACATCGCCGACCAGTCGTTCTTGGGAGTTTTGTTCCCGCCGAATATACCCATGGCTATCGCAACCCGTAGCGCATGCGCTGTTCTAGTTCTCGAAGTCGTTTGACTCTTTCTTCCAACGGCGGGTGAGTCGAGAACAAATTCATCGACCCTTCTCCCTTTAATGCTGCCGGAATAATCAAGAAAGCATTTGCAGTCTGCAACTTACGTAGATCCTTATCTGGAATGTTGTTCACGGTACCGCTGATCTTCTCGAGAGCATCGGCAAGTGCACCGGGGTCGCCACAAATTTCGGCACCGGTGTGGTCGGCTCCATACTCACGATATCGAGTAAGCGCCAGTACAAGTAGCTGACCGATGAAATACACGATGATCGTGACTAAGTAGACCATCATCACGCCGCCGCCGTTGTTGTTACGGCGACCGCCCATGCCACCGAAGAGCATGTTCCAGAAGAGCATGGTCATCAGAAAACTGGTGACGGTGACGAGGAAGTTGGCTACAGCGAGCACTCTCATGTCACGGTTAGCGACGTGGGCTAGTTCGTGACCAATAACGGCCTGAAGCTCTCGTTCATTGAGCCGTTGCTGAATTCCGGTAGTAACGGCAACAAGCGCATTCTGTGGGTTACGGCCCGTAGCAAATGCGTTCGGGATAGCAGTTTCGATTACCGCTATCTTTGGCATTGGCATTTCGTATCGATCGGCAAGCTGCTTAACCATCTTATGAAGCGCAGGTTCCTGCTCGGCAGTCACTTCTTTCGCACCTGTCGACCTCAAGATCAGCTTGTCGGACATGTAGTACTGCACGACCACGATGATGCCGACTATTCCGCCAATGAACATGAGCTGCATTCCAGCAGCCATTAGGAACAGAGCGAATACTGCGTAAAGAAACCCGAGCATGAACATGGTGAAGTACATGCGCGTGACGAGTCCGCGGTCTTTATGAAATTTACGGGTACTGGTCGAAGTCATTTCCGTTCCTTCAGTGGGCTGGAGAGTTTTCCAGCGCATTCACAATCAAACTTGCACGTAGAATCTTACCGGAGTGTTGGCTGCGGCGAGAAAAGAATTTCTTGAAAATTAGCGCGTCCGACAATCGATCTTGCTCGACCTCGCAGAAGAGCAATTACTTTTACTACGCAGTTGGAGTCGCATCAGATTGACCGAATCATCACCGAGCAACGTGCCCAACAGTCCTAATATTGAATACACAGACTCTGAACTAGAACACGTCGAGAACTCGGTGGTTCGTGCCACCAAAGAAGCTGGCGCCTTCGTGGCGAGCAGGTTTGGGGGCATTCTCGAGATTTCTCAAAAAGGCGACAAGCCCGGCAAGGACTTGGTGACCGACGCTGATAAGGCTAGCCAACGGATGATCACTGAGATCATGTCGGAAACTTGCCCCGATCACATGCTGCTCGGCGAAGAAGACCCACCTGCCGAGGAACCAGCGGCGGCAGATTGGCTCTGGATCGTCGATCCGATCGATGGAACAACCAACTTCGTGAACTCGTCGCCGGTCCACGCTGTTTCAGTCGCTGCACTTTTCAGAGGCGAACCAGTTGCTGCTGCAATTTGGATTCCGTGGCCGAACTCCGACGGTTACCTGATGATGCACGCGAGGAAAGACCATGGCACGTGGATTGAAGATGCTCAAGTTCATGTCCACAAATCAAGCGATTCGGGTGAGCCGATCACTGGCGTGCTTTCGGCTCGACCGGGATGGATCCGACGAATGTTCAATGTCGAAAAGCCTTTAGAAGGTCACTTTGGCGAGATACGCGTAGGCGGAAGTGCCTGCCACGAGCAGTTCTTGGTAGCAAACGGAACAATGCAATACGCCATCACTGGGTTTGCGATGGCATGGGATTTCGCAGCAGCAACTCTTTTGGTCAAAGAGTCTGGGGGCAAAGTAATGGTGCTCGGATCTAACCAGCGCTTCGTTGAGTTCGATGGTTGGAGTAGCGGATACGCGAACGATTCGGCGACGTACGGTCGAATCAGGAAATGGCAAGGGCTACTGCTATCAGGATCGCCAGCCACAGTCGATTTCGTTTCAGCTAATCTCAAACCAAAACGAAAAGGCCTACTCGGAAAACTTGCTTCGCTAGTAGGTTCGTAACGTGCAATCACGCGTCGAGTAGTGGCAGGCTACTTTTTCAGTGCGGTCCGAAGCGCGGGAATCAAATTGCCTTTTCGCCCTATCACAACTCGTTTCATGCTCAACCAATCGGCCATCAAGCGAAGTTCGTCCGCTAAATTAGCAGCGACGTAATCATGATCGTGTTCGTCTTCAACAAAGGCACTTTGCACTCTGAGCACCCCTTTGTGTCGATCTGCTTTCAAATCCACACGCGCCACTAGATCTTCGCCGAGTACAAACGGATATACGTAGTACCCGTACTTACGCTTCTTCTCAGGAACGTAAATTTCGATTCGATAGAAAAAATCGAATATTCGGTCGATGCGATCGCGATTCCATACCAGCGGATCGAACGGCGTGAGAAGTGCCTTAGCGTCAGTTGGTTCTGTCGATTCAATAGCTAGCGGAGCAAAAGCGCTACTGTCCCAGCCCTCAACTTCTACCTGCTGAACCATTCCCATTTCTACAAGTTCGGTGAGGCGTTTTTTCGCGTCACCATTTTTCAAGTGATAATAGTCGGCGAAATCTTCGGCAGTACCAATTCCGTGGGCGGTCACTGCCTTCAGCATCATTTCACGATTCGCTTCTTCCATTGTCGGGGTCACTCCATTGAGATGTTCCGCCGGTACTACCCTTTCCGTCAGATCATAATAGCGAGCGAAATTTCGTCGATCTCCGATCGACAGTGCACCAACAGCAAAATACCACTCGGCAGCGACTTTTCCAATCGTGTAACCCCACCAAGGGCCCGTTCGCTTTCCAGCACCGTCGAGCTCCGAAGCTGTGAGCAGTCCTCGATCTCGCACTTGCTCAAGTACGTCTTCAAGATATCCGGGGCGCTTTTGCATGATTTCAGCGACGGGGCGACGGGGCTTCTGCGCGGCCATCCGCGGTCTAAATAATCGATGATCCTCTACAGGAACAAAACATGCAGCGTGAGCCCAGGTCTCAAATACCGATTTCTTGGTGTAAACCAGTTCGTCCAACAGGTTTTGATCATAGATGCCAAGTCGCGAGAATAGAGGCATGTAGTGAGATCGAACACACACGTTCACTGAATCGATTTGCAATAGATTCATCGTTCGAATCGAACGTTGAACATCGGCGGTCACAATCGCATTATCAGGGCGTTCGCCGGCGAGTCCTTGTGCGCGAATCGCTATTCGTTTGGCGTCTTGTTTCGAAAGATAAAGTGGCATCTAGTAATCGATTACAAAGAAAGTTTTAGACCATCGGCCAGGGAACATTGATATCAGGGTCGAGGACAGGATAATGCCCATACTCGATGATCTCGATACCGCGTGTCACGAGATCATCGACCTCTGGCTCGCTAAGCAACGTGCGTAGTTCACATCTGATGCCAGAATCTGTTTCCAAATCAGCAATTAATGTCTTCACATTGGCGAGCAGTTCGGCAGGATATTCAGACCCGTTGAACTCGAACATCACAGTGCGTCGGCGCGCCATCTGGTTGAATGTTAGGCCGTGATCGATCGCCCAAAGTTGGTCCGCTTCATCAAGGATGCAGGATCCACCCTTGCGATCGGCGTTGTGAACCAACACATCGAACATTGCCATGTCTCGAAAATCGCCCAAGCGTGTATCTCGCATGGAAAAAAAGTTATCCGGCTCTTCATCGTCAGGCACAGAAGCCGCATCGATGAACAATTGAACACTACCCTCGCCGTACAGACCCGATCGAATCACGGTTGGCGGAATTAGAGGCCAGCCAAGTTCTTGAGAAATCAGATACGCGGCTCGTTCACGGTTATGCAGCATCCCTCCCGGAAAATCTCGAAGAGGTCGCTCGCCTGCCTGTGGTTTGTAGATTCCGTACATCGAAGCCGATTCGTCAACTTCGATTTCCTCATGCTCTAACTCGGGTTGTGTGTACTTTGAGGGATCGGTCAGACGAACAACGAATACATAGTTCGATCCACCGGGATGTAGTCCGATACCAGAAATCGGCCAGTCAGATAATCGCTGCAGCAGAACGCTCTCGGCTACCGGATCAACAGCAGTATCACCATCCGAACCAACACTCACGAGTGTTCTTCGCCCATTGGGTTTTCCGTTGGATTATAGCCATTTACCTTGACGCAGAAATGGGTGTCGCCCGGATTAAGTGGAACCTCGCACAGGGGGCACGGTTTGCGGCCAGCTGCAACGATTGAAACCGATCGCTTCATGATTTCCTCAGCCTGCGGGCGTTGGAAACTAAATGTAATTTCTGAAATTGGTTCAGGCGAATCTTCTCTCCGAATATCGCTTGCGACAATGGTGAACACATCTGAAGCGGGGTCGTGTTGAAGCGACATGTCACCCGTTTTGAACTCGACATGCACAGGTACTGGCGAGTCGATGGGAGGCACAGTGAACAGTGCAGGATCAGGTGGAGCATCACGAGTCGATAAGAACTGTTGCAGCGAAACACCTACCTGAAATAGCTGTTCCTTTTCCATCCAAACAATCGTTTGACCACGGCTGCTTCGAGCGGTGATGTTGAAAGTACGTTGCCCCGGTTCACCGATTGTCTCGCAATGGAGATAGTCGACGAGGCCCAGATCGTTTCGTTCGAACTCGCTCAAATATTGCTCCGGATTTTCATGAGTACTGAATTATTGTGATCGATTGCGAGTAAATCACTGGCTCATTTTAGGCATACTGAGCATATCCCGCTAATCGCCTAGGCAAGTACAACCACAATCTGCCTACCTTTATAGATTCTGTGATTGTCTGCCGCAAGTGATAGCATTGATAATTAAGGCGTTGCAGAACTACGGTTCTGCGCTACGGAGACGAGTACGTCGGTATTGACGGTATGAGCGAGCCCGAGATGGTGAGAGCGGGCACCTGAAGATCGACAGAAAATCACTCCAGAGTCGTTGCCTGAAAGTCTGATGAATATTGATCGACTAGTAGGCGTAGCCGGGTTCGTGGCCCGTTATAAGGCACGAGAGCATAACAACTGTGCTCTACTGAGTGGCTAGCGCTGATGATTATGAAACGCTGGCAACGAGGGTGGTACCGCGAGTCATTTCGACCCGTCCCTTACTGGGATGGGTTTTTTTTGTGTCCGATTTTTTTAGCGGGCACAGCGACCGATCCCGAAGAATAAAAAAACAGGAGTTCGAGCGCGCCATGACAAACAAAGTTGAGCTTTACGACACGACACTTCGTGACGGAACCCAGCAGGAAGGTATTTCACTTTCGGTTGAGGACAAGCTCGCTATTACGGAGCGACTCGATCAACTCGGTATAGATGTGATCGAAGGTGGATATGCTGGCGCAAACCCGAAGGACGATGAATACTTCCAGAAAGTACAGTCGCTCGATCTGAAGCATGCCCAAATTGCAGCATTCGGAAATACTCGCCGGGCTAACGTTGAAGCAGAAGACGACCCTACGCTTAGGGCTTTGCTCGATACGAAAGCCCCGATCACAACTCTCGTTGGCAAATCGTCCGAATATCAGGTTCGTGACGTGTTGCAGACTTCGTTAGAAGAAAATCTGGCGATGATCGCCGACTCTGTCACTTACCTGAAGAGCAAAGGACGTCGGGTATTTTTCGACGCTGAGCACTTCTTCGATGGCTACAAGATGAACGCCGAGTACGCCGTCCAAGCGTTACGAGTGGCGTTGGACGCGGGTGCTGAGCGCTTGATTGTCTGCGACACCAACGGCGGAACTTTGCCAAGTGAAGTAGCCGGTATCGTAAAGCAGATTAAAAAAGACCTCGGCGAAGATGCTGTGATCGGAATTCACTCGCACAACGACACCGATACGGCAGTTGCTTCGGCACTATCGGCGGTCGAGTCAGGCGCTTACCAAGTGCAGGGCTGTATCAACGGATACGGCGAGCGTACCGGTAACGCCAACATGATCAGCGTTATCGGCAATCTCAAGCTAAAAATGGGCGTAGATGCGGTTTCTGATAAACAGCTTGCTTCGCTAACTGAAGTTTCTAATTTTGTTTCAGAACGGGTGAACCGATCACCCGATCAGTTCCAACCTTTCGTCGGTTCAAGTGCGTTCTCTCACAAGGGCGGACTCCACGCTGCAGCTACGCAGAAGTCGGTTCAGGCATATCAGCACATTGAACCTTCGTTGGTCGGTAACTCGAACGATGTTGTTATTTCTGAGCTGTCAGGTCGCGGGAACGTCATCCACCGAATCAGAGAGATGGCTCTTGACGCTGATTTGAACGATGCTGACGCACGACGAATCGTGCAACACGTGAAGGATCAGGAATCGAAGGGTTTCTCTTACGAAGGAGCAAACGCCTCCTTTGATCTGGTTCTCCGCCGAGCACTTCCGAACTACGAGGCTCCGTTCGAGTTGGTCGACTTCATGGTGGTTATCGAAAACCGCCGCCGCTCTTCTTTTGGAACCGGCTGGCGCAAAGACGGCGCAGAGCACCCGATGCTTTCCGAAGCCACGGTGAAAGTACGAGTAGGCGACGATGTTCTGCACACTGCCGCTGAAGGCGATGGTCCGGTTGGAGCGCTTGACGGTGCGTTACGAAAAGGATTAATCGGTGCCTACCCCGAGCTTTCAGCGATTCGCCTTACGGACTACAAGGTGCGTGTGGTGAATGAAGGCGCTGGCACCGGTGCGGCTGTACGAGTCGTAATCGAATCGGCCGACGACAAAGACGTTTGGTACACAGTTGGGGCATCGACGAATATTCTCGAAGCTAGTTGGCTTGCTCTAACCGACAGTTTCGAATGGTGGCTGTTCAAGAACGGTGTTGTTGGAAGCTAACTTTGATCGGAAGCCCGGTACGGATCGCCGTCGGTTTCGATGACCAGTTCAGTAACTTCCGATTTACCGTTTATCGAGAAAGCGCGAACGACGGGGCGAGTTTTTTCCACCAGAGAAACGATTACTTGGCGAGTAGAAATGCTCGCTACGGCTACGGCGTTCGAGATGTCGGTTTTTGACGGATAGCCCTGAGTGAACGTGTGCGAATGGTAGATTGCCACAAACACTCGATTCGAGTTCTTCGCTATTTCTTGAGCTTCGACCAACTCACCCGGCTGCATCGTGTACCGGCTTATCGGCATGCTATTCACGTTCGACATACGATGCATTTCGTCGGCTTCGTGCCCATTGCCAAGTAGTAGACCACAACTCTCGTTGGGGTCGTCTTGGAGTGCATGAGAAATGAGATCGGCAAGCAAGCGCCGCGGTATCTTGATCGACAAAGCTTCGTTTCGTGAGGTTTGGTCGGCTGACAATGGTTTTTCAACACGCTGCCAACGCGTTAGTAACGTGGATGCAAGATTATACGTACAGTCATAGAATCAATTATCGTAATTGAACGATAGTTTCGACAAAAGCTGCCTACCCACAAAAAGTTAGCCAGAGCTCAGAAATTGATGAACCAAGAAGAACTTAAGCAATCGGCTGGCATTCTGGCACTAGCCCGAGTCCGCAATCAATCGATCGACGGCCTCCCCGACGGGTACCGGCCTGCGGACGTAGCAGAGGCGTACCAAGTTCAGGAGCAACTCCATGAACTGTTGGATGAAGCAGGTTACGGCAAGCGAGTTGGCTACAAGATTGGCTGTACGACCGAAGTGATGCAACAATTCTTAGGCATCGACACCCCGTGCGCTGGCGCAATCTACAACACAGCTATCAACTACATTGCCGTGTCGGCACAGTTCGATAACTTTGCCCACCCGGGTGTTGAATGCGAAATCGCAGCATTCATCGGCTC
>Ga0233439_10003388_pt1 | contig 16618 bp, 12 predicted proteins | sample SI_123_September_6_FD_182713 | JGI IMG/M metagenome (GOLD analysis project Ga0233439, IMG submission 182713) | Seawater microbial communities from Saanich Inlet, British Columbia, Canada - SI_123_September2016_100_MG | ecosystem: Environmental > Aquatic > Marine > Inlet | place: Canada: British... | reverse complement strand
ACAGTTCCATCACATCTGCTTCGACCTGACGCCATTTCGCGATGTTCGCAGGCGGGGCACCTCGCATGCCACATGCGAAATTCGTCTCGACCATCATTCGACACATCATCTCCGCAACACTAAGTCCCCACTCCTCTGCCACGTCCTCGAACTGCTGGCCTTCGAAATGCTTGTACTTTTCCAAACCGATGAACGACCACACATTGCCGGCAGGGGTCGAATAGTTGTCTTCACCCATTCGAGAAATAAGTTCGCTTCGCTTCTTTTTGTCGGACAGAGTTTTGAGCATTTCCTCTGTTCCACCCTCGTTGAAGTAGCCGGGGAAGTACGCCACTGGGTACGACGAACCAACCGAGTAGGGGTATGCCTCGAGAGTGATGTCGAGGTCCTCAGCCTTGGCTGCGTCTATCGGCTCCATGAGCTCGGCAACCTGTCCCGCCGTTTTCGGGAACGTGCGGTGGTGTTCGAAGTGGAGTTTCGAACCAGTACGCCTTGCAATCTCGAGAGCTTCCGGAACGCCCCCGTTACCGAACGCACGGTCACGATTGTGGCTACGAAGGTGAATCGACAATGGTAGATCGAACTCCTTCGTGACTTCCATCAATTCACACATCTCGGCGGTGTCGGAATATGCGTGCGGGAAGTATGTAAGGCCAGTGGAGAGGCCAACAGCTCCCTGTTCTAGCGACTCTCGAAGTAACAGTTTTGTGGCTTTGAGAAGATCGCCGGTTAGTGGCACATCGTTCATACCAGCCGTTTCGAGCCTTATAGGTCCGTGAGCGGCAAACATCGCCACATTGCAGGCGGTTTTGTTGTGGTAGTTCGCACGAGCGGCACTGATCGACGACATGTCGATGTCAGCGGGAGCCAAGTCCAGTATTCCTGAGAGGTACGTGCTGTACATCTTGTAATTTTCAGCCGAAAGCGGAGCAAGCGAGAGCCCATCGGGAGAAATGATTTCCGTCGTCACGCCCTGCCGAATACCCTGCGCGTGCTGACCATCGTTGAGTAACGCAACGTCGGCGTGAGAGTGAACATCGATAAAGCCGGGGGAGATGTGAAGTCCAGTGGCGTCGATTGTCTTGGCTGATTCGCTAGCCGATTTAGGAATATCGCCAACGGTCGTGATTCGATCGCCAGTAATACCGATATCGGCTTTTACGGGAGCCGCTCCCGTGCCGTCGACCACTGTGCCGCCGCGAATAACTACATCGAATGCCAAGTTTTTTCTCCTGTGACCAGTGACCGTGATACGAGCAGTTGATCTGCCGAACGGTGGCAGGTTACGCCGTCACCAAGCAATGGTCGAGCGTTTTGACTTCCGATCTGGGCGAGGTCATTCGCTCCAATCCAGCTCACCCGTATTCATCGACACCCACACCTCCCTCGTCCCGACCGGAGCAAAGCGGAGCGGAGGGATCTGGGTCGAGTACGCCGTTTACTTAGTTCGATATTCAACTGATTTGTGCTGCTGGAGATCGCTGCCGGAACTCTCGTTTCAGGTCGCTCCGCTCCGCTTTGCTCCGGTCGAGAAGAGGATGGCGGCCTACTAAGGGGACAGTGAATATGTCACCCCATTGCGTTCTCGAATCTGGAACAATGTGCTGTGTCACGAATTGAGAGACAAGCACGAACACTAGAGGCGAAATTAATGGGCAGATTTGACGGTCGGGGCGCAATTGTTACTGGTGGAGCGCTCGGCATTGGCGGCGGGTGCGCTCGACGAATCGCAGCCGATGGCGGCAGCGTTTTGATCGTCGACGTGAACGAATCTGCCGGTGCGAACACCGTCAATGAGATTCGTGCAGCCGGCGGCAAAGCCGAGTTCATGGCTGGCGACGTATCGAAGCAGTCGACTGCCGAAGCGATGGTCGAAAATGCCGTTTCGTCTTTTGGTCGACTCGATCTTCTCGTTCAAAACGCCTACGCAGGAGCCGACAACGCTGGCAGTGCCGTGGAAGTAGAGCCTGAGAACTGGCACAGCGGCATGGACCTGCTTGTTGGTGCTCTGTATCTCGGAGCCAAGTACGCCGTTCCCGCTATGGAAGAATCGGGAGCCGACCCAAATTTCGAGCAGTCCTCGTGGAGTGGTGCCGGGCGACGACATGGCAGCCCACCAGCGCAAAACGTAGGTCGCATCGTGAACATGGCTTCTGTGCACGGACTTCATCAGGCTCCACGTTCGCTGATCTACAACGCTGGTAAAGCAGCCGTGATCGGTCTTACTAAGCAGATGGCGATCGACTTCGGTCCGCTTGGAATCACCGTCAACGCCATCGCTCCGGGGCATATCGTGACAGAACGTGGTGACGAGCACTGGAACGAGGTCGGAAACGACGCGGGGTTCCGATTGTTCGAACTGCACTACCCTGTTCGTCGAACGGGTGTTCCTGAAGATATTGCGAACGCAGTTGGTTTCCTGTGCTCAAACGAAGCGTCGTTCATCACGGGTCATGTTCTGGCTGTGGATGGCGGCATGACGATTCAGCTCCAGGAAAACCTGGTGATGGATTCGAAAGACTACATCGTCGCCAACCCCGATCTAAAGACGCATTTTGATTCGAAGCGCGGCGAGTCACGCTTCTAAGTGGCACTGTTCCTATTGAAATTGTAGGCATGGTTTGAAAATGGATATTCGTAAGTTTCAGGAATCTGATCGCACTCACGTAATCGCTCTATGGGAGTGGTGCGATCTTGTTCGACTGCAGAACGACCCCGATAGAGATATCGATCTTAAAATGTCGTTCCAGCCCGAGTTGTTTTTCGTTGGAACCGAACGAGAATCGATCATCGCAACGGTGATGGCGGGCTACGAGGGTCACCGCGGGTGGATCAACTATTTAGCTGTCGATCCGACGATTCAGCGCAGTGGGAACGGTGAGACGATGATGAATCACGCCGAAGAAGCTCTTAAGAATCTCGGCTGCGTGAAGATCAATCTGCAAGTGCGCTCGACGAATTCTGCTGTGCTGGGCTTTTACGATTCGATTGGTTACGTCAAAGACGAAGTGACATCACTAGGAAAACGCCTCTCATGAAAGTAGTAGAACTATACCGACACCCTGTGAAGTCATTTACTCCAGAGCGGCTTGATCGTATCGAGGTGAATGGCGGCAAAGTTCATGGCGACCGAGTCTTGGGATTTCGGTTCGCCGATCAGGGGGATCCCGACGACTGGGCGTGGCGACGTAAGATCAACTTTGTCGCTCTTTCAAACACACCTGCGATGGCTCTTCTTGATCTCAGCTATGACGACGCAACTCGAACGCTCACACTGAATTACGAAGGCGAAGTGTTCGCTCAAGGATCGATCGATTCCCAAGAGGATCGTCTTGACCTAAGCGAGGCTCTCAAAGAGTACGTCACCTCGCTCGATATTAACCCACTTGTGGGTCACCCCGAGCGAGTTCCGCTGAACCTGATCGGAGACGGACGACAGGGCTTATTCCATGATTCGGAGATTGGTGGAGTGACGATATTCAGCCGAGAGTCGCTGGCTGCGCTGGAAGCAAGCATGGGAATTGCGGTCGACGGTCGACGATTCCGGTCGAACGTAGTTATCGATGGCGCTGAAGCTTGGGAAGAGATTTCGTGGTCGGGGCGAGTAACCATTGGCGACCACGTATATACGGCAGAAAAAACCATTCCTCGGTGTCTGGCAACACATGCAAATCCCGTCGATGGTGAGCAAGATCAAGACATCATGAAAAACCTGATAACGGCGAACGGATTCGAAATTCCGACTTTCGCAATTAGGCTGCTACCGGTTGAAGACCACACGGAAATCCATGTTGGCGACGCGGTTGAGGTTGGGTAGTCTGAACTGCTATGAGTTCTAGTGTTAGAGACATACTAATCACGGCATGGTCGATTATTTTCGTAATCACCATCGGCGTCATTGCGTTCCACCCATCGTTCAAAGACGAGGGACTATCGATGGCTCTAAGAATCGGTGGGTTCGCGCTGATCGCGACCGTAGCGGGCGTCGCACTCGCACGATTCACCGAGATATTGGGTCGTTCGAGTCAAAAGATGAGAAAAACCGCGTTGGTGATTTTCGTCGTTTGCATGCTTCCGCTAATCCCGGTTGGACTCGCTACGTTCTCGATGCCGTGGGCCGCATTAATCATCGGCACACTCGTCTACGTTCGCTGGAAATGGGCGCTCGCTAGTCCGGCTAAATAGCCTTATATCCGCCGTTCGCTCTTAACCATTGGTAAAATTCGCCACTCGTGGCGTGTTTCTCGCGCACGAGTGCGAGCTAAATTGGTTTGATCGCCAGCTAACACACAGCGATCACGAGCAAGTCCGGAAACGAATTTTGACTACAACGGGTAAAAGTCGATCAGGTCCAGAAGGCGGAGAATCGGGCAACGATTTCGACCGCTACACGCCTGCCAATATCGAAAAAAAATGGCAAGCAAAGTGGGAAGCCGACGGTATTTACAACGCCGCTGACCACGTAGAGGGCAAAGAGAACTACTTTGCGCTAACGATGTTTCCGTACCCGTCTGGTGAACTTCACATGGGCCACTGGTACGCCTATGCCCCCGCCGATACGTACGCTCGTTTCAAACGAATGCAGGGCTACAACGTGATGCAGCCGCAGGGCTTCGACTCGTTCGGACTTCCAGCCGAAAACGCGGCTATCGAACGCGGCGAAGATCCTCGTGAGTGGACCAACAAGAACATCGACAACTCGCGCCGACAGTTCCGAGAAATGGGTGCTGGGTACGACTGGACACGTGAGCTAGCTACTTCCGATCCTGATTACTACAAGTGGAACCAGTATTGGTTCTTGAAGTTCTACGAAAACGGACTCGCCTATCGGAAGCACGGTCAGGCGAACTGGTGTCCGCAGGACCAAACGACGCTTGCTAACGAGCAGGTAAAAGACGGCGCCTGCGAGCGTTGCGGTACGCCCGTAATCAAGCGCGCGTTGCGACAGTGGTACTTCGCGATTACGAAATATGCAGATGAACTTCTCGATATGGACAAGATCGATTGGCCTGAGAAGATCAAGACGATGCAGCGAAACTGGATTGGTCGTTCAACTGGAACGACCATTGGGTTCGATGTAAGCGAATTCGCACCGGGTGAGAAGATCGAAACTTTCACCACTCGTATCGATACGGTTTACGGGGTGACGTTTGTCGTGCTTGCGCCTGAGCACCCGCTTGTCGAAAAGCTGACACAGCCTTCGCATAAAGCAGGGGTTGATGAATATGTAGCGCAGGCAGGTCGACAGACCGAGATCGACCGAACATCGACCGAGCGCGAGAAAACGGGCGTCGAAACTGGTTCTTATTGCATCAATCCTTTGAACGGCGAACGCGTTCCTGTTTTGGTGGGTGATTACGTACTGGCAACCTACGGCACCGGAGCCGTTATGGGCGTTCCCGCTCACGACTCACGTGATTTCGTATTTGCTAAGAAGTACGGTCTCGAAATCCGAGTAGTTGTCGCTCCACCGAACTGGGATGGCGGCGAACTGGAAGAGGCGTGGATTCCAGTTGGAACCCAGGTCAATTCAGGCGAGTTCGATGGGTTGTCGAGCACCGATGGCAAGGAAGCTATCGCCGACAAGATCGAATCCGAAAACATCGGCACCCGGACTATCACGTATCACCTTCGCGACTGGCTGATTTCGCGTCAGCGGTACTGGGGCACGCCCATCCCGATCATCTACTGCGATGATTGCGGAACTGTGCCGGTTCCAGAGAAGGATTTGCCCGTAATACTGCCTTCAAACGTGACATTCGAAGCCGATGGCAAGTCGCCCCTCGCGAAGCACCCCGACTTCATGCACGTTCCGTGTCCTGACTGCGGCAAGGACGCCAAACGTGAAACCGATACTCTCGACACGTTCGTATGTTCATCTTGGTACCAACTGCGATTTGCGAGCAAGAATCCGCTCGAAGAACCTATCGATTCCGAGAAGGTGAAGCAGTGGATGCCGGTCAACCAGTACATGGGCGGAGCCGAGCACGCGGTGATGCACCTGCTCTACTCCCGTTTCTTCAATAAGGCGTTGCGTGATCTTGGATATCTCGACTTTGACGAGCCGTATACCAAGTTGATGAACCAAGGAATGCTCATCAAAGATCACAAGAAGATTTCAAAGCGATCAAACCCTTTGACTCCCGATCCGGTGGTCGAAAGACACGGTGCCGACACGCTTCGCTGCTACCTGATGTTTTTGGGACCTTGGGATCAAGGCGGCGACTGGTCGGACTCCGGTATAAATGGCATTCGTCGTTGGCTGGGTCGAGTTTGGGACGTTGCTCTGCGCGACGAATCGGGTTTGAACGGTTCAGACGGCGAGAAGGATTTGGAACGAGCGTCGCATGCGACGACCAAGCGTGTTCTTGCTGATATGGAGACGTTCAAGTTCAACACTTCGATATCGGCTCTGATGGAGTTCACCACTGAGATTGCTCGCCGGTACGAGGCTGGTGACGTTTCTGCCGCGACGTGGCGAGTGGCTGTAGATAGGTTGTTGTTGCACGTCGCTCCTGTGGCTCCGCATATCGCAGAAGAGCTTTGGGAGCGAACGGGTCATGTTGGTTCGATTCACCTTGAGTTGAACCCTAAATTCGATGAATCACTTATTGTCAGCGACACGATTACGCTTGCCGTGCAGGTTCAAGGCAAGCTGCGTGATCAGATCGAAGTTGCTGCCGATATCGATAAAGATGCTGCGATCGTTGCTGCTAAGTCGGCAACAAACGTGGCTCGCCATCTAGAAGGCATGGCGATAGTCAAAGAGATTTACGTTCCGGGAAGGCTCGTAAACATCGTCGTAAGGCCAGCGAACTAAATCCTCGTGAAATCGCCGTATTCGAAAAAACCCGGTTGTAGAATTCCTAGTGCACTATCCTGAGTTTGGGCTGAACAAGCAATATTCGAGGAACAGATGTATCGTCGCTCGCTTTTAGTCCCGATCCTAGGTTTGGTGGCCATCGTGTTTGCGGCATGTGGGAACGCCGCCTCGGAACCGACGGAAGTTCCGCCAACTGCTACACCGGCACCAACTTCGACACCTTCGATTGGGATTATCACTGAATCTCCCGAAACCGATTTTGACGCGTTCCTGAGCCAAATTCCTGAAGCCGACCTTGCGTGCTTCAACGCCAAACTAGGCGAAGATCGAATGAAGTCGCTCGCTCTAGGCGAGATCGAGACAACCGATGAAGAAGACGCGGCAATTCAAGGCTGCTTTTCAAACGAGTTCGTTGTTGGTTTTCTAGCAGGGCAAATTCAGAGAGAATTGGGCGTCTTTAGCGGTTCTTCGGCAGCGTGTGCGGCTTCGTTGCTGGATGACATTCCAGCAGGAGTGCTTACGGAGTTAATGATCGATGGCGACGACGATGCCAGTCACGAGGCACAGATCGCGATTCAGGGCTTTACCGAGTGCCTTACTCAAGAGGAATTGGCTGCCTTAGCCGCTTCAAACACTGATGATGACAATGCGGCTAGTGGAAGTGACACTAAGCGATACTCTTCGCCTGCGGAACAGTGCATGGTTGTCGAGCTTGGGCAGTCGTTCGCCGACGGCTACGGCGAGTTGCTCGGTGGGGGACTTTTGTTGGGTTTCTCGAACGCTATAGCAACGTGTGGAATCGATATCGATGTTGAAGGCATGATTGCTCGTCTCGAAGACACGGAACGGAAGTACACGATTGCCGATCTTGTTGCAGTCGGGTTCAAAAAATCGAAAACATACGATGTGAAAGAGCTCGCTGAGGCAAGTTCGGCTCACTATGGTTTCTACGGCATCGATCCGTACAACCGGCTCGACTATGAGGCACGCTTCTACTTCTCTCATGCGTCGGCGAAAAGCGCGGGTGTCGAGTTCGCCAATCATGCGACAGGTGCTGGTGCGTCGCTCTACGAAGACGATCAAACGTGGACAGAAGGTCTAACCGAACGTCGTCGGTGCGATTCGAACGGTGGGCATCACGTTGGCAGGTGCGGATTCCCTAAGTATTTCGACTACGTGGTTGCCGGAAATATGGTGCTGATGTGTCAGGGCAAAGAAACGCTAGAGTCGCTCAGTGCGTGTGCTGATCTTCTTCGCGTGATCGAGTGATAGCTCGGGAATCTTCACATTTCCTGCAAATGTGGTGGATATGATGTTCACATTCGATCCTCCTACGTCGCGCTCGCACGGGGCGCTGTGGTTGGATCGATAGTTTTCTATTCGGATTAGTAAAAAGTCGTTATGCCCCATATTTCACGATCAACGCTTCTCATTTCTATCGCCCTGATGATCGCGATGGTCGCCGCCGCCTGCGACACCGCTGCTGAGAAGCCAACCGCTGAGCCTCCAACAGCGGTACCTACGGTTGTGTCGGAGTCGGCTTCCACTTCGGAAGGCGAGCCCGCAGGTAGGATTCGTGAACCGGGTGATCGAGACACTACTGGCGCAGCCAGCTTGGCCGATCCTGAAGTGCAAGAATGTCTCGCTGGCGAACTTGGTATGGATCTAAGCACCGGTGAATTCGATCTCACTTCCCTCAGACAGCTCGACCCAGCAGATACCGCCGCTGCTTTTACAGCGTGTGGTGCAGAGTTTGGACGATCTGGTGGTGGCGGAGGAATTCTTGGCGGCGGTGGATTTGTAGGTGGTGGTTTCGCCGATCCAGAAATTCGCGAGTGCCTTACCGGGATTCTTGGCGACGATGCACTCGATAATCTGGGTCAAGGCAGCGGACTGGGCCTCGAGCCAGAATCGCTAGCAGCGTTCGAAGAATGCGGTATCAACTTCGGTGACACCGGTGGTGGGTTCCAGTTTGGGGGAGGTGAAGGTGCTTTCGGCGGAGATAGTGGAATCTTCGGTGGAGGCTTACGTGGTGGTCGCGGTGGATTTGGTGGCGATGGGTCATTCCAAGAGTGCCTAATTGGCGAACTTGGAGAAGATGCTTTGGCATCGCTACGTAACCCAACCGGTGCTCCTCCTGCTGATTTCCAAGCTGCACTAGAAAAGTGCGGCGGTGGAATCGCTATTCCTGTTGAGCCAGATGGCGGAATTGGGAATGGAGCAGGACCGATTCCTATCGAGACAATCACAGAGCCCACAGCGACTTCGATTCCGGTTAGTGAGCTAACTATCGAGCAGTTGACGTGTCTTTCAAGTGAACTCGACCCTGCTGATTTAGCTGCCGCTGTTGTGGCAACGAGTGCTGGCGATCTCTCTGAGGTTTCTGACGAACTACTCGCCGCACTTCAGACGTGTGGTGTTGGTTCCTAGCTTTCGATCCTTTTGAAATTTCGTGTTCAGCGGAGTTGAACAGGCGTTCACTCGCGCCTACTATCCGCTGAGAACAACGTGAACGCTCGACAGCGATAAGGACAAGGCAAGCCGATGATGCGACTGATGACCTGGCACGGCGGTGATAAATTCACTCTCGATCAAGTGCCAGACCCGGTGGCTCGCCCCGGCAGAGTTGTCGTGAAAATCGACACTATCGGCGTTTGCGGAACCGATGTTCACATTACGCAGGGGTTATTTCCTTCAACGCCGCCAAAGGTCCTAGGTCACGAAGGCTCAGGCGTTATTGTCGATGTTGGAGAAGGTGTCGACAAAAGCCGAATCGGCGACCGGGTCGTCATGAACACGACGAGTCACTGTGGTGTTTGTTCGGCATGTACCACGTGGTCGGAATCACGTTGCGAAAACGCCGATCTCACATCTGGAATGTTCGCTGAATACGCAACCGCTCCATCGCAATCGGCCGTGAAAATTCCAGATTCTCTCGATCTTGAACAGGCGGCTTTGACCGAACCAGCCTCGTGTTGTCTTTCTGGGTCCGAAATGATGCGCATCGACGATAACGGCATTGGAGTCGTGATCGGCGGAGGCATCATGGGCCTATTCACGTTGGCGTTTCTAAAACGTCGGGGTGTTGAACGCATGGTCATGTCGGAACCAGTCGCCGCTCGTCGTGAGATGGCTACCCAGTTCGGAGCCGATCTGCTGCATGATCCTGCCGAGAGCGATCTCACTGAGTTCATCAATGATCACAATGGCGGGTACGGTGCGAACATCGCTGCTGAAGTTGTTGGACAGCCGAAGTTGGTCGCTAAGTGTGTTGAAGTGGTTCGTCCACGTGGACAAGTGTTGATGGTCGGTGTAGTTCCGCAGGGAGCGCCACTGCCGGTCGATATGTACGATCTTCACTATCGAGAGATCACGTTGAAAGGCGCATTCGGTCGTGGTGACGTGTTCGCTCGAACTCCTGCTGAGATAGACAAGTTGAATCTCGATAGCGTGATATCAGGTCGCTACGAGCTTCAGGACGTACCGCAAGCAATCGTCGATTCAGGCGAAGGCAAAGGCGTGAAGTTCGTCATCAAGCCAAACGGGTAGCGAGTCTACTTTTTTGGTTTCTCAAGAATCGTGCGAACTACCTGAGCAGGCTCTTGGTGAAATCATGGTGGGCGCGCCTGATTTCATCGGCCGTCATCGTTCGAATGCTTAGCTCGGCGTAGCCCTGCGCCCAAGGACCGACGTCTGGCATAGCGCGGGCAGCCGCTGCCATTTTCCAAAACAGTAAATTGGTTATTGGCGTGCTTGATGCCAACACATAGGCGTTTAAGAACGTCTCTTCGATATCGATTCCAAAGTAGGCGGCGTCCGACAGGAAGTAGCCGACATCCATCATAGGATCGCCTATGACAGGTTCTTCCCAATCGACTATCGCCAGAAGCGTTTCACCGTTCCACACCGTGTTACCGGGCCAGTAATCGCCATGCAGCAATTTTCTTGGCGAGGTATCGATGGTCGGCCAGATTTCTCGCATAGCGTGCCAAAGTTCGGTGCCTAGAGCGTGCTTGGCAAACTGTTGGGGCGGTTCTGGAGCGTTCATCCATCGCTCGATGCTTGAGTACGCCGACTCCAACTTCGTATTCAGTTCAGGCGTAATTGGAACAGCGTGAACATCGGCGATGGCGTTGGCGAGCTGTATCGACCAATCGTCTGGTGATTCTGGTGTCAGATTCGGTCCGCCATCGAGATAGGAAATTACGACAGAAGGGCGCCCTAGAATTTCGCTGGCAATCGGGAAATCTACGATTACGGTCGGAGCGAGAACGTTGTTCGCTGTAAGTGCCTTGAGAGCGGTCGGCTCAGTCCACAGGCGGTTATCGTTGGCAGGGTTCTCGTACTCCCAATACTGCCGTGTGATTACCTTTACGTCGCCGACGATTGGCGTTTCGTATTCAAGCACGTCCATACGGCATGAAATTCCACCGGAGAGTTTTCTGGTTGAAACTACGGTCGCGTCGCTATCGATCGCCTTGGCGATCCGCTCGAACTGTTCGTGGGTTGGTGCTGGAGGTATTCCTGGCATAGCTCGGCTATTGTCGCCTTGCCCTGACGAATTGCGATAGCCAGAACTGGTTAGTTGCTAGTACGAATCGTGGCGGAACGCCTACCCAGCGAACGAAGCACTTGCTTCGGCGATCGACTTGAACGAACCGTCGGCAACCGCAGCGCACAATGCAGCACCGATTGCCGCCTCTTCGTTGTGACGACCAAGTTGAAGCGGCATCCCGAGTTCGGATTCGAGTGATTCTCTGAGAACCGGGTTAAGTTTTAGTCCGTTTCCGGAACCGACGAGCATTGATCGTTCGCCCGCCCCCAACTTCGCAGCTTCTCGATATGAATCGGCAAGTTGAGCCGCCATCGCCTCGAAGAGCGCACGTGCCATGTGTCCGGGCGTGAACGTGCCGGGAGTGAGTTCACGCACCGCTGCTTTCGCCAGAGGGTTGCTCCGTGACCCAGTGAACAACGGATCGACCGCCACTCCCTCGGCTCCAGCTGGAATTTCGGCTGCTAGTTCGACTAATTTTCCGTACAGAACGTCGGGGTCGAGCTCGTATCCGGCGATAACTCGGCTTGCGTTATTGAAGAAATCTCTGAGCGTGCGGAAAGTTCGCCCACCGACTACGCCGACCCCAGCGAGCAGATATCCGCTTTGAATATACGGTCGAAGTTCGAGCCAGCCTCGCGGGGTTGGATTCTCGACGTAGACGGATGCCTGACCGCCCGTGCCGATGTTGATCGCAACCGTGTTTTCGTAGTCGGCTACCGTACCTGCGAAGCTGCACTGGTGATCGCCAGAAGCCACCGAGACCGGAATACCTGCCTTGGCTCCGAGTTTTGCTGCCATCGGTTCGGTTAGTTTTCCGGCAGGGGTGCAGGAATCGGCGAGATTCGAGAAAAGTTCACGACTCAGGCCGAGCGAATCGATTAGATCGTGATTCCAGCCCATTTTGGATAGATCGTAGACACCCCAGCTAACGGCGTCGGTTGGGTCGGTGACGGGTCGGGTGTTGGTTAGGCGAGAGACAACGAATTCAGGCGCAGTTGTGCCGTGAATGTTTGCGATGTTCGTTGGGAGTTCGTTGTTGGATTTGAGCCAGTAGAGATTGGGAGCCGTGTAGCCGGTAACGATAGGACATCCGGTGTTTTCGAAGGCTGGAAGTCCGTTTTCTTCTGTCACCGCACCCCCGAGTTCACCCATGGCGTCGAGATACGTGCGGTTTTCGCCCGCGCTAGAGCTACGGAGCAGGTCTTTCGATCGTTGGTCCTGCCACGAGATGAAGTTTCCGATCGTGTTTAGATCTTGGTCGAGCAGCTGAAGTCCTTGCTGCTGACCAGTGATGCCGATCGCCGCGGGCTGGGCTTTAGTTCGTTCGATGAGGTTTTTTGCGTTGCCAAGCGCAAGATCGGTCATGCGATCGAGATCCCACTCAGATCGACCGATTTTCTTGTCGTTCGCAGAAGTAGTTTCAGCCGTATTCGAGATAGTCGACGACCCAACAACCGACTTCGACTCAATGTCGATGATGAGGGCAGTGACCGATGTCGATCCGACGTCGATGGATAGGTAGTGAGTGGGCATTCGGCTACTTTATCGGAGAGAGCGGCGGGACCGGCTCCTTCTCCAAGCGGGAGAAGGCTGGGATGAGGGAGATTCGTTCAATCGTGCCTCCGATGGTCGATTCCCCCTCACGCTTCGTCGGGCTCAGCACATGCCTAAATCCTCTCCCCAAGGAGAGGACTTTTCTTACTTACTTAATCGAGCGCGAGAAGGTGCAGGCGACTGTTTTGGTGAAGCCTAGTAGGGCGAGGGCGATTGTTAGTAGTTTTTGGATCATGAAGTTGGGTTGGTCAACAAGAAATACCCTCGTCCCGACTGTAGCGACAGCGGAATGGAGGGATCTAGGTTGATGGCGGCGAACGGACTGTTCAAGTGGAAATATTTTTTGTTCTGACTGTTGGAAGATGTAGTCGTTGCCACCAACCTAGGTCCCTCCGCTAGCGGTCGGGATGAGGGGTAAGTGCTTCAATCGAAGGGTCAACCCTACTTCTCCTGTCCATCTGGCACTCGTGGTGAGAAGAAGTGACTTACTTTTTGACCGGGGTCAGTGAATCCCACAGCGTCCCAAATTCGGGCCTCTGTGGTTTCTTCTACGTGGATGTCGGAGCGGTCGAAAACGTCGTCTTTTAGGCGAGTACCGAGTCCGGGTCCTTCAGGAGCCAGCAAGTAGCCGTCTTTGATTACGATGTTCGGCTCGATGAACTTGTCGTACCAGCCCCGGTAGTAGGCGCGGTTGGTTTCCTGAATCATCACGTTCGGGACGTTCATCGAGATGTGAGCGCAGGCGAAGACGTTCACCGGACCCGTCCAGTCGTGCGGGGCAATCGGCGTTTGGTAGGTGTCGGCCATTGTTGCGATCTTTTTGGTCTCCGAAATTCCGCCAGTCCAGATCAGATCAGGCATCACGATTTCAGCAGCGCCCTTTTCGATGTATTCGCGGAATTCGTATCGAGTCATGAGTCGTTCGGCTGCGCAGATCGGCGTTTTCGTTTCCTGCGCAAGTTTTAGATGCGTCTCGACGTTCACAGGATGAATCATCTCTTCCTGCCAGAGCAGATCGTACTCGTCCATCGCCTTCGTGATGCGAATCGCCGGAGCCATCGCCCACTGTCCTCCGCCATCGTGAGCGATCTCGATCTGATCGCCCAGTGCCTTGCGCTGTTTAGCTAAAGGAGCGAGTCCTTCTTTGATCTGCTTTGCTGAAACGAAATTTCCGCCCGATTCGGCGGCGTAAGGAGCCATGTAATACGCCTTTACGGCGGTGATTCCTTCGTCGATCAGGCTTTGCAAGAATCCTACGGGGTCGCGCTGCTCAAATTCGTTGTCTTGCCAGTCGCCGTAGCTTCCGATCGTGTTGTAAATACGGACTTTGTCACGCGATTTGCCGCCCAATAGGTTGTAGATGGGCTGATCAAGTGCTTGCCCTACGACGTCCCAGAGTGCGATGTCGATTGCCGATAGCGCACGTAGTTCGGCTCCTGAGTAGGTGAAGATCCCGGCGAGCTTGAATAGTTCATCCCAGATGCCTTCGCGGTCCATGGGGTCTCGACCTATCAGCGTTGGTCCGAATATTTCGTGAACTACTGCTGCTACTGACTTTGGCAGGTACCACGTTTCGCCGAGTCCGATTTCGCCGGAGTCGGTGTGAATACGAACCCAGCACATCTGCCAGAATTCGTCGACATGAATAGTTTCAACTTTGGTAATTAGCATGGGCGTGATTGGCTCCGGGCGTCATCGTTAGTCGCGCTCGTTACTTTGTAACTCGGCTCCGCGTCGCAATTCTCCTGCCCCTAACCCCGTCCATCCGGAAGGGGAACAGGAACAAGCTCAGCGTCGCAGTCTACCCTCCCTTATTCCCTCCCGGAGGAGGGAGAGTGGCTGAACACGTTTTCTGAGAGTTAGGGTTTGGTTGGCTGTGTCTTCTTGACGTTTGAGCGAACTTTACGCTTTTGTTTACGCTGGGTCCTCGCCATCGTGATTTGGCTTTAGGTGTTTGTGTGGTCGGCTAGGATTCTCTCGATTGTTTGGCGAGATGTTTGTGCTTCTACAGCGTTGGTTTCCGATAGGCCAGAGTAGGTAATTAGGGCTTTCCAAATGGTCCAGCCACGCCCACGTGCCCACGTTCCTTCGTCGAGGTTGAGACCAGAGCGAAATGCATCTCTGCTTTCGCCATCGAACGCCGTCCACGCGATTGCGAGATCGCAGGCAGGATCGCCGACGCATATGCCACCGAAGTCGATTACCGCAGAAAGTTCGCCGTTTTTTACGAGCATGTTCCCGAGACTTACGTCCCCGTGAATCCAAACCGGTGATTTCGTCCATTTCGACTCGAGTGCGGCGTCCCAAACGTTCATGATTGCATCGATATCGAGATCATCGCCTAGTTCACCGTTTTTAAGTATTTCGATCGACTGACGAGCTTCATCATCGTAATAACCAACATCAGCTCCCCGCTTGAACGGACCCGGAACGGGCGCGTTCGTTGAGTCGATATTTTGTAGTGATGTCAGAAATTCGGCGAGTGATCGTGCGAACGTTGGAAGATCGTCGATATGTCCCGTCGAAGCGGTTTTTCCTTCGATCCAGCCGTTTACTGACCATTGCCACGGATAACCCGATCCCGGTTCACCTATCGCGATTGGAGTGGTTATGGGCAGTGGAAGATGGGGTGCCAGCTTTGGAAGCCACTGGCTTTCTTTTTGAACTTGATGAATATACCGCTCGGCACTCGGGAGTCGCACCGACATTTTGTCGCCTAAACGGAACGTTCGATTGTCCCATCCGTTCGGAAGAACCTCCGTTACTGGCAAATCTGACCACTGTGGGAATTGCTCGACAATAAGGCTCTTAACTAGTTTGGATGTGATGTCCATGTTGGGATTATTTCAGATTGCAAGCTGGTTGGATTTCTGTGGAGGGGCGTTATGGCAGTACGAATTGGGGACATTCTCTACCGCTTGATCGAATCGCCGCAATGATTGTTATTGATGATCTGAGCACCGGCATCAGGTTTCAATACGAAGCCATAACAAAAAAAGCCCTCCACCAATTGGTAGAGGGCTTTTTATATTTCAAACTATCTATCCAGCGTTCTCAGCTGAACCGACGAGTGAATCAGCCAGCCACTTCCTCACGGAAGAAAGCGTGCCAATGGCACCTAAGCCGTTATCTAACGCTGTCGAGGACGATGTCGAATACGAGATCGGCGTTTGGTGGAATTGCTCCGCCAGCACCCTGAGCGCCGTAGCCCTGATCTGCTGGAATGTAAACACGTCGCTGTCCGCCAACGTTCATGCCGAGAATAGCGTCACGGAATCCAGGAATTACGCCGCCAACCGGGAACGAAACCGACGCACCACGTGTGTACGAAGAGTCGAATACGCATCCGTCAGCTACAAGCCAGCCGGTGTAGTGCACGTCGACCGTGTTGGCAGGGTCGACAGCAGCGCCGTCGCCGACCTTCAAGTCGAATACACGAATGCCAGATGGCTCATCTGAGTACTGATCTTCAGTTACATCGCCGTACTGAGGTGCGGATTCCGGGTAACCGGGGTTGTCACAAGACACTATTGGCCCTCCTTCGGGCGTTGCTGTCGGAACAGGTGTTGGGGTTGCATTGGCGGCGATCGCCGTTGCAGTTGCGATTGCCTGTATAGGCGTCAAAACGGTAACAAGTTCGATTTCAAAAGTGAGAGTAGCGTTGCCAGGAATAACCGGCGGCGAGC
>Ga0233439_10003385_pt1 | contig 16630 bp, 13 predicted proteins | sample SI_123_September_6_FD_182713 | JGI IMG/M metagenome (GOLD analysis project Ga0233439, IMG submission 182713) | Seawater microbial communities from Saanich Inlet, British Columbia, Canada - SI_123_September2016_100_MG | ecosystem: Environmental > Aquatic > Marine > Inlet | place: Canada: British... | reverse complement strand
CATCGATATTCGCCGTCCGGATGAATGGCGCAATACAGGCATTGCCACCGGCGCCAAACGCGCAACGGTTCATTTCAGCCGGGGTGCCGCAAAATTTCTTAACCGCATCGCGAAACTGACCGGTGGCGACAAATCACAGCCCATCGCGTTGATCTGCGCCGCGGGGGTGCGCTCTAAACATGCAAGCCGGCTGTTGAAAGATAAGGGCTACACCCAGGTTCTCGATATTAGCGAAGGGATGCTGGGCAACCACCGGGGGGTAGGCTGGTTGCGTCGGGATCTGCCCGTCAACCCGTGTGAGGACTGCCCATAAGGCCGCCGTGCAGAGAAACCGGGACACGAGGCCATAGCGCGACGATCCGTCGCTACCAAGTTTGTAAAACCTATGCTAGGAAGAACCTGCGTGGCCCAAGCCACCATAATATTGTGATTTTTTCGCCGTAAGGAGATTCAGATGCGGACGTTTCGATTGCCGGTGGTTGTAGCCGCCATAGCCATGGCCTTGACATTCAGCGCGGCCGATGCCGCAAGTGTCAAAAAAGGCAAAAAGGTTTTCAAGAAATGTAAGGCCTGCCATACCCTGAATGCGGGTGGCAAAAACAAGGTTGGACCCAATTTGAATGGTGTGATCGGTCGCAAAGCGGCCATGGTCAAGGGATTTAAATATTCCACCGCTATGAAGGGCTCCGGCATCACCTGGGACGACGCCTCCTTGGATCAGTATTTGACCAAGCCAAAGAAGATGGTGCCGAAAACCAAAATGGCCTTCGCAGGCCTTAAGAAGAAGTCACAGCGGGACAATTTGATCGCCTATTTAAAAGAAGCGACAAAGTAAGGTTTAGGCTGGTTTTCAGCCGAATCTGAGCAACGATTAGCCGACACCCGAATGGGTGTCGGCTTTTTGCTGCCCGATTAACCAAACGTTATTTGTATGGCCCTAGATTTTGCCCTGGGACCGGCCCATGCAGAGCCGGATTCCACCAGGAACTAAACCCAATCGAGGTCCCACAATGGCACAACCTGCCAGTCAGGCAGTATTGAGCGACGACGTCGGGCAAGTGGACCTTGCCGAGGCAACTCGTGATACCTCGGCAGCGAGTGACATATCCGAGTTAATGCGTTCGTGCCGATGGGCCATTGAAGAAGAGCGACTACACGAATTACGCGTTCCCCTGTCCAACGGCATCCCGGCGTTCGTGGAAATGCCCGTGGTCACCGAAGATATTTTCAGCCAGGGCAACCAACCAGGTGTCATGCCCATCAATGACGATGGGGTGGAGCGGTTTCTGTCTGCCTTTGGCAGCTCCCTGCTATGTTACGGCTATCCCTATCTGCAATATGCGGACGGCTCCATCAGGCCGCTGTTCCTTATGCGGGCCAAGGTAGAGGACGGCATGTTGCGTCCCGACCCGGATGGTTATCTGAAAATCAATTGCGCCCTGTTGCAGGATCAGGGTGTTGAGCCCCTGCAGATCCAGGGCCTGGCGCATCAAATGGCCGACCCCAACATACTCTTCGCAGACAAGCTGGCAACGCTTAGCAAGCGACTTGATCTGGCAGAGGGGCGCTTCAATCCCCAATCGCTGGATGAGGTTGCGCCACCAGGTGCATTGGGATTTATGCAATGGCGCAACAGACCGGTTCTGGCATCCGCCACCATGCCGCCCTCCATCTCCGCATTACTACGGGATCTAAACGATTTGAGCGGCACAGAGGCCCTGTCCCGCATCGCAGACACCGCCCTGGGCGGCATTCAAAATGTGAAGGTTGCCGCCGAAAATTCGGATGATAATGAAGGAAAAATCCAGGCTAAAAAGCATTTGGACGGCCCCATGGTATTCGACATGCACCGCCTTGGTTACAGCCAGACCCAGACAGTGCGGGCCTGCATGGAAGAACAACTGGTCACAGTGGCCGCACCACCTGGTACCGGGCAAATGGCGACGGTGGTCAACCTGATCGCCACGGCGGTGATGAACGGGCAAAGTGTTTTGTACACAGCCCGCAGGCGGGAAACTGTCGACGCCATGTCGAAGCATTTAAACGCCTGGATAGGGCGAAATAAATCAGCCGTGCTGCGGGTCGGTGATGGCAATGTCAACGAAGCCTGCTGCATCGCCATCAAGGAAACCCTGCGGGAAATTCAGCAACCCGAAGTCGAAGTTTTTGACGAAGATGATCCCGACGGCTTGGAAGCGGCAAGGAAGAAAGAAGAACAAAAAGCGCCACAGCGGGAAAAACCAACCCTGAAGGATATGCAGGAGTTGGACCGCCTGCCCGCCGCCGACACAGAGGGCGTGGAGCCGCTGCGGGCTGCATTCGCGCGGGTAAACGAGTTGAACGCCTTGATGCGCCAGGACGCATTTGAGCTTAACCTGGGTCAAATGCCGCCCGCCCTTCGCATGACGCCCTGTCCCAACAGGCAAACCCTCGACGAATGGCGCGAGGAGTATGCCGTCCTGAGCGGCGAGAAAAGCGCCGGCCTGGGCAAGATGATGAAGGGCATGTTGTCACGGAAAGATGGTCGCGATGACCTTTTAGTCTCCGTTAAGGGCGCTGTCAGCAAATTACCCGCCGCCTTAACCGAGGAGGCGCTGGAGGCCCTGGATGGGGAAGACGAGATAGCCGGTATCGGGGCCGGATTAGGGGTTTTGAGCAAATATTTCAAATGGCGGGAAATTGTCGCCAAACGGGATCAGGCGACACAGGACATTGTTCGCTTCAAAGATTGCCGCACCTTGGAATTACAAGCCATGAACCAATCCGCCCGCAAAATATCCGGCGTGCGAGAGCTCTACAAAGATCATTGGAACGACCGTCTGGAAGACGACCCGGCGGTTTTGGAACGGCAAGTCACGACGTTCTTTGATCTAATCGACAAACGCAATGAGGGCGATGCCAATGAGACCCGGGCCCATCGCTCCGAACGGTTGGCCCAGGCTGTTGGTATCCTGGCCGAGCAGTTGCCGGTTTGGAGTTCGACCCTGGACGAAATCGGCCAGACACTGCCGTTGGAGCCGGGATATTTCGATCTGGTAATCGTTGACGAAGCCGATCTTGGTGATTTGGGCACGGTCATACCAGTCCTCTATCGCGGCAAACGGGGTGCCATCTTTGGCGCGGCGCGGCACGATACCCGTCTTACACCGCTACCGCCTGAGTGGGAGGCGAAACGTATTTTTACCCTTCCGAACACCGACACCAGTCTGCCCCCCGCCAGCCAGACCGCGCTTGGCAATTTCTGCAATCTTCTGTCACCTCAGGGGCTGCAATACGATTTGTTGGAGCATTACCGCTCCCATCCACGGATTGCGGAATTTCTGTCGTCCACATTTTATGACAATCAGTTAATTGTACAGACCAATTTCCGGAAGCTCCGCTCGGATGCGCCGGACAATTTATTGGGCGTGCAGTGGCACCATGTCACTGGGCGTATGTCGGTCATTAACAATGGCACCGTCAACGACGCTGAGGTCAAAGAGACCCAGAAACTTATTCGCGATTGGGTCGAAATGGGCGTGTTCCGCAACCTGCCCCGCCGTTCGGTCGGCATCGCCACGCCGATCAGCGGGCAAGCCGATCAAATTCGCGAATTTCTGAAACGGGGCGGTTTTCCTGACAACATGCGTGAACGCATCAGCGTCGGCACGCCGGACTTGTTCCTGGGCAGGCAAGTGGATTTCATCATATTGCTACCGGGCCTGTCATCGGATGCGCCAGAGGCGATAAACCAAGCACTCGCAAATGCCGAAGATCTATATCATGACGTCGCCGGCGCGGCCCGCCTGGGCCTGCATATCGTCGGCGATCGGGACTGTTGTCTGGAAACGGGCGGCCTGTGCGCCGAACTTTCCGGGTTCGCTGAAGATGCCCCGGCCTTTGATGCGAATGGAGAACTGGTCACCGACGAATTCGAAGTCATATTCGACAATGCCTTTGGCAATAAGAATGCGGACGCGCCCCTAAATCCCTGGCCTGCTTTACGACAAATGCTGATTGATGCCGGCTACCCGTTTCAAAGTAATGTAAGCGAAGGTGAAATGAAGCTGGCTGTGCGTCTGGTATCGCCTTTGGGCGGTCGTTACAACATCGAGATCGTCGCGCCATTGGAATCTATTCGTGGCGACCATGAGCTTGAGGCAGAACGCATTCATGACAAGACGATGATGGAGCGGGGATATCATGTCATGCGCCTGACTCCCACGGAAATACTCGAAAAGAACAATTATATCATCGAAAGGTTGCACCGGATGGTGTGACGGCTATCTTGAACAGAACCGAAGGGACGCGGTAAGGTGGATCGATCGATACCAGTGTCAGCATACGAACTGCGCTATCAATTGGGAGCTATTCTGGGTGGGGGACATGACGGTTTCTAATCAGGCGCTTGAATTCCTTGAATTCGTTGAGCAGCAACCGCGTCAATCTGTGCGGCAATTGATGGACAAGGTTCTGTTGAAAAGCCGCCTTATGACCGGGGCCGAAGCCGGCACGATATTCATCGTCCGAAAAAAGGGCCAACAACGATGGCTGGAACCCATCAGCTTGCAAAATGACGTTGTCCGCATTGGCAGCAATGACTTCATAGTTCCGATCACGGCGAAAAGCATTGCAGGTTTTGTGGCCGGATCGGGCGAGATTGCACGGATTGACGATGTCTACAAAATCCCGCCAAAAAGAACATACAGCTTCAATCCTGATAACGAACTGTCAAACTATCACACCATGTCGGTGCTTTGCTTTCCCCTGAAGAACTACCAGGAACAGGTGATCGGCGTGGTGCAACTGATCAATCGCCGAATTAATGGGAAAGATGATCCCATGCCCTTTGAGGATGAGCAGATACAGTTGGTAACGCCCATCGCGCGGGTCCTTGCCACGCATATCGAACGGGCGGACATGCTGGAACATATCCGGACAAAGAATAGCCGGTTGCGCCAACGAAACCGGGAACTTGGTGAACAACGGGCCCAGGTTATCGCCATGCAGGCGGAGACTGAGGAAGCCTTTCTGTTATCAATCCAACTGCTGGCGCGGGCGTCTGAAATCCACGACGAAGGCACCGGCAACCACATTGTCAGAGTGAATGAATACAGCTATTTCCTGGCCAAGGAATATCGCATGAACAGGGCTTTTTGTGACGAAATCCGCTATTCCGCACAGCTCCACGATGTAGGCAAGATGAGCGTTGATGTGGCCGTGTTAAAGAAAAAGGGCGGCCTTGATGATGCTGAACGGGCGGAGATGGACAAGCATCCCATCTATGGTCACCAGATCCTGGAGACGGCACCGCGCCTGAACATGGCTTCGGAAATTGCCCTCTACCATCACGAAAAATGGGCCGGCGGCGGCTATCCTTTCGGCACCGCAGGTGAGGATATTCCCCTATCGGCCCGTATCGTCGCCATTGCCGACATCTATGACGCCTTGCGTTCAGAGCGACCATATAAACCCGCCTTCAACCATAAAAAGACCATTGAAATTATGCTGAAGGGCGATGATCGCATTGATCCGGCCAGTCATTTCGACCCGAACCTGATGTCGTTGCTGTCAAAGCATCATCAAGGCATGAATAAGATCCACCGCCGCCTGAAGGATTAGGCATAAGCCATGCGCGCCATTCGTCTCATCAAGCGTCAAATGGTCTATTTCGTGCCGGCATTAATGCTGCTGGCAGCCCTTGGTCTGCGCCTTGAAAACCCACAAATTCTACAGGTATTTCAGCTAAAATTATTCGACCTCTATAACCAGATATATCCGCGCGACTATAAGCCGGTCCCCGTTGCTATTCTGGACCTGGACGACGAAACCCTGAAGCGGAGCGGTTTGCAATGGCCGTGGCCGCGTAGCAAGCTGGCCGATATGCTGGTGCGTCTGTTCGAATCAGGTGCAAAGGTGGTCGCCTTCGACGTGGTCTTTGCCGAACCGGACCGCACCTCGCCCAAGCAGGCACTGTCAGTGTGGTTGAACCAGCGCACCCTGGATCTGGAAAAACTGTCGCCTGCCGCGCGGGCGTTTTCCAAGCCGATTATTGAATCTATACCAGATCACGATGAGGCCTTCGCCGACATTATCGGCCAGATCCGTGATGCGGCGAAAGATTACGGCGTCGTTGCCGGCATTGTTTTGACCAATGATGGTGGCGACAATCGGCCCGCAATCAAGGCCGGCTTTGCGGTCAATGGCGACGACCCCCTGCCATTCCTGAACGAATATGATGGGGCGGTGGTCAATTTGCCCGGTATTGAGGCGGCTGCCTCGGGCGTCGGCAGTTTTAATCTATCGCCAGAAACCGACGGTATTATCCGACGGGTGCCGACCTTTATGCGTATCGGTCAACAGCTTTATCCAAGTTTGGCGTTGGAGGCGCTGCGGGTATTTCAGGGCGCATCCACCTATATCCTGAAATCTTCCGGCGCAAACCTGGAAGAAAATTTTGGCGAATCCACCGGCCTTAATCATATTAAAGTCGGTCGCCTGGAAATTCCCGTGGATGGCCGGGGTCGGTTCTGGGTGCATTACGCCAAGCCTGTGCCGGGGCGGGTGATCCCCTTGTGGAAAGTATTCGAGGATGATTTTGACCCGGCATCGGTGGCAGGAAAAATTCTGTTCTTTGGCACTTCGGCTGCCGGTCTGAAGGATTTGCGGACCACCCCCCTGGACCCCGCCGCGGCGGGCGTTGAGGTCCACGTCCAGGCCGCCGAACAAATTCTGTCCGGTCATTTTATGGAACGCCCTGACTGGATCGACGGCATGGAAAAAATCTTCATCCTTGTCATGGGCCTGTTGCTGATATTCCTGACGCCGCGATTTGGCGCGCTGCCCGGTGCCTCCATCTCTATTGGCACCGTCTTTGGTGCGATCTTGATGGGCTGGTACCTCTATACGGACAAGTTGTTGTTGATGGACCCGATCTATCCCGGCATCGCTGTTTTGGCCATCTACCTGTCCAGTTCGACCATTTTGTATCTGCAGACGGAGGCGGAACGGGAGCGTGTGCGCGGTGCTTTCAGTCAATACCTCTCCCCGGCACTGGTGGAACAATTGGCGAAGGAGCCCGACCGCCTGCGCCTTGGCGGGGAGAGCCGCAATATGAGCTTTCTGTTCTGTGATGTGCGTGGTTTCACCTCCATCTCTGAAACCTTCAAAAGCAACCCCCAGGGGCTGACCCGTCTGATCAACCGCTTTCTGACGCCCCTGACCAATTGCATTCTGGCCCGGCAAGGCACAATCGATAAGTACATGGGCGATTGCATTATGGCCTTTTGGAATGCGCCGCTTGATGATGAAGAGCATCCGCAACATGCCTGCGAATCCGCGCTGGTGATGTTTGAAGAGTTGGAGATATTGAACCAGGAACGCGAGGCCGAAGCCGTGGAAAGCGGCGAGGCATTTATACCTCTGAATGTGGGCATCGGGGTCAACACCGGTGATTGCGTCGTGGGCAACATGGGATCAGAGCAGCGGTTTGACTATTCCGTGCTGGGTGATGCGGTCAATCTGGCCGCCCGCCTGGAGGGGCAATCAAAGAACTACGGTGTCGGCATAGTCATCGGCGAAGAGACGGAGGCCATCGTGGGGGACGAATTCGCCACCCTGGAGTTGGACTTGATCGCGGTAAAGGGGAAGGCGGAGGCCGTGCGCATTCACACGGTCATGGGGCGCAAGGATTTGCTGCAGCAACAGGACTTTGTCGCTCTGAAGGATCAGCATAAGACGATGCTGGCAGCCTACCGGGAACAGGATTGGACCAAGGCGCAGGGATTGATCAAGGATTGCCGGGCGGCGGACGGCACCTTGGGCGAATTGTACGACCTTTATGATGAAAGAGTGGAATTCTACCTGGAAAATCCACCCGACCCCGACTGGGACGGCGTCTTTGTGGCCACATCAAAATAGCGCCGTCACCCGCCGATATTCCAAATATTCTGCATTGACCGAATTTCATCTTTGGCATTAGCCGGCGATCCTGAGTAACATGCCAATTAGAGCATGTTTCTATTAAACATGCCCAAGGCGTTGGGACTCTTAGGAATCCAGTAATCGAACCAATCACGTAGATCGCGCCAATCGAGCGACGGGGGCGATTCCAGTTATTTGCAATTTGCTCTAAAGAGGCAGGATACAGGTGAAGGCTTTATGAGCGATTTGGAAAAGGTCAATGGGCATCATGCCAAGGATATGCTGCCCGCAACATTCGCGGCGGCCCTGTCATCGCCAAGCGAAGCCGCCAAACTGCCCTTTGATGTGGAGCGAGCCCTGGCCGCCGTAGTGCGCTTACATGGGGAAGTGCCCGAAGACGGCTATACAGCGCCGTTTCTGGGCACGGAGCGGGAGGGTAACGGCGTCGTCATTGACGATAACGGCCTGATCCTGACCATCGGCTATTTAATTGTTGAGGCTATTGCGATCAGCATTAGTGCGGCAGATGGCCGTATGATCCCAGGTGAAGTCGTCGCTTATGACTACGACAGTGGTTTCGGTCTGGTCCGCGCATTGGAGCCCTTGGGCCTGCCCCATCTTGAGATCGGCAGCTCGGATGATTTGAAGGTGGGCAACGGCGTGTTGGTTGCCGGCCATGGTGGTCATGACGGTGCCATTGGGGCCCGGGTCGTCTCGAAGCGGGAATTTGCCGGCTATTGGGAATATATGCTGGATGAGGCGATCTTTACCGCCCCCGCCCATCCCAACTGGGGCGGCACAGCGTTGATCGATCAGCACGGCAAGCTGGTTGGCATCGGCTCTCTCTATGTCGAGGATGCGGTTGCGGAGGGGGAAGGCCGCACAGGCAACATGTTTGTACCGATCGACCTGCTGGCACCGATTTTTGCGGAAATGCTGAGCGAGGGTCGAACAGCGGGTTCCTATAGACCGTGGATGGGTCTGTTCACGGCGGAGGTGGAAGGCCATGTTGAAGTAATCGGCCTGGCCCAGGACGGGCCGGCCGAACAAGCGGGGCTACAGGCAGGCGATGTCATTGTTAAGGTCAATAGCCAGCCTATCGCTACCATGATAGATCTTTACCGCAAGGCTTGGTCGTCTGGTAAAGCCGGAGTAGATATTCCTATGACGGTCCTTCGCGATACTTATGCTTTTGATTTAGTCGTGAAATCTGAGGACCGTTACGCCCGGCTGAAGTTTCAATACCGGGCTTAGTGCAATTTTCAATTAATTGGAATTGCTTACGCATTCTAAGTGATTGGTTCAATTGCTCAATTCTTAAGTGTCCCAGGCAATTGGGCGTGTTTGATGGGGCCATGTTTGTGTACGGCACCGATATGGAAGGAAGATAAAATTGCAGTCACGCAGAGCGATTTTGCTGGGTGGTACGGCACTGGCGGCCACGGCTGGGGTTCCGGGTTTGCTATGGGCCGCAGCATCACCCCAGGCAGTGGCCGGCGCGCAGAGCTTTATCTCGAACCTTGCAAGCCAGGGCATCGCCATTCTGCAATCCACCGCTGGCGGGATCGACCAGCGTGAGGCGCAGTTCCGCACTTTGCTGGCAAGCAGCTTTGATATGCCCTTTATCGCCCGTTTCGCCCTGGGAAAGTACTGGCGTAAGGCCACCCCCCAACAGCGGTCAGATTATGTCGTATTGTTTACGGAATTCATTTTGAAGTCATATAGCCGCCGAATGGGCGGTTATTCCGGTGAGACGTTCACCGTTTCCGGGGCCAAGGTGGCCGGGAAAAAGGATGTGATGGTCAAAACCAAGATCGTGCAGCAGGGCGGCCCGCCAATTAAGGCCGACTGGCGTGTCCGTCCCCTGGATGGACAATTCAAAATCATCGATATTATGGTTGAAGGTGTTTCCATGGCGGTGACCCAGCGATCTGAATTTTCGGCTGTCGTCCGGCAACAGGGCATACCGGGCCTATTGCAGGCATTGCGCGCGCGGACCCAGAAATTCGGCATAGCGTCGTAGTGGAAATGTGGAAGGAAATGACATGTGGATGAACGAAAGCATGGCCGGACGGATTACCAAACTGCTTTGCATGGGGCTGTTTATTACCGGCGCGTTCCTAACGCCGGCGACATACGCCAACAGCGCCGATTTCAAAACCGGATATAGGGCCTATCAAAGAGGCGATTTTGCCGCGGCAGCCAAGGAATGGCTGGCCCTGGCGGAGGCCGGTAATACCAAGGCACAATATAATGTCGGCATACTGTTCGATCAGGGCAAGGGCGTGCAACAGGATCGTGCTGAAGCGGTCAGTTGGTGGCGTCGGTCGGCGGAAAGCGGCTTTCGCATGGCCCAGCATAACCTGGCAAACGCCTACATCGCCGGTGATGGCGTGGAGCAAAGCTATAAGGATGCTGTGCATTGGCTGCAACGGGCTTCCGAGGCAGGGCTGAACCGGTCCCGTTATACCCTTGGCAAAATGTATCATTACGGCCTGGGCGTGGAAATGGACGTCAAGCGGGCGGCGATCCTGTACCTCGCCGCGGCCGAGACTGGCTTGGACAAAGCGCAATATAACTTGGCCAAAGCCTATCGTGACGGCGACGGTGTGGCCCAAGACCACGCCCTGTCCGTTAAATGGTTCCGACGTGCTGCCGAACAGGGCTATACCAAGGCGCAAAACCATCTGGCGACCCGTTATGCCAGAGGCCAAGGCATAACGGCGGATATGGTCGAAGCTTATAAATGGATGAGCCTGGCCGCCCAGCGCGGGCACAGTCAGGCCAAGGAAAACCTGAAGGCCCTGGTCCGCCAAATGACCCCCGAGCAAAGAACCGAAGGCAAGCAACGCGCCGCTGCGTTTAACCCTGTTCGGGAACTTCATTAAAGCGGATTTATTGCCGGTGTGTATGACGCTGGCCTGATGCTGTAATTCGCATTATTCTATGCCTCGCTTGGAGGGCATTGGTTGATGAGAATATGTGGTTTTGTGGTAGCCGTCGTACTGGCCACTGGTTTATTGAGCTCAAATACGGCGGTGGCCGCAGGCACAGCAGGCTCAGCCGGCGTTGGGCAAACTGCCCAGGCCAACTATTTTGCCCGGCAATTTTCCGTTGCGGCCAGTAGTGCGGGCGGAGGTGCGCGGAACGAGGAAATTCGCCAACGCAGAATTGCGGCGGCCCTGTCCCCCCTTGTCATACAATCCATTGTCCAACAACCAAGGCAAATAAACACCATCATGGCCGGCCTGGTCACAGCGGCGCCCCATGTCGCGCCGGGCATTGCCCATCAGGCCATGCAAGCCTTTCCGGGATTCGCCGACCAGATCGCCCAGAGCGCTGGTCTGAGTGCCGGCCTGGGTGCCAATTTGCGGGGACAGCAAGCCGGGACAGCCATGCCCACGGCCTCAATGGCCCCCGCGCCTTTGGTAAACCGAACCTTACGCGTGGATCCCATCGCCAATCGCGCCAACGGTGAGGCTGCCCGGGTGGCGGCCTGGGCCATTTCGGCCATTGCCACCAATCCCAATGCGGTCGAAGCGATCACCCGCACAGCCCTGACAGCAGCGCCGGGCGGCGAGGTTGCGGTCATATCCTCACTGCAAGCCGCCTATCCCGGCTTTGCCCAGCGTATCGCCAATAGTGCATCCAATATCCCCGCGCCGGGCCCAGCAATAACTGCTGCCCCCCCGGTGGCTGCGATGGCCGCCTCCCCTGCTGTGCCTGCCTACTCTGCCCGCCCGGACCCGATCATACAGAGCCCACCGCGACAACCCGCGGCGGCTGTCGGGGCTGTATTTGCAAAGGCACCAGCACCTGCTGTTGAAACCGTGATCGAACCCGCAGCTAAGACAGAAACCTCGTTAAAGGGCTGGGACGAGGAGAGCGGCGAGATTGATGATCCGCTGGAGCCTATGAACAGGATCATTTTTGCCTTTAACAATACTGTTGATCTGATCCTGCTGCGCCCCCTTGCCATCGGCTACAACTGGATTATGCCGGATCCGGGCATACAGGCGGTACGCCGATTTTTCTTAAACCTGGATGCACCGGTCATCCTGGTCAATGATCTGTTGCAGGGGGACCTGGAAGACGCCGGCGTCACCCTTGGCCGCTTTGGCATCAACACGACCATTGGCATCCTTGGGCTGTTTGATCCAGCGGAAGGCTTCGGCTTCGCACGCCATCACGCCGACTTTGGTCAAACCCTGCACAACTATGACATTGGGGCCGGACCCTATCTGATGTTGCCCCTGATCGGACCTGCCAGCACCCGTGGCGGTGTCGGTAAAGTGGTGGATATTTTCTTCCAACCCATGAGTTATCTGCTTAGTAGTGTTCAAAGCCTGGGCGTTACCGCAACCCGCACGGTGGTCAGGCGGGAAGAACTGCTGGAACCCCTGGATCAACTCCGGGAAAACTCTATCGATTACTATACAGGCCTGAAAGCCGCCTTCTGGCAGGCCCGGCAGGTGGAGTTGGCAAAAGGCACACAGGCTGGATTGGATGAAAGCAGCACGGACAAATTGTTCGATGCTGCGAATTAGACGTTTTTGTGGAGATTTTTGGATTGCGTAAATTTGGCCCTTTGGTGACCCTGGACAAACCAGCCTTTATTCACGAAACCGTGGAAATTTTTGGCAAAGTTCGAATTAATGAAGGTGTATCTATCTGGCCTCGCGTGGTGATCCGCGCCGAGGCCTATGAAAATATAATCGGTCCCTACTCAAATATTCAGGATTTCGCCATGGTCCATATCGGCAACAGCAAAGGTGCGATTATCGGGGCCCATTGTTCCATCACCCATCACGCGACCGTGCATGGCTGTACCATTGGCGACAATTGCCTGATCGGCATCAATGCAACGGTTATGGACAACGCGGTGATCGGCGATAATTGTATTATTGCCGGCCATAGCATTGTCCCCGAAGGGGCCCAAATCCCAGCCAATTCCATTGTCGCCGGGGTGCCGGGGGTTGTGGTTAAATCACGCAACAACTTTGTCACCAACCGCATGAATGCCTTCATTTACCACTACAATGGCCTGGCTTATGCACGGGGTGAACATAGGGCCTGGGACGACCCAGGCTTCGCAACCGCCAAGGCGGCGGAAGAGGCCGGTCTGATAGCCGAATTGGCCGCAATCGAAGCACGCTAAAAATAAGAGATCTTTTTCAAGAAAGAGACTGGGCGATGAAAAAACCATATCTGTTGTTCCTGGGAGACGCGCCGGACCAATTGGCCGCAAAAACGGCAACGGGCATTGCCGATTGGCGTCCGGAATGGTGCGTCGGCCAATTTCGTTTGCCTGGCTGCGGGGCCGATACCGGCCAAAAGGATGTGAGCATTGACGAGGCCATTGACCTAGGCGCGAAAACCCTGGTCATCGGCGTGGTCAATTCAGGGGGTTTCCTGCCCGATAGCTGGACCGATGCCATATGCGTCGCGCTGGCCAAGGGATTGGACGTCGCCTCGGGCCTGCATGGCCGGCTGCAGGATTTCCCGGCCATAAACGCCGCAGCGGAAAAATATGGCCGCCAATTGCACAATATTCGCTTAAGCGAGCAGAATTTCACCACCGGCAAAGGCATCAAGCGCGCCGGCAAACGAATTTTGACCGTCGGCACGGATTGTTCCTGCGGCAAGAAATATACCGCGCTGGCTATTGAGCGGGCCATGCGAGCCCGTGGATTAAATGCGGATTTCAGGGCCACGGGACAGACCGGTGTGTTAATCGCAGAACGGGGTGTGGCCATCGATGCGGTGATCGCGGATTTCATTTCCGGTGCCGCGGAATGGATCAGTCCGGCGAACGATGCAGATCATTGGGACGTGATAGAAGGTCAGGGATCCCTGTTTCATGCTTCCTATGCCGGGGTCTCTCTGGGCCTGATGCACGGAGCCCAACCGGATCTACTGGTCTTGTGTCATGAACCGACCCGGACCCATATGCGCGGCCTGCCGCATTATCCTATCCCCGATTTGACGGACTGCATCGCGCTTAACCTGGCCAATGCTAAGTTGACCAACCCCGACGTCCGCATGCTGGGGGTCTCCGTCAACACCTCCGCCCTGACGGAGGATGAGGCTGAACGTTATCTGGCGGAAACATCCAGCCGTTTGTCATTGCCCTGCCTGGATGTGATCCGAGGCAGCGCCGACGGTTTCCTGGATCATCTTTAAGAACGTATTGGGATAACCCATGACGCGCAATTTACGAGTTTACGAAGATACCTTTCCCATCGCGGGCAGCTTCACAATATCCCGGGGCAGCCGGACGGAAGTCCAGGTCATGGTGGCCGAGATCTCTGATAGCAGCTACCCAGATCTGCGTGGCCGTGGCGAATGCGTGCCCTACCCACGCTATGGCGAAAGCATGGCCTCCGTGCGACAACAAATCGAAGCCATGGCGGGGCTGATCGCCGATGGCGCCTCGCATGCGGCACTGGATCAGGCGTTGGCGGCAGGTGCCGCCCGCAACGCCCTAGATTGCGCCCTGTTCGACCTTGAGGCGAAGATGGCCGGGCAACGGGTCTGGCAGTTACTGGACCTGGCCCCACCCCCTGATTTGATCACCGCCTATACTCTCAGCCTTGGCAGCCCGGAGGATATGGGCAAGGCCGCGCAGGGCGCCAAGGACCGCGCCCTATTGAAGCTGAAACTGGGCGGCGCGGGCGATGTGGAGCGTGTTCGGGCAGTTCGCCAGGGCGCGCCCAAAGCGCGCCTGATTGTCGATGCGAACGAAGCGTGGGAGCCGGACATGTTCCTGCCATTATCCCAGGGCTTGGCGGAATTGGGCGTGGAATTGATCGAGCAACCCCTCCCCAGCGGACAGGACCACATATTGGCCGATCTGCCGCACCCCGTTCCCATATGTGCCGATGAATCCTGTCATATCAGCACCGATCTTCCCGGTCTTGTGGGCCTTTATGATCTGGTCAATGTGAAGCTGGATAAATGCGGCGGACTGAGCGAAGGGCTGACCTTGATGGCGGCCGCAAAAGAACAAGGCTTTGGCATAATGGTTGGGTGTATGCTGGGCACGTCCCTGGCCATGGCACCGGCGACCTTGCTAGCCAGCATGGCGGACTACGTGGATTTGGATGGGCCGTTGTTATTGGCCAAGGATCGAGATGCCCCGCTGGTTTATCGGGATAGCTATGTCTCGGCCCCAACGGCGAATTTGTGGGGATAATCTGCAAAATCAAATACAGATTCTTTTTTGCCCGCAAAACATCATTCTCCGTTAACAAAAAATAAACCAAAACCGTGGATTTTAGTCGCTACTGAAGACAAACTACGAAATTCTATCGATTTTATTTTGATTTCGCAGTGATAAATCGCCTACAATTCGACGATTCGCTATCTGGTAATTTGTCATTGCTTGTTGTGACCAAGATCACTTGCGAACACTGGAGGCCATTCGTATATGTCTTTTACGCCGCTAGCGAAGGGCGCCTTAACCGGCACGACAATCCCGAAGCTGGAGGTGAGTATGCCACCAACGCAGCACGCCACTGCTGCTAACCGGATTTTGAAACAGGAGGACCTTATAATGTTGGGTCTCATCACTAAAGTACAAACGCGCGCTACCGACTTGAAAGAATTTTACCAGGACAAATCAGGCGCCACCGCCATTGAATATGGCCTGATCGCCGCCGGCATCGCCGTCGCAATCATCGCAGCCGTGTTTGCCCTGGGTGACGAAGTGAAGGGTTTTTTCACTGACATTCAGACACAGCTGGAGAACGCGGGCAACTAAGCCTAGGCGTTTCCAATTGTTCAAAGACATGCCGGGGTATCTGCCAACGCAGTGCCCCGGTAATGTTTTTTGGGAATCAAAGCCTAGATGTTGTTGACGGTTCTTTCGCTCATCTTTCCCTTTGTCATGATCTTGGCCATGGTGGCGGATTTTCGAACCTTCGAAATTCCACACAGCCTGCCAATTGCCTTGATCGTGATATACCCAATCGCGGCATGGGCTGCGGATATGCCCTGGCAGCAGATCGCCTGGGCATTTGGCCTCGGTGCCATAATGTTGGTAGCCGCGATCCTAATGGTTTTGTTCAAGGTCATGGGCGTTGGGGACGGAAAGTTGATTGCCGCAGCGGCGTTATGGACTGGTACTGAAACGATCATGCCGTTTTTGTTGTTAATCGCCCTAATGGGTGGCGTATTGGCGCTGGTTGTATTGCTCTATCGCCGCCTTCCCTTGGCATCAACTTTAGCCGGTATGACTGCGTTTCGAAAAATGCATGAGGAAAAGCGGGACCTTCCCTACGCCATTGCAATTGGCATCGCAGGGTTGGTCATTTACCCACGTTTACCCATGCTGGTCGGTTAACAATTATTAAACCTTTTCAAAGGCTAATATAGTTAACGGGTCATACGATTGGACAAGCCGGGACGGGTTCGAAATTTGATAATTTTCGGTTTTCAATAGTTTCTTTAAGGTTTGTTTATAACTTGTTGATCTTATTGACTTGAGAGCACAAAAAAGGCCATAATTTAGAGTACGGCAGTTAACTTACATGATCGTTCATAACCGTTGGTCGCGGTTGAGATAAGGATGACATGTAAAATCAGTCGAAGTTGAGGGCAAGACATTGAATTTGGCGCGCATTCTATTAGCCCACATTATTCATGATCGCGATCAGCTTTGATCTGAGCACACGGCTTCAGCCGGATCAACGGCGGTTTTCAGCGGCTAATTTTTAGAGGTGTTAGG
>Ga0233439_10003380_pt1 | contig 16650 bp, 12 predicted proteins | sample SI_123_September_6_FD_182713 | JGI IMG/M metagenome (GOLD analysis project Ga0233439, IMG submission 182713) | Seawater microbial communities from Saanich Inlet, British Columbia, Canada - SI_123_September2016_100_MG | ecosystem: Environmental > Aquatic > Marine > Inlet | place: Canada: British... | reverse complement strand
TGCCTTCAAGGCATCCAAGCTGCCACGATATTCAGCCAATGAGTCGTGCTCGATGTTGGTGCACACCGACCTCTTGCCAATGACCTCCTCAATCGGAACCCACCAGACCTCATTGTGAGGGATTAGCACCAACCCGAAGTAGCTGCAATCGCCTTCCGCGTAAAGCCCTCCTGCGCTCTTCGTCGTGTGCCATTGAACGGTTTTGCCATTCGCACTAACGCAGCCGGTCTTGACCTGAATGGCATGAATCGCCCTGCCCCACTTCGCGACCAAGTCGAATGCCGGACTGGTGAAGATGGGTGCGGAAACCTCAAAGCCTTCCCTCACCAAAGCCAGAGCAGCTACAGCCTCGGCTGTCTGGCCGGTCAGGTTCATTGACCGCGCCGCTCGATCTGATATTCCAGATCAGCGACAGTCCTGAGTGCGGCTCTGGTGAACTCAGGTGCGGCCTGTGCCGCTTGGGGGAACTGCGGATGCTTGCTCAGCGTCTCGACGTTGTTCAACTCCACCGTCCTGCACCCCATCAGTACGGCTCAGCCATCAATCCTTAGTTTTGTAAGGGTGAAGGCATTTTGCGGCAACAGTTAAAACGCCTTGAAAACTGCGTTTAACGGGGTGACAGTTCCCTCGCTATGAAATCACACCTCCTACTCACAACAATCGCAGCCGTGCTTCTGGTGGGAACTGACTCAGCTGCGGAGATTGAGCCAAAGGTGCCGCTCAAGTTGTCCGAGCCTCTATTGTTTTCTTTTGCGCAGATGTGCGACACGCAACTCGGAATGGGCGGCTATGAGCACGACGTGAAGACCTTTGGACTTGCTGTGACCCAGATCAACAAAATGAAACCTGATTTTGTGGTGATATGTGGAGATCTCGTCAGCAAGGTCAACGACAAATCATGGGCCGACTTCAATCGTATCAAGGCAGGATTCAAAATCCCTTGTCATTGTGCAGCTGGGAATCACGATGTCGGCAACAAGCCGACTGTGGAGTCGCTGCAAGCATATCGTGAAAAGATAGGGAAGGACTACTACACCGTTGAGCACAAGGGTTACACCTTTGTGATCGCCAATACCCAGCTATGGAAGGCACCACTGAAGGGCGAGTCGGAGAAGCACGATAAGTGGTTCAAAGGAGTCCTCGCGGAAGCAAAGAAGAAGGTCAGTCCTGTTGTTGTGGTGGTGCACTATCCGCTCTTTGTGAAGACACCGGACGAGAAGGAAAACTACTACAACATCCCGTCCGCAAAACGCATGGAGCTACTGAAGCTCTGCAAAGAGAATGGCGTGGTGGCCTTCCTGGCCGGCCACACTCACAAATTGGTAGTTAACGAGTACAAGGGGATCCAGCTCGTTAATGGAGAAACCACCAGCAAGAACTTTGACAACCGCCCGATGGGATTTCGATGGTGGGATGTTGCTGCGAAGGGGAAGATGGTGCACAGATTCGTGGTGCTTGAGGGAATGGATGAATAGCCGGCAGGCATCAGTGGCTGTCTTGGAATCCTTTTAGGCTGTGGAGCCGGATTCCTTGTTTATCGATGGAGGTAGAAAAAGGAGGTGCATCGGCCTCCGGTGCAGCCAACTTAGACCGAATAGACAACCCGCTCCACCACTTGAACGCCTTCGAGTTTTTAGATTGGATTGCTTTTGCGGCAAAAGTTAAAACGCCTTGAAAGCTGCGCTCACCGGGATGACAGTCGGCTCACCATGAAATCACAACTGATCGCAATCGTCGCAGCCGTGGTGCTGGTGGGGTGTGCGGTCGGTAAATGTAGGGTTCCAGATCGATCATCAGTGATGTAGTTTTCCTCCGTGGATGACGGGTACTACTACCTGATAATACTTTTTAGCTATTTGTTGATTATATTTTTTTATGTGAGATATCATAAAAAACACATCTCCAAAAACGACGAAGATGACGAAATCTAATTCGTCTTCACTATCGCCGCCCTCCTCCGCAAACACGGCGGCAAGACGGGTGAAGAATTGAAAGCTGAAGGGAAATGAAAACGAAACAAAGCCGAGGGTTCACGCTCATCGAACTGCTGGTCGTCATTGCCATCATCGCCATCCTGGCCAGTTTGCTCCTGCCCGCTCTGGGACAAGCTAAGCAAAAAGGTGTCCGGATCAAATGCATGAGCAACCTAAAGCAAATCGGTCTTGCCTTTCAAATCTACGCCGGAGAAAACAACCAATATCTCCCATCATATGGTGCGGACGCGGGTACATGGCTTTGGGACATACCCACCAAGACCGCGCAGTTCATCGTTGGCTCGGGAGGCACACGAAAGGTCCTCTACTGCCCGAGCAGATTCGCCAGCGTCAAGGACATCGATCTCTGGTGGAACTTTCGTAGTGGCTACACCGTAACCTCCTATGCCTGGCTCATAAAAAGGAATCCCTTGTTTCGCGGGCCCCAACCCTTGTATGCCGGACCTCGCGGTCTGGACCCTAAGTTTCTTTACGAGCGAATCAACGATGGCGAACCCTCCAGTGCGGAAATTGTGGTTGATTGTGTCATCTCGGAAAACGGTAACAACTTCAGCCGCATCCGCAGCGGTGTAATAGACCACCATAGTACCAGCCATTTAAAGACAGACAATTTGCCGGGTGGTGGGAATATCCTGTTCCTCGACGGCCACACCCAATGGCGAGATTTTGGTTTGATGAAGATTCGCACAGCCCCCGGGATCCGGCCCGAATACTGGTTCTGATACCAGTTGGGACAGTCACGACTTTGGCGAAATCCTTCGAACCACTAGATCTTCCCGTTTCTTTCGGCGGCTCAAGCGCCATTGGTAAGAGATCAAGGTGCGACAATGCGGAAGAATCCGATCGTGCCATCGACAGGCAGACTCAGGGGGCTTTCAACGTCAATATCCACGTCTTCCCAGACAGGTGCATTTAGACTTGCAGCTTTCTGTACCGTGTAAGGCCCAATGCCGCCCTGCCACTCCATGATTAAGTTGGCACGGGTACCATCCAGGTCTAGGCTCGTGATTTGAATTGGTTCATCGGTGAAAACGGTAACGAATACATGCTCAGTGACCGCTAAGTCGTTAACGTCGTCAATAACCGCCGCGCTCAGATCATGCTCCCCCGCTACAGCTCCGACCCACTCGGCGTTGAAAGGCTTTGTGGTCGATTCAGCGACCAATTCTTCGCCAGCAAAATACTGCACACGCACGATTTCGCGGTCTGAGTCGCCAATTTCCACCTCAAGCGAAATCACTTCTCCCGATTCGAATTCTTCTCCATCCAAGGGTGTCATTAGGGTCACCTCTGGCAAAGCCGGTGATCCTTCCCGCGTCTCGGGCGGTCCCAGTGGACCAAAGTCGTTGGGATTAAAATCAAAACTGTCAGTTATAACAAACTTGTCGAAGAAAGCTCCGTCTTCACGGCGAGCCAGTGCGATGGTGTACACTCCAGGTTCGTCGATTTCGATTGTATAAGGGGATGGTCCCTCTTGAGGATCGCTCACCCAGACAAAATCGGATTTTCCGGAAAAACCGCTCATACTTGCGAGATTTCCATCAACGCGATTGGCTGGACGCGCTTCATCCAGCCAAAACCAACTCGAATCATCGTTGCCGCTGTCCCCACTTGCGCGATACCAAACGATGTGGACGTCGGTGTAAATGAACTCCACATCATATAAGAGCTGGGAGGATCCCTCATTGCCCCCGGCGCCGTTTGGCAAAACCATCGACACGCCTCCCGAAGGTGTGCCGCGGGAAAAGTCTTCCACCCAAAGATCGTCGGTGTTGACGTCATAAGACTCGGCCTCAAAGACGATTAAGCCATCGTCCGTTTGTGGGAGCAGGTAGCCGAGACTGTAGAATTTCACCTGGCCTCCATTGAGAATATTGGACGTCGCCGCGGTGTCAGCAATGTTGTTTAGCGTAACGGTATATTTGGAGCCTACAACCATTTCGGAAGTTTCCAGCAACACGGTACGAGAATTATTGAGTAATAATGCGCTGATAACTTCCGTAGACCCCTCGGCACTGGTGATTTTATAATTTTCAGCTATCTCAGCAGAGGCGTCACTCAAGGGCTCTGAAAATGTCACAAAAACGCGCTGTTGGATTGCGTTGCCTTGAGCTCTAATCGCCTTGGGTGGATCAGTCTCTGGAATAACCGAAATAATCGCCTCCTGGCTCACGGTCGAGGCGCCAATAGTCGTTGCTTTAAGACGCATAACAGCCCTGTTCCAATCCAATGTGAGCGGATTTACCATGAAGCTGGTTCCGTTTTGCCCAGAAAGATCAATGAATTCATCACCGACTTTGCGTTGCCATTGCAACACCATCAGCGCGTCTTCAGGTGTGATCGTCGCATCACCGGTGAGCGTTACAGACGTATTTTCAACCCCCTCGGTATTCACGGGGTTCAGAGTGAATTCCACTTGGTTGTTGCTTTCCACTTCTTCGCCCTCCCGAGGTGTCGAAGGTGGTCCGAATTCCCCGAAGTTGTCGGGGTTGAAGGATGAATCGGTAGTTATAATGAATTTATCGACAAAGGCTCCATCCTCACGGCGTGCGACGGCGATGGTGTGCAGCCCTGGTTCGTCGATGTCAAAAGTCATTTGACCTCCACCATCCTGAGCTTTGCTGTACCATGCGAAGATGGTGCCATTGAATCCGGTCATACTGGCTTGGTTGCCTGTAGCCCGATTCGGCGGCCGTTCGCCATCCAAATGCAGCCAAATGGAGTCGTCTTTACCACTGTCCGCCCCGGCGCGATACCAAATGATATGCGTACCCGTGTGGGTAAAAATAATATCATATTGCAACTGAGTGTTGTTTTCATTGCCGCCGGCACCGTTGGGGATCAGCATTGAAACTTCACCAGACGCGCCTTCGCGGTCAATATCCGCTATCCAGAGTTCATCCGGGTTCCGGTCAAAATCCTCGGCTTCCCAAATCACGAAACCGTCCTCTCCTTGCATCAGGGGACTCTGCTCCTGGGCCTGCGTCTGCACGAAGAACAAGCCCAGGGCGATTACCGGCGCTAGGGTGCTCCGAGTGATCAGACACTGCCACACGCTGGCAACACCTTTGGTAATCCGATGTTTTTTCATAGTATTATGGTTTAGGGTTGGTTTAGTTGTCAATGGAGCATGTATTCAAACGTGGCTTGCTGTGCACGATTGTAAGCCAGTTATCCCATCCAAATCAACAACATTCATCTGCAACGCAAAAAGTACCTTAAGGGGTATTGCTTGGATAATTTATCCTCGCCAACATACGAAACAGCCGACCTCCTCCGCAAACACGGCGGCAAGACGGGTGAAGAATTTAAAGCTGAAGGCAAATGAAAGTGCCTGCCTGATCGGCAACAGTTAATCCAGCTTGAAAGTTTGAATATCATCTATTTAGATTAATCTTTAAGATGGACAAACAACCTCATAACCCCAGCTGACCAGATTCAAGTAAACCTTGGTGTCCCACCTGCAAACTTCACACGGAATATCACCTTAAATCGAGAGGGGAAAAAACGGCAAACTTTTACACCTATAACGTCTGCGGAGGGAATACCTGGAAGCCAACTCTTCCAATTCCAATTTTGATAGTTTACGTATTGATTATCGTGTTTATTGTTTTTACGGGGTTTTATGCCACCATAGAATTAGGTGACATGGAAGGATTGCTCATGTTTCCATTTGGGGCGTATGTGGGCTATATTCTCTACAAGAATCAACAGGCCAACTCCAAACACTGGAGGGACTTCCATAAATGGTCTAGGGAGCAGCGCTAAAAAATCAAGATTCCGTAAGCTGCTAAACTTCTAGCATTCAGTCCAGTATTCTAGACTACTAAAAACCAACCCACTCCACCACTTGAACGTGGCAGGGTTGTTGTTCGGGGCAACAGTTAAATCGACCCTTCTTTCTGACCGCTTGACGGTGAACTGGCATTGGCGTCTCATTGGGTTGTTATGAAAAGATTAGTGGTCAGCATTTGCTTCGGCATTACATTATCTAGATGCGTTTCGTATAAGTCTTTGCCACCGAATCGACAAATCACAGAAGACGAATACAATAAGCGAGTGAAGTCCCTTGTCGGGAAAAAAACACATAATGAATACAAAGGGCCAACACCGAGTCAGGCAAGACAAGCCGGAGGCGGATACACCCCCCCGTCGGACGCGGATTTCGATTGGGATGGCGGCGACTGGCCTGAAGAAGGGACTGACTCACGGGGGTGGCTGCCAGACCGCTAAGCAACTGACTCGCTCGGCTTCTCCAGCCCAACATCCTCGGCCAACTCCTTGGCTTGCTGGCGAGGGTCGTTAATTAGGTCTATCCTATTTTGGCTTGTCGTGATATTTTTTTCTGACCTTGGGGATTATAAAGATAGTTATGGTGTTCCTTTGTCTGACACCAATTTGTGAAGCGAATGAGCGCGTCAACTTCAACCGGGATATTCGCCCATTGTTGTCGACACATTGCTTTGCCTGTCACGGCCCAGATGCCAGCATACGGAAGGCAGAACTTCGACTTGATGTACGCGAGAGTGCCCTGAATAAAAATGCCATAGTACCGGGCAAGCCATCTGCAAGTGGAATCATCAATCGCATCGAACATTCACATCCGGATAAACGAATGCCGCCAAAGCCTGAAACACCTCTCACTTCAGGTGAGAAAGCAACACTTCGTAGCTGGGTTGTAGAGGGTGCTCAATACAGTACGCACTGGGCTTGGGTTTTGCCCCGTCGCGCACCTGCTCCGCCGGTAAAAAACTCGTCATGGCCAATAAATGGGATCGACTATTTCATTCTGGCTCGTCTTGAAAGAGAAGGGCTAAAGCCATCGTCTGAGGCGAACCGACGTACTCTCATTCGTCGACTTTCTTTCGATCTCACAGGCTTACCGCCGACGTCAAAGCAAGTTGATAAGTTTATTGCCGACCTTTCCAATAACGCCTTCGATATGTTAGTGGATAGCCTATTGGCATCTCCTCATTTTGGTGAGCGCATGGCCCAGCATTGGCTCGATCTGGCTCGTTACGCGGACAGTGACGGGTATCATGATGATACGACTCGCTCTATGTGGCCGTATCGCGACTATGTAATAAAGTCCTTCAATGACAACAAGCCATTCGATGCCTTCACACGCGAACAAATTGCCGGCGACCAAATCCGAAATGGAACACTTGAACAGAAGGTCGGATCAGCCTTTCATCGAAACGGGCCAACATCCAGTGAAGGGGGAGCGAACCCAGAAGAATACCGGGTGAAATACGCAGCGGATCGTGTAAACACGACTGCAACGGTGTGGCTCGGTGTGACTCTCCAATGTGCAGAATGCCATGATCATAAATTCGATCCATTCACCCAACGCGAATACTATCAGTTCTTCGCATTTTTCGATCAGGTGCCCGGCAATCATCTATTTCGTGGTTTGTCTGCGCCACCCTCGATTGAGGTGCCTTCGCCCGAGCAGACAGCAGAATTGATGAAGTTGGACGCAGAGGTGGTAGCGCTAGAAGTTCAATCGAAAATAAATACCGATGAAGCAACACAAAAGCAATTAACTGAAACCAAGAAGCGTCGCGATGCTTATAGGGGTGCGCTTCCGAAACTACGTATCATGCAGGATACCGTTAAGCGGACACCGACGAATATTTTGATTCGTGGCGATTTCAGCCGTCTTGGCGACCCTGTCGAGCCTGGGATTCCGGTATTTCTTCCGCCTCTTCCGGCGGCGGAAACACCCCGCTTGGCCCTGGCGAAATGGCTGGTGGATCCGGCGAATCCGCTGCCTGCTCGTGTAGTTGTAAACCGTTTCTGGGCCATGATGTTTGGGACAGGTATAGTTAAGACTGCAGAAGATTTTGGCTCGCAAGGTGAGTGGCCAAGCCATCCGAAGCTCCTTGATTGGCTTGCGGTCGAGTTCGTCGAGTCCGGTTGGGATGTGAAACATTTGTTGAAATGCATCGTCTCTTCCGCGGCATACCGACAAAGTTCCGCCGTGGGTGAGTCCCTTCGCCAACACGATCCGGAAAACCGGCTCTTAGCACGTGGTGCGCGATTCCGGTTTCCGGCCGAGACGGTTCGTGACAACGCACTGTTTGTCTCTGGGCTTTTGGCCAAGAGGCTTGGCGGTCCCTCAGTCAAACCCTACCAGCCTGCGGGGCTTTGGATGGAAATGTCCTATGGCAACTCACAGGGGAAATCATATAAACAAGATCACGGAGAAAGCCTCTACCGCCGAGGACTTTATACGGTTTGGAAACGCTCAGTCCTGTTTCCTGCATTTGCCGCATTTGATGCTCCCAACCGCGAGGAATGCACTGTAAGACGACCACGCACTAATACGCCCCTCCAAGCTTTCGTTTTGCTAAACGATGCCACTTTTGTCGAGTCTGCCAGGGTCTTTGCAGAGCGTGTTCTCAGAGAAGGGGGTAACAACTTTGAAAGTCAGATCGGGTTTGCCATGGAAATTGCGCTGGCGCGTCCACCGTCTTCTTCTGAACGTTCTGTACTTCAGTCGTTGCTGACGGACATGTTCATGCATTACCGAAGGAAGCCTGAGGAGGCACAAAATATTATTGCCACCGGCGAGTGGCCAATTTCAAAGGACCTTGATCCGGTTACACTGGCAGCTTGGACATCAGTAGCGCAGGCAATTCTGAATCTCGACGAAATGCAGACGAAAGAATGAAGAGATGAAGCCTCTGAATGACAGCATTGGGATGCTTCTAAAACGGCGCGCGTTTTTGAAAAGCGGAGCGGCCGGGCTTGGGTCCATCGTTCTGACTTCTCTTCTGTCGGAGGGCTCCCAAACCGAGGTACAGGGTAGCGAGGCGTTGGGCGTTCTTGGTGGCCTGCATTTCCCCGCAAGGGCGAAGCGGGTCATCTTCATCTGCCAGAGTGGAGGGGTCTCGCAATTCGAGACATTTGATTTCAAACCGAAGCTTGCGGCACTCAATGGTCAGCCAATGCCAGACTCTCTTACCTCTGGCGAACGGCTAGCGCAAATCCGCGGACAAAAGCTTATCGTTTGCGGTTCCCAATACTCTTTTGAACGCCATGGTCAGTGTGGCGCGGAGATTTCGGAGCTTCTTCCTAACACCGCTAGTATTGTTGATGATCTCTGCATCATTCGCACCTGTGTTTCGGAAGCGATCAACCATGACCCAGCAGTCACCTTTCTCCAGTGTGGCACACAGCAACCAGGACGACCGACAATGGGAGCCTGGCTTAGCTACGGCCTCGGTAGCGTCTGTAGCAACTTACCCGCCTTTGTAGTGCTCTGTTCCGGAATGAATCAAGGGCAGAATCTGCACACGCGCTATTGGGGCAATGGCTTTCTACCTTCCGAGCATCAGGGTGTTATGTTTCGCCCTAACAGCAACCCCATTCCATTTGTCAATAACCCTGTCGGCATTGATCGCAAGGCCCGCCGTCGAGTGCTTGATAGCATTGCTGAGTTGAACAAAATCAAACAAAAGGAGGTAGGTGACCCAGAGATCGACGCACGCATTAGTGCATACGAGATGGCATTTCAGATGCAGTCCTCTGTACCTGATCTCATGGATATCTCCAGCGAACCCAAGCATGTTCTCGATATGTATGGCCCGGATGTGTACACGCCGGGTAGCGCGGCTCGCAGTTGCCTGCTGGCACGGCGCCTCGCTGAAAGAGGTGTGCGGTTTGTGCAACTCTACCATCGTGGTTGGGATCAGCACGGAAACCTGCCGCGGGATCTTTCCCGTCAATGTAGTCAGACCGATCAGCCTTCTGCCGCACTTGTAAAGGACCTTAAAATGCGAGGGCTTTTCGATGACACCCTCGTCATCTGGGGCACTGAATTTGGTCGCACCCCGATGCTACAGGGAAAATACGACCGAAAGAATTATGGACGGGACCATCATATGTTGTGCTTCTCGATGTGGATGGCAGGGGCAGGTGTTAAGCCAGGACTCACCTATGGTGAGTCCGATGCATTCGGCTATCGACCTGCAAACAATCCAGCCCATATTCACGACCTTCAAGCCACCTGGTTGCATTTATTGGGAATCAATCATAAGAAGCTCACCTATCGCTTTCAGGGGCGCGATTACAGGCTCACTGATGTGCACGGTGAGGTTGTGCACGATCTTTTAGTGTAGTGAAAGCCACACCTAAAATCCGCTGGCAAATGAAACACCTCCTACTCAAACAAATCGCAGCCGTGGTGCTGGTGGGGTGTGGTGATTCGCAGCAGGGTATAGTCTAAGCACAAGACATCTAAAATTATGAAGAGGCCGTTCGATCTTGACCGTCCCATGCGATTTCCCTAAATTCACGCCAACAAAGTGATCATTCATGCGGCGTTCTAGGGCGCATGTTCCCATCGCCAGAAAAGCGGTTTTTCAATCAATTCATCCAGAATCGTTATGAAACGAATCCACCTCACTCGTCGTTCATTTATTAAGTCAGCCTTGGTAGCGGGAGTAGCCCCTTCCTTTGCAGCTTCCAAATTGTTTGGCGCGGATGCGCCTAGCAATAAGATAACGATCGGGTTCATCGGCGTGGGCTCTCACGGGACGAACCATAATCTCCGTTCCTATCTCAAACAGCCTGACGCTCAGGTTGTTATGGTATGCGATGTGGATGGTGCGCGCATAGCGGAGGCCAAGAAAATGGTGGATGCACATCACGGTGACACGGGATGCTCAACAACGAAAGATTTCAGGGAGGTGTTGGCTCGACCAGACATTGATGCCGTGATGATTTCAACGCCCGATCACTGGCACACATTAATCAGTGTCATGGCACTCCGAAGCGGCAAGGACGTGCAGTGTGAGAAGCCTACTTTAACGATTGATGAAGGAAAGACATTGATTCGTGAAGTAAGAAAACGGGGCAAGGTCTTACAGACGAGTACGGAGGACCGCGCTGTGCCGGTCTACCATCGAATGGCCGAGTTGGTTCGCAACGGCCGTGTTGGGACACTGGAAAAAATCGAAGTTATTCTGCCAAAGCAACCTACGGTTCCCGGTAACCCAACACCACAACCTGTTCCGCCAGATTTGGATTACGACATGTGGCTAGGTCCTGCACCCGAAGCTCCCTACACGAAAGATCGTGTTCATTTCCACTTCCGTTGGATTTGGGATTACTCCGGTGGAATCATTTGTGATTGGGGTACACACTTATTCGACACCGCACAATGGGCGAACAACACAGAACAATCCGGACCCACAGAGGTCGATGGAAAGGGAAATCACTGGGAAGGCGGTCTCTATGACACGGTGAAGGACTATGATGTGACCTATCGCTACGCCAACGGTGTTGTCATGACCTGCACCTCCGGAAATCCCAGCTTGAAGTTTATTGGGTCCAAGGGTTGGGTTGGCAATGTCGGTTGGCGAGGCAAACTCCAGGCCAGTTCGGATAAGATTCTTAACTCGGTGATTGAAGCTGGAGAGACCCGTTTATTCACCAATCCTGCAGGTGAACACCGCAACTTCCTAGATTGTGTTAAGACTCGAAGAGATCCTTATTTCCCTGTCGATATAGGTCATCGAGTCTCCACCGTCTGTCATCTCGCAAATTTGTCCATCAAATTGGGCCGTCCGTTGAAGTGGGATCCCGTTAAGGAACATTTCAAAAACGACAACGAAGCAAACCGCCTGCAAACCCGTGGTATGCGGAAGCCATGGTCACTTGCCTAGTGAATCTCGAACTTGCTTTCAACTAAACCAACCCACTCGACCACTTGAACGCAGTAGGGTTGTTGTTCCAGCGGCAACAGTTAAAAGGCCTTGAAAACTGCGCTTATCGTGATGACGATCGGACCGTTATGAAAGCACAACTAATCGCAATCATCGCAGTTGTGGGGCTGGTGGGGTGTGGGATTACCCAGCAAGGTATAGTTCAAGCGCCGGGCATATCAATTCACGAAGCTGCCTGGAAGGGAGACATTGAATCTGTCATACAGCACCTGACTGCTGGCGAGACAGTCAATGCAACGAATAACTGGGCTTCAACTCCTTTGCATTACGCGGTTCGTGCAGGTCACAAAGAAACCACCGTGCTGCTCATTCTGAAAGGCGCGGATGTGAATGCTAAAAACAATAAAAAAAGAAATCCTTTGCATCGTGCAGCCATGGACGGGCACAAGGAAATCGCTGAACTACTAATTTCTGAAGAAGCGGATATGAACGCAAAGGATCAGGATGGTTTGGCCCCCCTGCATTATTCAGCACGTGCAGTCCACAAGAAAATCGTTGAATTACTTATCAATAATGGTGCGGATGTGAATGTAAGGAGCACGGCTAATTTAACGCCGCTAGATCTATCCAGTGGCGAAGTCGCCGATCTCATCCGCAAGCAAGGCGGCAAAACGAGTAAAGAATTGATTGCGCTATCCAATGCTGCCAGAACAGGAAACATAGCAGAGGTCAAGAAGCACCTGGCTGCTGGTGCAGATGTGAATGCGAAGGATATGTACGGAGATACTCCTTTACATGATGCAGTTAAACGTGGTCACAGGGAGGTTGTAGAACTGCTCATCACCAACGGCGCGGATATGAATATGCAGGATGAAAATGGCCAGACTCCCTTGTATCCCGCGACTGCTTTGGATCACAGGGAAATCGTCGCAATACTCATTGCCAAGGGTGCGGATGTGAATGTAAAGGATGATGATAGATCGACTCCCTTGCATAAGGCAGCTGGATTGGGTCGCAAGGAAATCGTAGAACTGCTGATAGCCGAAGACGCGGATTTGAATGCAAAGACATATTCTAGTCAAACACCGCTGGATCGGGCTGTTCTATGGGCCAAAGACAAACCTGAAATAGCGGTTTTCCTCCGCAAACACGGCGGCAAGACGGGTGAAGAATTGAAAGCTGAAGGGAAATGAAACCCAGCGAAAAACAAGCCGTGCCTGGTTGATTGGGCAATGTACCGGAAACCAGGAATGAAGAAACGAGACGATGATACGCCTGACAAACCGACTTCTCATCCTCGCTTTCATTTGCAGTTCCACGGCTGCATTACGTGGCACTGACCTGGTCGCGAAGAGCAATATCCTCCCCTTCGGCGACGCCGGGAAGTTCAAGATGCTTTACGACGCCCGACAGCGCCCACAGTCGGTCTACCTGAATGATCGGCTCTACATCGTCTACAACGGCGACGCCAAACCCACCAAGAACAGCAAGGGCAGCGCGCGACCCATGCTGATCACCTACGATCCGCAGAACCGAGGCTTCTCCCAGCCGGTTCGATTGGGACAAAAAGGTAGCAGCGACCATCATTACAGTCCGATCATCTGGGCGGATGAAGAAGACTCCCTGCACGTTCTTTTTGGTTGTCACAAAACTCCGGGGACACATCTCGTTTCAGAACATCCCGTGCAAAAGGGGGCTCTGGAGATATCTTGGAAGAAGATGCCTCAGATCGCTCCAAAGCTATCCTATCCGACGGTGTACAGAATCCAGGGCAACAAGGAGATGATCTATTACCGCACCGATGGTCATACCAGCTCCTGGACCTACCTTATCACTGGGGATAATGGCAGGACCTGGGCGGGGCCCGAAAAGGATGTCACCGATTTGGATAGCAAGGGAAAATTGGATTGGTCCTCCTATCAGACCAAGATCCCGAGTAAAGACGGCAAACACTTGCACGTGGTGTATACCGATTATGATGACAACAAGACCACCCCCGACCCCAAACGCTTTTTCAATCCCCGCTACAACGAGGAGGTATCCAACGAGTGGAAATACAATCTCTCTTACGTGAAGATCGACCTCGCGACACACGCGGTTTCCAACGCCGACGGGGAGGTCCTGAAGACGCCCATCGATATCGATTACTCAAGGGAGAATTGCCAGATTTGGGACACGAAATGGCGCGGGGCCGGTATACCACCGGTGATTTCTTTGGACGAAAACGGCGAACCCACGTTTCTCCATGTCCTTTCTGAAGACAACTTGAAATCCCACCGCTACTACTACGTTCGGCGCAAAAAAGGGGAATGGAAGCAGACGTCCATTTGCGATTCCAATCATCAGTGGAACAGTTCGTACCTTGCCAGAGATAAAGAAGGGATTCTCCATGCCTACGTCATTGTCGGGGAGGGCTACCTTGAGGGTGGCTACATGAACCGGCATGGCGGAGGCCGCTTAGAAGAGTGGGTTTCACAGGATAAAGGTAATAGCTGGAAAAAAACCCGCGACCTGATGCCCAATCGCAAACCCTACCGAGGCTGGCGCTACAACAATATCCAGCCGGTTGTCCGGCCTGATGGAAGAATCGTGGATGGCATGCTACTCTTCTACGGTTGGAAGGATCAGAATACACCTGAAGCAAAAGCCTTCCTGCTTCATGATAAAGTCGGTTTCGACTCGATCCGAGGTAAATAAGCTCCGCAAACACGGCGGCAAGACGGGTGAAGAATTGAAAGCCGCTGGCAACTAAACCAACTCCCTCCACCACTTGAACGCCGCAGGGTTGTTGTTTGGGGGCAACAGTTAAATCGCCTTGAAAACTCCGCTCAACGGGATGACAGTCGGCTCACCATGAAATCACAACTGATCGCAATCGTCGTAGCCGTGCTGGTTGTGGGGTGTGGGCCGTCTAAAGCGGAACTGGTGAAGCAGTCTAAGGTAGGAAAATAGGCCGATGCATTATCATTCGAACAGGTGGCGAACACCGCGCGCAGCGCGTGGACTGGTGATAGCTTGTATGGTCGTGCTTGGCAGCGCGCGGACTTGGGTGCCAGCGGGTGATATCAAACTTAACGGTGATCCGCAGTTGTTTGACGTGTCGGGGAAACCCGGGCGTGTCGTAGTGGAACCGGTCAATGGAGGGCTTCGTTTTTTGGAGGATAGCCGGGATATTCTCACCTACAACCGCGACCCGATCTCTCAATCGGACGGGCGCTACAACCGCGGGCATTATGTTCACCCCCTCTACGATCTGGACGGGGTACGGATGACCGACGACATGCCCAAAGACCACCGTCATCACCGGGGGGTGTTCTGGGCCTGGCCGCAACTGTGGATTGGCGACAAGCGCATTGGCCACCCTTGGGAACAGAAGGACATGGCCTGGTATGTCACCGCCATGAAGGTTTCGAACGCGCCGGAGTCCGCTACCTTGTTTACTACTGCGCTGTGGAAATCTCCGCTTTGGCTGAACGACAAGGGCGCGGAGAAAGCTATTGTTAAAGAGACCGCGACGATTCGCGTACATGCATCCGCGGCCGATGCCAGAGCAATAGACTTTGAAATCTCCCTACTCGCGCTGGCATCTGAGGTTCGTCTTGGCGGGTCGATGAGCACGAAAGGCTACGGCGGATTCTCAGTTCGTATCCCGCTGCCGAGTGACCTGAAAATAACGGGCCCCACCGGGACGGTCGAGCCGGACGGGAAACGCCCGTCGCCGACTCAGCCCTGGGTGGATTATTCGGCGGTGTTCGGCAAGGATGAAAAGACCACGGGTCTGACGATTCTGTGTCACCCAGGCAACCCCGGCTTCCCGCACGGGTGGACCATCCGTCGGGCCGCCAGTTGCCAAAACCCTGTCTATCCCGGGCAGAAGCCGGTGGCGCTGTCGACTGAAAAACCGTTGGTCCTGCGCTATCGGATTGTGCTGCATCGCGACGGGTTTGACGCTGTTCGGATGAAGAAATTTTTTGAAGATTACGAGGGAACAGTTAAATGGAATAATGTAAAAACACCCAAGCTATAACATTCGTCCGAGGACGAAGGGTGATGGCGTTACACCGCTAGATTTTGCGATTCTTAACGAAGAGCCCAAAACCGCCGAACTCCTCCGCAAACACGGCGGCAAGACGGGTGAAGAATTGAAAACTGAAGGGAAGTAATACATATCATCATGCAAGACGTTTTATTTATAATAGTTTTAGGGTTGTTAGTTTTTTACTTTTTTGGTGGCCGCAGCTAAAGAGAAGTAATAATTTAAAAAGGGTAGCAGACGATTCGCTTTATGAGCATCTGAAATACTTTTATCTTTTTTCCTTAAGCTCGAAGTCAAAGATTGCCAATATACTACATCAAGAAGATAGGGAAACCGAAGTAGCTTTCTATGACTTTACATTTGTGATTGGTGAAGAAGTTAGTGGTGCTACTGAGTATAAGCAATCAGTAGTTTACTTTTGTTCGCCTAAACTTGATTTGCCTCAATTTGTTTTGCAACCAGAAAAGAAATTACATCAATTTGGCGATCTCCAAGACATTAATTATTCTAGTCATACAAGGTTTTCTGATGATTATTTACTTCAAGGGAATCCAGAGGAATCGGTACGTAATTTGTTTAATGATCAATTATCAAACTTCTTTGAATCTAAGCCTGGACTTTGTGTTGAAGGGGGAGCAAATCAAATGCTTATTTATCGGTTAAACGAGCGAATCAGTCCAAACAAAGTGAGTAAATTTCTAGAGGAAGGAATGCAGGTGCTTTCTAAGTTTACAAAGCATTCCAATCGATAGGTATAATGCTTTTCATGATATGAAACACCTACTGCTCAAAGCAATCGCAGCCGTTCTAATGTTGTGGGGATCAACATGTTTATTACTGACTCCGCCTGGGCCGTTGAGGATGGCTTGGTTTTTGATTCAAAGCTTGGACACTACAATGATCTTTCTTATGAAGCCTTGTCCGACAAGGGGTTACCTTGGAAGGA
>Ga0233439_10003379_pt1 | contig 16653 bp, 14 predicted proteins | sample SI_123_September_6_FD_182713 | JGI IMG/M metagenome (GOLD analysis project Ga0233439, IMG submission 182713) | Seawater microbial communities from Saanich Inlet, British Columbia, Canada - SI_123_September2016_100_MG | ecosystem: Environmental > Aquatic > Marine > Inlet | place: Canada: British... | reverse complement strand
TAATCGCCGCAACCTGGTTTAAATAACGGGGCTGATATCCCTCAACACCCCACGGCTTCGTTTCGAAAACAGAACTAAGCGCCGTGATCTGACCGATAGTCGCCAATCGTTCGACCGCGCCCTGAAGATTCCGAATCCGGTCTCCCAGATTGCTCCCCAGTCCTATGTACGCCGTCACAACCCCGCTAGGCATCTATCGCACCGTCTCTCTGCTGTCGAGTAAGCGCGTCGCTCATCTTCACAACACTCACCATCTCTCGCACATCGTGCACCCGCACGATATCTGCACCACCCTGAATCGCCAGAGCGACCGTAGCTGCCGTTCCGAATCGACGGTCGTCAACCGACTCCCCGGTTACTGCTCCAATAAACGACTTCCTCGATGTGCCGATCAATACAGGAAGCGCAAATTCAGTCCGCAACGTGGAGATATTCCGCAGCAGTTCAAGCGACTGTGCACCCGACTTTGCGAAGCCAATCCCGGGATCGACGATCACATGCGATCTTTCGACTCCAGCGCTCACCAATTCCTCGATGGAACGCCGTAGATCACCCAAAACATCGTCAACCACGTCGCCCTGATGTCCGCCTTGCCTGATGTGACTCATGATGATCGGAACCCCAGCATCGACTACCGTTCCTGTCATCGCAGCATCGCCAAGCATCGACACGTCGTTCACCAGTGCGGCACCGGCAGCAATGGCAGCGGCGGCGACGGCAGCCTTTCGAGTATCGATCGATATCGGAATGCCTAGCCGCCCGATCAGTCCCTCGATAACCGGAACCACTCGAGCGATCTCGTTCTCAGCTTCTACGGGTTTCGCATCTGAATAAATACTCGCCGGTCGCGTCGACTCACCGCCAATATCGATGATGTCAGAGCCTTCGTCTTCCATCCGCAACGCCTGATCTACCGCCTGTTGCACATCGCCCGTCGTAGGCAACACGCCATCACCCGAAAACGAATCTGGCGTAGCGTTCACCACGCCCATCACGTACGTGCGCTCACCCCAAACGAAATCCCGTTCGCCAAAGCGCAGCGTTGATATAGATTTGCGAGAAAAAGTAGCCATCGATCGCTTAGAGAACAAAACTGCGGATTGTCACGAATTCAAGTCGATTCCAGCAAAGTTCACTTCATCGCAAAATCGACTTATGAATATTAACACTCACCTACCCGCCAATAACCCTGAATCCATAGTTGCTGCGCAACTTGACCTAAGTTAAGATTTGTTTGAGCTTTGCGTCCTTTCAAACAGCTACACGCCGTTTGTTGCAAATTCGAACTACGCTCGAAGCAAATCCACTACCTGCGAGGCACTACGATAGCCACCGAATCTTCATCCGACGCCGCGAACGACAAAGTTGAACAGGTACAGCCATCGAAGTTAGACGATCTCAACGCTCGCCGCAAAACGGCACACCTTGGCGGCGGCGAGAAGCGAGTTGAATCTCAACACAAACGTGGAAAACTCACCGCACGAGAACGACTCGTCAGCTTTTTCGACGATGGCAGCTTCTCCGAACTCGATACCTTCGTAACCCACCGATCCACCGATCTCGGGCTCGAAAAACAGCGTTTCGAAGGTGATGCAGTCGTCACAGGCCACGGAACAGTCGATGGTCGGCAGGTATTCGCATACGCCCAAGACTTCACCGTTCTCGGTGGTTCACTATCACTGGTAGCCGCTCAGAAAATATCCAAAGTTATGGACCATGCAATGCGCATGGGCGCGCCGATCATCGGCATGAACGACTCGGGTGGGGCACGAATTCAAGAAGGAATCGACTCTCTCGCTGGCTACGGTGAAATCTTCAAGCGCAACACGCTCGCTTCGGGAGTCGTTCCGCAAATCACGATCATCGCTGGCCCAGCAGCCGGTGGAGCCGTCTACTCACCTGCCCTAACCGACTTCATCTACATGGTCGAAGGCATCGGACAGATGTACATCACCGGTCCCGACGTCGTGAAAGCGGTCACAGGCGAAGAAGTCTCTCATGAAGACCTCGGTGGAGCCGCAACTCACGCCTCTCGAAGCGGTGTCGCACACTTCACTGCCGAATCTGAAGAAGCATGCTTCGCTCACCTTCGATTACTTCTTTCATATCTTCCTTCTAATAACGCAGAAGGCGCCCCTACCTCAGAACCGATTGACTCTCCCGACCGAGCCGACTCGTCACTGCGAGACGTCGTTCCAGAAGCAGCGAACCAGCCGTACGACGTGATGGACGTGATCACGAAAGTGGTCGACAACGGAGATTTCCTACCGGTTCACCACAACTTCGCCCCAAACGTTGTCGTTGGACTCGCTCGAATAGACGGTCGAAGCATCGGCATCGTCGCCAATCAGGCGAACCAGATGGCGGGAATGCTCGACATCGATGCCTCTGATAAGGCAGCTCGGTTCGTTCGATTCTGCGACGCATTCAATATTCCAATTGTGACTTTAGTCGATGTTCCCGGCTTCATGCCAGGAACCCAGCAGGAATACGGCGGTCTCATCCGCCACGGAGCCAAACTGCTCTACGCCTATGTAGAAGCAACCGTTCCGAAGATCACCGTAATTCTCCGAAAAGCCTACGGTGGTGCGTACATCGTCATGGGTTCGAAAGAAATGCGAACCGACGTAAACCTTGCATGGCCCGGATCAGAAATCGCCGTGATGGGACCCGAAGGTGCCATCAACGTAATCGGGCGCCGAGAAATCGCTGGTGCAGAAGACGCCGAAGCCAAACGCACCGAGATGGTTGCCGACTATCGAGATCAGTTTGCGAATCCGTACGTGGCAGCCAACCGAGGCTACCTCGACGACGTTATCGACCCTGCACAAACTCGACCCGAACTCGTGAAGGCACTTCGAATGCTCGAATCGAAGGTCGACAGCCTTCCTCCGAAAAAACACGGAAATATCCCGCTCTAGTAGCCATCTGATGCCAGACAACGATCAAAGTAATACAGAACCCAAGAACAGACGCTATGCACCCAACACCGTTGGGAAGCAGGAGTTCGTCGATTCGATGAGTCGAATGGCAGGCGAAGTCTGGGATTTCCACAATCGATTCAAAATCGGATCGGGTCAATTCGAAGGTCAAAGTGCAACCGAAATCGTCGCAAACCGCACAAGCATCCTCGACGAAGAGTTCAACGAACTGGCACAAGCAATATCTGAAAAAGAAGGCGACGAAGCCGTTGCCGACGAAACAGCCGACATTCTGTTCGTAGCCATGGGGCATGCAGAAGCAATGGGCAATCCGGGAATCGAAGGGATCGACCGCGTCAGTAACAAAGCTGCCGCCAAGACCAGCGAAACCCATGCGATTCGGCCCGACACCGGAAAAGTATTACCTAGAGAAGGAAAACCTCACAAGTGGCAGTAACGACTCGATAGTTTTGAGTCGCAATACGTTGCAAACACACTTAGTGAGAAGCTGAGGAAGAAATTAGTTATGAAGTTCAAAGTAACAGTAGTCGGCGCCGGATTTGTTGGCGCAACAACGGCTCAGCGAGTGTTCGAAACCGGCTACGCCGACGTCGTTCTAGTCGACATCGTTGAAGGCAAGCCTCAGGGCATCGCACTCGACATGCTCGAATCTGGCCCGGTCGTCGGAACCGACGCACAGATCACCGGCGCAAACACATATGAAGACACCGCCGACTCCGACGTTGTAATCGTAACCGCCGGTCTCCCACGTAAGCCCGGCATGAGCCGTGACGACCTCCTGCTCACCAACATGAAAATTGTTGGTTCTGTAACCGCAGAAGTCGCAAAATACTCACCGAACGCAATCCTGATCGTTGTCTCGAACCCGCTCGATGCGATGGTTCAGCACGCATACAAGGTCAGCGGATTCCCGAAGGAACGAGTCATCGGCATGGCCGGTATTCTCGACACCGCACGATTCCGTACGTTCCTATCGCAGGAACTGGGTGCATCAGTCACAAACGTATCTGCTTACGTTCTAGGTGGACACGGCGACACGATGGTTCCGCTAATCGGTTCAACAACCGTCGGAGGCGTTCCAGTTGCCAAATTGATAGAAGCAAACCGACTCGAAGAAATCGTTCAGCGAACCCGAGACGGTGGAGCCGAAATCGTTGGTCTCCTGAAGACCGGATCTGCTTACTATGCACCGTCAGCAGCCGTCGCTCAGATGGTCGAAGCTGTCCTACTCGACCGCAAGGAGATTCTGCCTTGTGCGGCGTTCCTAGAGGGCGAGTACGGCATAAACGGTCTCTACGCAGGAGTTCCAGTGAAGCTGGGAGCCGCAGGAATCGAAGAAATCATCGAAGTCGAACTATCCGACAGCGAAGCGGCAGCCCTAAAGGCATCAGCCGATTCCGTTCAAGAACTAGTCGACATCATGGCAAAAGCGTAGATGGCATAGCCACGTTTTCTGAGAGATCGATTGTTGATGGCTGAAAAGCATCGTCCGCTCTTCTGGAAAATAAGTACTTGAGATAATAGTGAGGCGACCTATATGGTCGCCTCACTCGTTCTACGATCCACTGTCACCCTGAATTGCATCTTGAGCTGAGTCGTAGGGTCATTTTCAGGGTCTATCGCCCAACTGCAGACAACTAGAAGAAAAGAACATCCAAATGACCGGTAGGCTCGCAGGAAAAACAGCGGTAGTAACGGCTGCTGCTCAGGGAATCGGTGAAGCAACAGCACGAGCATTCGCCGCCGAAGGTGCGCAGGTTTGGGCAACCGATGTGAACGTCGAAAAGCTAGGCGAACTCCACAGCGTAGATGGCATCACGACTCGTCGCTGCGACGTCACGGATGAAGGCTCTATAGCGGCACTCCTCGCCGAAACCGGTGCTCCCGACATCTTGTTCAACTGTGCCGGGTACGTTGCTGTTGGAACAATCTTGACCTCAACTGAACAAGACTGGGATTTCTCGTTCGAACTAAACGTGAAGTCGCTTTTCCGCATGCTTCGAGCCTTTCTGCCGCCAATGATCGAAAACGGCGGTGGATCGATCGTCAACATGGCGTCTCTTTCGTCTCACCTGCTCGGAGTCCCCGACCGCGCCGCCTACACAGCAACAAAAGCGGCCGTAATCGGAATCACCAAGTCGGTAGCTAAGGACTATCTCTCCGACAATATCCGGGTAAATGCGATAGCCCCGGCAACTGTCGAAACACCATCTCTGCAAGAACGAATCAATGCCACCGGCGATGCCGAAGCAGCTCGCGCCGCATTCATCTCCCGACAGCCGATGGGCCGTGTCGGCACCCCCCAAGAGATCGCACATCTTGCCGTCTACCTCGCCTCAGACGAGTCGTCCTACACCACAGGCCAAATCCACGTCATCGACGGCGCAATGAGTTTGTAGCTGGAACGACACTATTTTGATTGCAACCAGCACCGCTAAGTCTCCACAACGCATCGAATGCCCATGATCCTGAATCTAGTTCAGGATGACAGCCAGCATTAGAACAGAATAAGCTGTTGTAACGGCAACAAAAATCGGTGAGACCCAGACATTCACATGCCCCCACGAGAAGCTGTACTGCTAGAAGCCCTGAATTGGCGACCAACCCCGCCGACTCCGTCGACGATCGAGTTCGCCCGACTCGCATGGGATTTCGAACTTCCAACTCCCGATCACGAATACGAAGTCGAACTGCCCGATGCCGAATTCGAGCCGATGTACGTCGATTTCGTGTCAGCAGCCTACGCCGCGGTGCTCGACGTCGTTGGTGATTTAAAAATCCCCACTAGGTTCGGAAACAAACCTAGCTTGCTTCGAAGATTCATCGGATTATTCCCTGGCACAAGACGCGGCACCGAAGGACGCGAGCTCTGGTCGCTCGCAGTGGCGTGGGAGTTCGACACTTGGCTAGAGCGAATCCTTCGCATCAACGGCGGAGATGTTCCAGCAGCAAGGACACTTATCGAAGACCGCTGCCCTGTTCCCGACTACGTCGGCAAAACTCCGAGTCTCAAAACCGAGCTATTGAACTACCCTGACGACGCTTCCGCACCTGACCTAAGAATGCTGCTTCGCTGGATGGGCGTTCGAGGATGGAACGACGATCGAATACGCCGGGTAGTCGAAGAAAACAGCATCATGCTCAAAGACTGGCACAACTCACCGTTCGTCGACTAAGCCTTCGTAATCCGAACCAACGCACGCAAAAAAAGCCCCAAGGATCTCTCCCCGGGGCTTTTTCATATTTCTGTCGGAACGAAGTACCGAACTAAACCCTCGTAGGTAAAGCCTCGGCCTTTCGAACGATTTCCTTGGTCGAAACGATGTGCTTCTGAAGACCCAAAGCCTTCTCGCTCATACCCATTGCCAACCCGATCAGCTGCGGAACGTGGATAACCGGCAAATCTGCCTTATCGCCACGAACCTGCTTACGAGCCTTTGGCTGGTAGCCATCGAGGTTCAAATGACACAGCGGGCACGGCGTAACCATAGCGTCGGCGCCAAGGTCCTTCGCAGTACCAGTGTGATTCGCAACCATCTTCATCGAGTTCGCCTGATTGATGAACAGAATCGGGAATCCACAGCAAGCAGTCTTGCCAGCGAAGTCAGTCACAGTTCCACCAACAGCTTCAATCAAATCCTCAAGAGAAGTCTCACGAGTTGGATTCGCCTTGAACTCCAGAGCGTCGGTCGGTCGAACCATGTAGCAACCGTAGAATGGAGCCATGTTCATTCCAGTGAGTTCGCGAGTGAACGTCTCCTTAAGCTTTTCGAGGCCAATGTCCTCGATCAAAGCCCATAAAAGGTGCTTCACTGAAGTTGTACCCTTGTACTCAAGTCCCTCTGCTGCGAGGTGCTTGTTGACCTCGGCAAGGTACTCTGGGTCCTTCTTCACGCGATGGTTGGCCTGACTCATAACACCTTGACAGGTGGAGCACAGAACCATGATCGGCAGACCCATCTGCTCGGCCATTGCAAATGTTCGAACGTTCAAGATGTCACCCATCTTGAGGTTCTTTTCCTGCAATACACCAGCACCGGTGCAAGCTGCTTTCGTTAGTTCAACGTGCTCAATTCCAAGCCTCTCCATAACGGCGAGTGCAGAATCGTATAGTTCGGGAGCACCGCCACGGGCGACACATCCAGGATAAAAAGCGTACTTCATTAGGATTCATCCTCCACGCTCTTGTAGAGGTCTTTCACTTTTTGATTGTCTTCAGATTTGTGCGGCATCAACGGTGGCAACTTTCCTTTGCGCATCGCAGCGATCCCGATAGGAGCGAGATCGAGCAATCGCGGAAGGTTTGTCCAACCCGCAGAATCGATCGCTAGACGAGTTTCGTCTAAGCGACCATTCTTTTTTACAGAGTTATAGAACGATTCGGTGTGGCGATAACCTGAGGTATTCGTGTTACCTGCTTCGATGGCAGCCTCACGTAGCTCCATGATTCGGTCCATAGGTGCAACACCTTTAGGACAAACATCAACACACTTCATACAGCGTGTGCAGTCCCACATCCCGCCATCTTCATCGTTCAACGTTTTCAGGCGCTCATCACGTTTACCATCACGAGGGTCTTCGGTGAACCGCCATGCTTTCGCAAGCGCAGCAGGTCCGATGAAATTAGAGTCAACTTCAAGCACAGTACAGTCGGATACACAGCAACCGCACATGATGCAGTTCATCGAAGTAAGCAGATTTTCCATCGACGAATTCGACGCGATGTACTCACCCTGCGCTGGCACATGATCCGGTTGCAGGAACGGCTCAACTCGCTTGATCTGCGAGAAGAAAGTATCAAGCGAAATTACGAGGTCTTTCACGACGTGCTGATTGCCCATCGGTTCGATTATCAACTGCTCGCCGTTTGGAGCGACGTCCACTACCCGAGTCTTACAAACCAGCTTGGCAGTTCCGTTCACCTTCATACCGCAAGAGCCGCAGATCGAAGCTCGGCACGCGCAACGCATTGCCAAAGTTCCGTCGTTCTGCTCTCGGACCTCAATTAAGGAGTCCAAAACCGTTGAATCAGGGTGAATATCAACTTCATATTCCTGCCACCACGTCTTGCCACCTGAATCAGCAGGGTCGTACCGCTTTACCTTCAGTTTGACGTTCATAGTCTCTTGCTTCGCGTCTGGCATTTAGTAGACCCTCTTTACTGGTTCCCACTGCGTGATCTTCACATCAGAAGTTTCGACACGAACACCGGTCTCGGCTTCATCGTCTTGATACATGAGGGTGTGTTTCAGCCAATTTTCATCATCACGCTCAGTGATGTCGGTTCGGAAGTGTGCCCCACGGCTCTCTTTACGGGTTAGAGCCCCGGCAACAACTGCGTCGGCACAATCAATCATGAACTCAAGTTCAAGACCAAACATGAGATCGGTATTGAATACCTTGCCCTTGTTTTCGATCGAGAAGCCACCCATTCGAGATTTAACGTTCTTGAGATTCTCGAGAGCACCCTCCATCGAGGTCTGGTCACGGAATACTCCGATGCCCTTCGTCATGCCACGAGCCATGTCGTCTCGGATGGTTGCAACTCGCTCGCCCTTCGGTCGGTCAAGCAACGCCTGCAATCGAGCCTTCTCGCTTGCGAGGTCTTCCTCTGTCTTCGAGTGAGCACCAACGCCCTTGATGTACTCAACAGCGTGTACGCCCGACCGACGACCGAATACGACCGTGTCGAGCAGCGAGTTAGCACCCAAACGGTTCGCACCGTGAACACTAACGTTTGCACATTCACCAGCGGCGTACAGACCAGGAACGTTTGTCGCACCGTCCACATCGGTCTTGATACCGCCCATGATGTAGTGCATTCCCGGCTGAACCGGCACTGGCTGTTCAGCCATATCGATTCCAAGAAATTCGACTGACACCTCTTGGAGGTACCCGAGTTTCGCCTCGATGTAGGATCGACCCAAATGACGCAGGTCGAGAAGAACGTTTCCGTCGATTCCCCTACCCTCGTCGATTTCAGTCTGCTCTGCACGAGAAACAACGTCTCGTGAAGCAAGTTCCATATAGTCAGGAGCGGTCTTTTCCATGAACCGCTCGCCAGAAGCGTTTAGAAGGTACGCACCCTCACCACGAGCTGCCTCCGACATAAGAATGCCGGTTCGAGCGAGCGTCGTTGGGTGGTACTGGATCATCTCCATGTCCATCAACGGAACACCTGCACGGTAGGCAAGTGAAAGGCCATCACCAGTACAGATCAGTGCGTTGGTGGAAGGTTCGAATACACGACCTGCGCCACCGGCTGCCATGATGACTGCCTTAGCTCTGATCGTGTGCATCTCGCCAGATTTCAGGTCGATAGCGACCACGCCACGGCAGACACCATCTTCTATGATGAGCTTGGTAACGAACCATTCTTCGTAAACATTGAGTCCAAGCTTGAGCGACTGCTCGAAGAGGACGTGAAGAATGGCTGATCCGGTAATGGCTCCAACGAAGAACGTTCGAGCGACTTTTTGGCCACCAAATGCACGCGTACCGAGTTTGCCGTCATCGCCACGGCTGAAAATAACTCCCATGCGTTCGAGTTCGAGCACAGCCTCACCGGCTTCACTCGACATAACCTCAACCGCATCTTGGTCGGCGAGGAAGTCACTACCCTTGATCGTGTCGTAGGCGTGCCCTTCCCACTCATCACCACGGTCGGTGAGTGGAGCGTTGATTCCACCCTGAGCAGCGTTTGAGTGGCTACGCACGGGGTGAACCTTGGAAATAACCGCAACGTCAGCGCCTGCACGCGTAACCTCAACGGCAGCCCTGAGTCCGGCAAGTCCTCCGCCGATAATCAGAACATCATGCTCATACATAGGCTCGCCTCGCGCTGCGCTCGTTATTTGGTTTAATCATTCTTTTCAGCCCTTGATGTGTTCTGTGTACACATATTGAGCCGATAGCAATGCTGCTATCGACATCTGATCTTCAAGTTCACCTGATGAAATCAATCGTTGAATGTCTTTGAAATCGACCTCTTCAACAACAATGTCCTCTCCATCATCCGAGGGCAAAGGTGCCGGTTCGAGTTCAGTCGCAATGTACATGTACGAATACTCCGTTGAGTATCCGGGTGCGACCCACGAACCACCGATTGAAATTAGTTTTCCGGCTTTGTATCCGACCTCTTCTTGCAATTCCCGGTGGGCAGTTACCTCCGGGCTCTCGCCAACTTCTCTCGTTCCAGCCGATGCCTCCAAAAGAAAGCGTTCAGCCGCTTGTCGATACTGCCGAATAAGTAGAACCTTCCCATCGTCTGTGATGGGAATAAGAACTACCGAACCCGGATGTTCAACGATCTCGCGATCAAACTCAGGGCCATCTTCAAATCGTGCAGTATCCACTCGTAGAGAGATTCTATTCCCCTCGTACTTGCGGTTTACAGACACGGTGGTCGGGCGTTTAGGTCGCAAAACGTAGTTATGTTACCGAATTTCCAGCGTCTAAATGCGCCGACGAGGTGGACTTTTAACGGAACCTTTTCGCAACTCTAACCGAGTCGACAAATCTCCCCAGAAGTCTGCCGCCGGTTTACGACGCAAGAAAGCTGCGAAATCACCACCCTGAGTAATCGTCACCATCTCGCCTGCGCTGAGCGTGTGATCGATGAAACCATCGGCGTTTAGAGTCGCATCTTCATACGCTTCGACAGTCAGTTCGACAGTTGAAGACGACTGCAAAATCGCTCCGCCAAATTGACTCATATGGGAAGCAATTGGTTTTACGAGAAAATCTTGTGAAGTCGGATCCATCACTGGACCACCAAGTGCGAGGCTGTAGCCAGTCGACCCAGTCGCAGTCGAAACAACAACGCCATCACCTCGGTACGTGGCGAGGTGAACACCATCAACAACCGTGCTTACTTCGATCACTCTCAGCGTCGCCCCGCGGGCAAGAGTAACGTCGTTCAAGGCAAGGATAGGATCTGAATCTCCGTCCGTGCGGGAGATAACGGCTTTCAGCATGAATCGGTGCTCGATCCGAGCGTTGCCTTCTAGGTACCAACCAACTTCGTCGACGGCATCCTCGTTCTCGATATCACTCATGAAGCCCACTCGACCCATGTTGATACCTAGAATCGGGATGTCACGAGATGCAGCGGCATGGGCGCCACGAAGAATCGTGCCGTCACCACCAATAGTGATGACTAAATCTGAGTCGGCAAGTTCCGCTTCACGCTCGTGGAGATCAGACTGAGTAGCCAACCACCAATTCCGACCATCGGCGTAGGCGGTCGTGAGTTTACGGGCGAGTTCGCCCGCTTCAGCCAGTTCGCCGTTGTGAACGATTCCGATGTTGTGATAGCTGGCCATATTGGTAGATAGCGGTCCGCAGTGCCGGTTTCGAATCGCAGTTTACAGTCCCTACGACATTTCCCCGACACTCAATGAGACCAGATGCTTACTATCCCGTGATCATCGCAGGAACGATCGAGAGTGCCTTTTCAGCAAGATCAAGCATCAGGAATGGCGCAAGACCGAACACACCAGCTCCGATCGCAGCCAAACCAGCAGCCACCAAAATCGGCTTATCGGCACTGAACTTCGATTCATCGACAGCGTCTTCGAACACAATCGCTCGAATCACACGCAGGTAGTAGTACGCAGCAATAACAGTGTTCACAACACCGATCACTGCGAGCCAAGTCAGATTAGCGTTTAACGCCGCTCCGAAGACCACAACCTTTGTCATGAATCCAACCGTTGGCGGCATACCAAGAAGTGACAACAACCCAAATACGAGAAGTCCAGCCAATAGAGGCGACCGCTTCAGCAGACCGTTCAGCCCTGCGATTGAGTCGTCGTTTGTTCGAGATGTGATGGCTATCACTGCAAAGAACACAGCCAAGTTTGTGAACGCATACCCAGCGAGGTAGTACAAAACGCCCTGCGGACCCGCTCCGGCGGAAGTAGCTCCCACCTGATTGGCAGGAACAGAAGCCAGTCCAACCAAAATGTAACCGGCCTGAGCGATAGTCGAATAGCCCAACAGTCGTTTAATGTTCGATTGCGACAACGCCAGCGTGTTACCGAGAGTCATCGTTACGGCTGCGAGAATCGCAAATAGTCCCGACCAGTCCTGCATCAGGTTCGCATCACCAAATGCAACGTACATGATTCGCATAATTACAGCGAAAGCAGCGGCTTTGGATGCTACCGATAGGAATGCCGCCACAGGAGTAGGAGCACCCTGATAAACGTCAGGAACCCACATTTGCCAAGGGACGACAGCCATCTTGAAGCCGAATCCAGCGACGATCATGATGACCGATAGCAGAACAGCGTAAGAACCGAACGGAACTCCGGGTTGAGTCGGTAGAACGGCGAGTCGTTCCATAATCACATGAAGGTTCGTACTTCCGGTGTATCCGTAGATGTAGGCGAATCCGTAAAGCAAAAGCGCACTTGAAATCGCCGAAAGAACAAAGAACTTAGTTCCCGCTTCAACACCCTGTTTAGATCGGTGAATCGCTGCAAGAGCTACCACAGGAAGCGCAGTAAGTTCCAAAGCCACGTATATCGTAATCAGCTCGGTAGCCGAAACGAGAATCATCATTCCAGTGACGGAAAGCAGTACGAGAGAAACGAATTCTCCGCCGTAGTCCTTCATCCGATCACTGGCAATGTATTTTGCCGAAGCAAGAATCGTTCCTGCTGTCACGGTGAGCAGAATGAACTTGAAGAAAAGTGAGAATCGATCAGCTTCGAACGTATCAAAAAGCGCTGGTCCGGTTGCAGGATCGCCAAACCAACCATTCCAGAGATTCAGTGTAAGAATCACAGGAACTGCGAGACCAATAAATGCGACTGTCGATACCTTCGCCATGCTGCGCGTGACGAGGTCGACAGAAATCACGACCAGGGCCAGTACGGCCATGGCAATTTCAGGGGACAGTACCCAAAAGTCCTGTGCAGTCATTACCTAACCACCGCCTGAATACCGATATCGAACATATCTGTGACCACTGAAGGCCAAATGCCTACGATGAAAATAGGAGCCGCCAACGCAATCACCGGGATCATATCGACCCAGTTGGCGTCGGTCAGGTTGTCGTAAACCTCATCTGAAATACCGGGGCTAGCAGGACGTGCGCCAAAGAACACCCGCTGAACCATCCAGAGTGTGTAACCGGCTGCAAGTACCACACCGAATGCCGACACTCCCGTTGCCCACGGCCATACAGAGAATGTGCCCAAGAAGATCATGATTTCAGCTACGAACCCGGAAAGCATCGGAAGTCCCAGCGAACCAAAGCCTGCGACTAAGAAGAAGATCGCTATCAGAGGCATCTTCTTCCACAGCCCACCAAGGTGAGGAATATGGCGTGTGTGAGTTCGGTCGTACGAAAGACCAACCATGAGGAACGCTAGACCCGTGATAGTACCGTGGGTGAACATCTGCAACGCAGCGCCGTTCAAACCGGCAGTTGAAGTCTCGGCAGCCGAAGAACCGACAGCAGCGACACCCAACATCACGAATCCCATGTGACTTACTGAGCTATACGCGATAAGCCGTTTCATATCGGTTTGGCGAATCGTAATAATTCCGCCATAGATCACTGAAATTGCCGCCACGACTGCCATATACCCGGCGACATCGTGAATCGTAAATCCTTTGGTCTCCTGGAAGAAGCCAAGGCTGATTCGAAGTAGTCCGTATCCAGCCATCTTCAGCAGAACACCCGCAAGCATTACCGATACAGCAGTCGGTGCATCGGTGTGAGCGTCGGGAAGCCAGCTGTGAACGGGCCATAAAGGCAACTTCACTGCGAAAGCTATGAAGAAGAATGTAAAAATAAGCGAGGCTGGAACTACAAGATCCGCACCAGCGATCAACTCAGGAATTCCTACGATTCCGAGTTCCGGAATCGAAACCATCGCCAATGTGTTCACGCCAGGTGTCACATAGATGGCCAATATGCCAACCAGCATGAACGCGCCACCAGTTAGCGTGAACAAAACGAACTTCATCGCCGAGTAGCGAGGACGTCCGCTACCCCAAATGGCGATGAGCATGAACATCGGAATGAGTTCAAACTCGAAGAAAATGAAGAACAGCATCAGGTCGAGCGAAACGAACACACCCAATACTGATGTCTGAAGCAGCAGCAACCACATGAAGTACTCACGTACACGCTTCTTGATTCGCCACGAACCGAGAGCCGCCGCCATTCCGAGAATTCCGGTAAGCAACACAAGAGGTGCGCTCAAACCATCGACACCAATCAGGTACGAAGACCGAAGTGCATCGATAGGAATCCAGCGTTCCAAATAGTCGATCATCTGGACGCCAGCTAGGTCTTGGTCATAGCCAACGAACACCATAACGGTCAATACGAACGTAACGACAGTCGCACCGATCGAGATCCAGCGGATCTGATGGTCAGAGTTTTCGCCGCGTGCGAAAATCGCCACCAACAGCCCAACAGCTGCAGGTAGGAACACCGTTATCGTCAGCAACCCATCAAACACGGGCGACCTCCAATGCAGTATTTCGGAAATATTCTGTTTTGCTTGCGCTAAATTCCAAGTGCGTTATTAGCCCCATAGCAAGAACGCTGCTACTACTGCGACCACGCCGATGACCATGCCAACCGCGTAAGTCTGTGTCTGACCGTTTTGAACCATTGCCCCACTCTTTCCAATTCGGCTGACCCAATTCGAAAGGTGGACATTTGCATTGTCGATCCAGTGCTCATCAAACCATCGCAAAGCATCGGCTACATACGTGTAGAAGCCTCTGCGAACGATGATGTTCTCGTACGCTTCATCGAAGTAGTACTTGCGGAACATGAGGTTGTAGACCGTCGGGAACGTAGAGCCAACTCTCGTCGGCGAGATCGAGCCCTTTATGTACATGAGATAAGCAAGACCGATACCGGCCAAAGCTAGAACAGTCGAAATACCAGCGACCATGTAGTTGAATTCAGGTGCAGCACCTGCGTGCTCTGCAGCCGAATGACCACCGTCCGGGTCGACCGGGAACACATCATGGTTCTCGACAGTCACATAGTGAGCAAATGCGTGTTTGTCGATTCCGCCAACTTCTACCAGCGGGTTCGAGAAGAAACCAATACCAATTGCAAGCACCGCAAGAACCATGATCGGCCCGACCATCAACCACGGCGATTCGCCAAAGTGGGAATGGGCGCTTCCGACCGGAGCTGGATCGCCAGCGATCTCAGCATCCTTCATTTCCTGCTCTCCCCCACCCTTCCACTCGCCGTGGAACGTAAGGAAAATCGCTCGGAACATGTAGAACGCTGTCATTAGTGCAGCGACAAGACCAAGTGCTAGAACGATGTTGCCTGTGGTCGTACCAACTTCAGCAGCGTGACCCAGAATTTCGTCTTTCGACCAGAAACCTGAGAACGGGAATAATCCGGCAAGGCTCAAGCTAGCAATAATCATGCCCCAGTAGGTTTTCGGCATGTGCTTCTTCAAGCCGCCCATGTAGTTCATGTTGAACGTACCTGAAGCGTGATGAACCGATCCGGCGCCCAAGAACAACGCTGCTTTGAAGAATGCGTGGGTGAACAAATGGAATAGAGCAGGAGCGTAAGCACCGACTCCCAAAGCCAGCATCATGTAGCCAAGCTGAGAGATCGTCGAATAAGCCAACACACGTTTTATATCGTTCGCCACCAAGCCCATCGTCGCCGCAAACACAGCGGTGAATCCACCGATTAGCGCAACAAGAGTCATGATGTCCGAGTGCTCGAACAGCGGGAAGAACCGTGCGACAAGGAACACACCGGCCGTGACCATCGTCGCCGAGTGAATCAAAGCAGATACAGAGGTCGGACCTTCCATAGCGTCTGGAAGCCAGTTGTGCAGAGGGAACTGAGCAGATTTGCCTATCGCACCAGCCAGTAGACCAAGTGAAACCCATGTTGCGACCGAAACGGCAACGTGACCAGCTTCGATAGCGTGATACAGCGTCGTGATGTCCATATACGACGAATCTTGCGAGTAGAGATACAGAATTCCCAGAAGGAACCCGAAGTCGCCGAACCTCGTCATCAGGAACGCCTTCTTAGCAGCCGCAGCAGCCGATGGTCGATCCATCCAGAACCCGATCAACAGGTATGACGAAACACCGACGAGCTCCCAGAAGACAAATATCTGAATCATGTTCCTCGATAGAACAAGTCCCAGCATCGACGCCGTAAACAACGCCATGTAAGTGAAGTAGCGGGTGTAGCTCTTATCGCCATGCATGTACGCCTGTCCGTAAATCTGGACAAGCAAGCTGACTCCGCTAACAACCACAAGCATGATCGAGGTTAGCTGGTCGACCATCAGACCAAACGTCAGATTCAGGCCGCCGATAGCGATCCAATCGTGCGATTCAAGTTGCAACGGCCCGTCAGACATCACCGTGCCGAGAGTCATTAGCGACAGGATGAACGAACCGCCGATAGCCGCAACAGTTACGTAACCGGCTAACTTCGAATTCGATCCTACGAAGGCGCGCACCAACACTCCATTCACCAGCATTGCGGCGATGGGAAGGGCGATTATTAGCCAGGCTAAACCTTCGGTAATCAACAGATAATCCCTGTTACAGCTTTCTCAAAATTTCGTCGGCAACGTGTTCTCGACCTTTGGGAACCATCACCCGAAACGACGCATCTTCAGCCCAATCGAGGATATCGCCCTCGGGGATGAGCTTAGTCGGCAGACCTTCTCCTTCGAGA
>Ga0233439_10003377_pt1 | contig 16668 bp, 14 predicted proteins | sample SI_123_September_6_FD_182713 | JGI IMG/M metagenome (GOLD analysis project Ga0233439, IMG submission 182713) | Seawater microbial communities from Saanich Inlet, British Columbia, Canada - SI_123_September2016_100_MG | ecosystem: Environmental > Aquatic > Marine > Inlet | place: Canada: British... | reverse complement strand
CCACCTGTCAAATCCTGTCGCAATCAGCCGGTCTCGACATCTTTATCTAGCCTGCATTTATCGTCTTTTTTTAAATTATGCTTCCTGCCCTTTTTTGGCGCGGGCTGATCGGCTATAAGATCAGCACGAACACCCCTTCAACTTTCTGAAACAAAAGGGACACGCGTCCATGGCAACACCGGAAGGCCCACGGGTTCTCTTCCTTGTTACTGAGGACTGGTATTTCTGTTCCCATCGTTTGCCTGTGGCCCGGGCCTTGCGCGATGCCGGTTTCAGGGTTGGGGTTGCGTGCCGGGTTGCAAACCATGGAGACACCATCCGGGGCGAAGGCTTCGAGCTGATTGAAATTCCCATGTCGCGCCGGTCCATCAATCCCTTCCACGCGTTGGCAACTATTTTCAGGATTATCCGGGCCTATAAAGATTTTCGGCCCGATATTGTTCATCAGGTCGCCCTGAAGCCTGCCATTCTGGGTTCTATTGCTGCGCGCTTTGCAGGCGTGCCGCGCGTCATTAACGCCATTGCCGGGCTTGGTTTTGTGTTCACATCAGACCGGCCCAAAGCGCGAATGCTGCGGCCAATCCTGCATTTGGCCTTTCGAGCACTTCTTGATCGCGATAATGGGCTGGTCATTGTCCAGAACCCCGATGATGGTGCCAGACTGTCTGAAAGCGGGGCCGTGGACCCGAAACGAATTATCTTAATCCCCGGTTCCGGCGTTGATCTTGATCGGTTCCACCCTGCCCCTGAACCAAACGGAACGGTGCGCGTCACCCTGGTTGCCCGCATGATCCGGGAAAAGGGCATTGATGACATGATCGAGGCCGCCCGAATTTTAAAGGACCGCAACATTGATGTTTCTGTCACCCTTGCCGGTGACCCGGACCCGGAAAATCCATCTTCCATCCCCACGGCCCAATTGGAAAAATGGCGCAGCGAAGGCATCATTGAATATCTGGGCCATGTTGAAAATGTCGCCCAATTATGGGCCGAAAGTCATATCGCCGTTCTGCCATCGTATTACGGCGAAGGCATCCCGCTGTCCTTGATTGAAGCCGCCGCAGCAGGGCTGCCCATGATCGCCGTTGATGGCCCGGGCCTACGAGAAGTGGTGATCCACGACAAAACCGGGCTTTTGATCCCGGCGCGCAACGCAAACGCCCTGGCTGAGGCCATCACTACCCTGGCCCAGGACAGTGATTTAAGAAAACGCATGGGCGATGGGGCCAGACAACACGCAGCAAAAACATTTGGCAGCGAGGCCATTGCTGTAAAAACATTGGGCGTTTACCGGACCCTTATGGGCGATCAATATCCCGAACAAAGGTAAAAAAATGATGGAATTTCACACACGCAAAGTTATCACGCCGAAGGACCTTAATCCCCACGGAACCCTGTTTGGTGGCCGGGTTCTTGAATGGATCGATGAAGAAGCCTTTATCTTTGCCGCCTGCCAGCTTGACCAGACGAAGCTGGTGACCAAGCTTATGTCGACGGTTAATTTTGTTTCATCGGCGAGCGTCGGTGACATCGTAGAGATCGGCTGTGAAACCCTTAAATTCGGCACATCGTCCATCACGGTAAAATGCTCTGTCCGCCAAAAATCGACCGGGCAAACCATCACCGATGTTGATGAAATTGTCTTTGTCTATGTTGGCGATGACGGACGACCCACCCCCCATGGGGTGACAACACCGTCCTAAATATCGCGCCCTGAGGTGTGAATTTCGGGGTGTCGGGTCATGGTCCAGGCAACCATCACCATAGCCAATACAGCGATCGCCCCCATCAGGTAAAAACTTTGTTCAATGCCGATAAATTCGGCCACCGCCCCCATCATGATCGGGGCACCTACCGATGTCACCCGGTTGGCCGTCGCGCGAAGCCCCATGACCTTGCCATGGGACTCCGTCCCTGCTGATTTCAGCATCAAGCTGATCACCAAAGGCTGATGAACCCCATTCAGTGCCGTGCGCAGGGAAAGCACCACCGCCAACACCACAAAACTTCCAAACAACGGCGTTATGGCAATCAAGATCAGCGCCACAAACACCACTGACCACAGCAACCAATAGGGCCGGAAAAACCGGGCCAGCGGTGCTGCCAAAAGAGAGCCCAGACTGGCCGAAAAAGAAGAAATGGCGATCAAAACCCCGATCAAGGTGCCCGAGATTCCCATCTGATTAAGCCAGACCACATAAAACGTGCCCTGAATGTTGTTTCCCATATGAACCATCATGCCGATGGCCGCCGTAATGGCCACCGTGGGGATGGCCAACAGACGAAAGGCACTGGTGTAATCCGATAAATTTGGCACCAGTATTCGAAACACTGATTTTTTGGGCTCTGAAGGATCAACCACGTCCCCTGCCCCCGAAGATTGCGCGCTATCTTGTCGGGTTAGCGCTGGCAGCATCAGCACCGAGATCACGGCGCCCATGCCCCACGCACTGGCAACCCCAAAGGCTGCGGATGGTCCCGCAATGTCCCAGGCGGCACCGACCAAAAGCGGGCCAACAATGTTGCCGACACGGCTGATGAAGGAAAGCCTGCCCGCATAGATCGCACGGCCCTGCATCAGTTGCCCCACCAAAATTTGCGCGCCAAGCCACCCCATGGAATCGGCAATGCCCCACATCAACTGGAACACGATGATCGCCCAAACAAACGGCATGGTTGGATACAGCAGCGGCGTGATCAGGCCAAGAATGGCAAAGAACATCAAAACCCTTTTGGCCCCGATGCGATCCATCAACACACCAGTATGAATGGAATACAGCAACGGCAACACCGGTCGGCAGCCCAAAACAATCCCAAGAATGAACGGTGAAAGTTCAAGCTGCACCACCCATAACGGCACAATGGTCATGGCCATAAAGTGCATGGTGGTTGAAAACATGCCAACGCCGTATACGGCGCATTGAACGCGCAGGGGAACCTGAGCGCTTTCAATCGACGACATGTTTCAATTCCTTACTGCAAGAATTTTCTGGGAAATTTTTTCTGCATTCCATCTTACGCTTTTTCTGTCTCTAAAACGAAAATTTGGAGAGATTTTTCTATTTAAATTTGACTTGTCCCAGCGCGATGGGATACAGATTTCGAACTTGCTTTTGGTTTCTATGGTGCTTTCGCACTGCAGATGAAATGGGAAGCCGGTGCATTTTCTTCTCAGAATATGTTTTGAAGAGAATAACCCCGGCACTGCCCCCGCAACGGTAAGTGAGTATGGAAACGGCATTTTGCCACTGTGTTTATGGGCTTTTTAGCCAAGAAAACATGGGAAGGCGTCGTTTTTTGGAAGGGTTTTCCCCCATCCGCTCACGAGTCCGGAGACCGGCCATAGCATGTTTGTAGGCATTGCGGAGGGCGATGTCACGGCGCAAGGGCGGGGGTTCTCCGTTCCTGTTTCCGTCTTTTCCTCCACATGTCGTTTGTTAACACTATTTCGCGCGGGGCTGCGCGGAAGGGGGAATTTATGAATACCTTACGCTTACGAATTTTGACGTTTTTGTTTTTGCCACTCATCACTATCCAACCTGCATCTTCTTCTGAACAAACTGAGGCGGTTATTGTTACCGCCACACGCACGGCACAAACCGTTGATGATGCGCTTTCCGCTGTCACAATTATCACCCGCGATGATATTGAACGCCGCCAGGGACAATCGGTAGACGATGTCCTGCGCGGCATCGCAGGATTGAGCATTACCAACAATGGTGGCCCCGGCAAAGCATCCTCAATGCACCTGCGCGGTACCGAAGCCGATCATGTTCTGGTGCTGATCGACGGGGTAAAAATTGGCTCTGCAACGCTGGGCACGGCGGCCTTCCAAGACATTCCCTTAAGCCAGATTGACCGCATCGAAGTGGTTCGCGGCCCCGCATCCAGTCTTTATGGGTCCGAAGCCATTGGTGGGGTTATCCAGATTTTCACCAAAAAAGGCCGGGGCCCGACGCAATATAATTTTGCCGCAGGATTTGGCAGCAACAACACCCAGACCACGTCCATCACGGCATCGGGCGGCGACAAGCGCCATTGGTTCAGCCTTGGTGCCAGCCGAACCGCCACAGACAGCTTTGATTCTTGCGACGGCAATACCGGGGGTGGCTGTTATGCCAATCAACCAGACGAAGATGGCTATCAAAATCTTTCAGGGTCAATCCGCACCGGATATCGGTTTCGCAACGGGGTTGAGGTCGAAGCCCATGGACTTCGGGCAGTCTCTGAAAATGAATTTGATGGATCATCCACCAATGAAAGCGAAAACATCCAGCAAGCCATCGGCGGGAACATAAAGTTTTCACCCATGAAGGCCTGGAAGTTGACCCTGATGGCAGGCCAAGCCCTGGATGCATCGGATAATTTTCTGAACGGTGTTTACAAAAGCACCTTTGACACCACGCGCCAGACCGCCTCTATCCAGAATGATTTTTCTTTTCTATCGAACCACCTGTTCACCCTTGGTGCAGATTTTCTGAACGATACCATCGACAGCACCACCAATTATGATGCCGCATCGCGCGACAACAGTGGTCTGTTCGGCCAGTATCAGGGGAAATTTGGCAATCATGATGTGCAGTTTTCCCTGCGCGGTGACGACAATGAACAATTTGGCCGGGTTGGCACCGGGTCTGCACGGTGGGGGTATCTTTTGCGCAAAGACCTGAAACTCTTTGCTAGTTATGGCACCGCCTTCAAGGCACCGACCTTCAATAATCTTTATTATCCAAGCTATGGCAGTGCCAGCCTTAACCCCGAAAAATCCCGTTCCATGGAGCTTGGGCTTAAGGGTAAATCATCATGGGGAAATTGGGGGCTTAACGTCTATCAAACCGACATAGACCAGATGGTGGTTTATGATTCAGATGTTTCCGGTCCAAACAACATTGATGCGGCACGCATTCGTGGGCTGGAAGCCACCCTGCAAGGAGCGCATCTTGGGTGGTCCTTTGATGTTGCCCTGTCACTGCTTGATCCTGAAAACCGGTCAACCGGATCCAACCGGGGCCATGAACTAGTGCGCCGTGCACGGCATATGCTGCGCCTTGATGCAGATCGCAATATTGGCAAATGGCGTATCGGGGGTACCTTCATGGCCGAAGGCGAACGCTATGACAATTTGACCAATACGCGTTCCATCCATGGCTATGCCACCATCGATTTGCGGGCAGAATATAAATTTATGAAAAACTGGCGCTTTCAGGGGCGCATTGAAAACCTGACTGACACGCAATACCAAACGGCCACCCATTATTTCCAACCCGGTAGAGGTTTCTTTGTAACGCTACGCTATAAATTCGGCCAAGGAGAAACGCCATGACCACGCCAAAGATACCGATGAGCCAGAAAACCATAGAGACCCTGATTTTGGCATTTCTTGCCGCCTTCATGATCGCAACTCGCTTTCATCATTTTGGTGATGCGCTGCATTTGCCAGATGCCTCTCTGGCCATTTTTCTGGCCGCAGGCTTTTACCTGCGGCGCTGGAGATTGTTTATCCCCCTGATCGCCCTTGCTGGCATGATCGATTATCTGGCCATTAATATCGGTGGCGTCAGTGCCTGGTGCATAACGGCGGCTTACGTATTTCTGGTCCCAACCTATGCTGCCATGTGGCATGGCGGGGACTGGTTCAAACGCCACACCCAGATGCAGGGCCGGGTTTCGGGCTCTCGCCTGTTGGTGTTGGCCTTCGTTGTGTTCGTTGCAACATCAACCGCCTTTTTGATCTCCAATTACAGCTTCTATGCTTTTTCCGGGCGCTTTGCTGATATGACGCTGGCCCAATACACTGCCAGTGTTACCAAATACTACCTGCCCTATATGACCACCACGTTTGTCTATGTGGCTGTGGCTGCACTGGTCCATGGGGCAATCAAAACGCTGGCTCGAAACCAAACGGAAAACGCGCATACGGCGTAGAATTTCAACAACGGCCCACAATCAAAAACCCTCCAACCATTTAATAAATAAGGATTATTTTGACATTCGTCAAAGGTGGTTCTCATTCTTTGAGTTTCCTATATCCTGTTGGGAAATCAACGCGCCTGAATAAATGTGCGCGACCTTATGGGAGAGGATGCCGCTAATGGACGGCCAGAACGACAAGCTGCAAAAGCTGGAAGAGGCTATGAAGGCGTTTAACGTCTTTGGCCAATGGCAGGTCGGGGCTAACCGCCCTGAAAATGTGGTCACCGGTCCCAATGGCCAGCGCATTGTCGAACCCTTGCCATCGGGGGTGCCCCATATCTGGCCATGGAAAGACCTTTACCCGTTTCTTGCCAGTTCACGCGAAGCACTGACCGACAGCTTCACCGCAAGACGAAGCTTGATTCTGACCAATCCGGGGCTTGGGCGCGGCACCACCCAGACAATTTTGGCCGGCATCCAATCCATCGGCCCCGGCGAAATTGCCTGGGCCCATCGCCACACCGTCACGGCATTGCGGTTTTGCATCGAAGGCAACAGGCGCGTTTTCACCGTCGTTGATGGCGATGCCTTGATCATGGAACCTTACGACCTGATTTTGACCCCGGGCCAATGCTGGCATGATCATCACAACGAATCCGATCAACCCGCCGCATGGCTGGACGTTCTTGATGTGCCGTTGCTTTTGGCATTAAACCAGAATTTCTACGAAGAACTGGGCCCGGCCACCCAGGAACAAAACGATTCTCAAGCGCCAACATCGCCCCACCTTCGACCCGCATGGAAAACCACAAACACGTCGAGTGTGGGGGCATATCGCTATCCATGGGCCGAAACGCGCGCCCAACTGGATGCCATGGCTGACGGGGACACATCCCCCTATGACGGCGTTGCCCTTGAATACACCAATGCTCAGGGTGGGCCGACGCTGAAAACGCTTAGCTGTTGGGTGCAATTGCTGCCGCCAGGATTTAAGGGTAAACCCCACCGCCACAGTTCCAGCGCCGTCTATTTCGTGATCGGCGGCGAAGGGCGCACGGTTTTGGATGAACAAAACATGGCTTGGGAAAAACATGATAATTTTGTCATTCCCAACTGGACATGGCATGCCCATGAAAACAATTCCAAAACGGAACCCGCCCTTTTGTTTTCCGTCAACGACACGCCCCTTTTACAGGCATTTGATTTTTACCGGGAAGAACCGGAAAATACACTCGCGCGCAACGCGCATCCTTAACAGATAAGAGAGAGAACATGGCTACAAAAACAATCGACCCCAAGGCGTTCAAAGAACTTGAAAGCGAGCTGACGGAATTGGCCAATGACCAGTTCGAAAGCGATGCCTACAAGCGCATGCTGGCAGCGCCGTATACGTTAAAGGGAGCACAGCAATTTTTCATGCAGCACGCCATGTTCAACCTCAATCGTCGCGATTGCTGGGGCTATGTTCTGGCCAAATCGCCCCTGCCGGTTAAAAAGCTGGTCTGGGAACACGAAGAAGAAGAGCTTGATGGTGTGCCCCACCGGGGCGGGCTTAATCATTACGAACTGGCTGTTAAACAGGGCGAAGTGCTGGGTTTGACCCCTGAAGATTATTACAACGCGCCGGTCATGGATGGGACCTACACCTGTTCCATGGCCTGGGCACAACTGGCCCAATCCAGCTCATGGCTTGAATCTTGTGCAGCCTCTTCTGCCCTTGAATATTCCAATTCCGATGACATCATCCGGGAAGGGGCGCTTTCCAGACGCATGGGGGCCAAGCTTGAAAAAGACCTCGGCATTCCCATTCGCAAGCAAGATTCCAATGCCGAACACATGGTTGCCGAATTGGAACACGCCCAGCTGCTTTTAAATGTTGCCAACATGTATGGCGACACGGAACTGGCCCGCGAGCAAATTGTCTCTGGCGCCAAACAAAGCTGGGCCATTGATCGGGTCTTCCGCAATTTCCTTGGGGAACTTCTGGAAAAACACGCAGATTAGGGTTTAGGCCCCGGTGCAATCCGTAATTTCGAGACCATTGCCATCGGGATCGTGGAAATAGACGTGCCTGCCCGGAAATGAATTGTGCTGGGCATCGGGATTGTCGCGTTTGCCTTTGGCTTCCATCAGTTCAACCCCATGGGATTCAAGGCACGTGACCGCCGCGTCATAGGCATCTGCATCAACGATAAACGCATGATGGAAAATGGTGTCGCCGGGGCCATTGGGCGGCACGTGGCGACCGGTTTGGGCCAACACAAAATACGAGCTCCCGGCCTGCATAAATGACATGGTGTGTTTTGAATTCTGGCGCAGCAATTCACAGCCTAGAACATCGCGATAAAAATCCGTCGCCGGATCCAGATTTTTCACACCAATGGTAATGTGCAAAATGCTTTTGGGTTGAATGCCTTGTGTGTCGGTCATCTGTTATCCCCCACTTAAAGGTTCAGGCTTTTGCCTTTGAATCATAAACTGATTCATCAATGTAATCGCCCATCCCTGATTTAGCCCCGTTTTTAGCCAATTCTTCCAGAAAAATGCCATGAATGCGCGGGTCCTGATCTTCGTAATTAATCTGGCAACCGCCTTGCTGGATCGACACATCAACGCCCAAAAAGACATGGCGTTTTTCTTCCGTCAGCGGGTAACGCAAACTGCCCAGCGCAATGGGCATATAGCGCGCGGGCTCAGCGCCTGTATTAAAATGCTGATGGAACATCTGTCCGGGTGGCGCAAAGATAGTGCCGGGATGCCAATCAACCCGGGTGTAATCTGCATCCCCTTCGTACCAGAACAACGAATGGCCCTGGCCTTTCAAAAGCAAAACATGGAAATCCGGGCCGTGGCGATGGCCTTTTTTATACGTGCCCACCGGCATTTCTGAGGTGTGGACATGCATCACCCCATCGGCCAGCGCAAACCGCATGTTTGAACTGCGCGCGCCGCGCTGTTCCCAACCTTCTAATTTAAACCCGGCAACATCGGCCACAAAATTTGTTTCCCACATAAAGCGCCCGGGCTGGGTTTCGATGCGCCGACCTTCGCCTTCAAAATAACTGTCATCGCCCATGCGGCCCTTGAACACGCACGGGTTATCGAAAATGAATGCATCATCATGAAACATATTCATGACCGCCGTCAGGTTGTTGCCGGAAATCAGCCGCGCCTTTTCAGTGCCCGATCCATTGAAATGCTGGTAGCGCGCATTCAGCGGCAGGGCAAACAGGCTGTTTGGACCCCATTCAAAAGAATGCTCTTTTCCCTCCACCTCTATGATCGTGCTGCCGTGGCCCGAAAGAACATAGATCACTTCTTCGTACAGATGTTTCTGGGGCATGCATTTGGCACCCGGTTTCAAATCGATCACAAAGATCGACATGAAATCACCCCGCCCAATCAGATGCACGAACGCCGCATCGGTATCCATCCGTGCCCAATGTCCGGTTTCGACCGTGTGCAAATCGACCCCGAATTCTTCGACAATTGGCACGCCTTCGCCTTTGGCCCATTCGAGATACGGGTCACGCAGAAATTCATCAGACAGTTTCTGGCCCGGTGCCAGTTTTGAATCGGGGGCAATCATTTTTGCAAAAACTCCAGTGTTTCCGCCCATTTACTGCGGACTTCTTCAGCGTAATCGGGCGCAATGGCATTGACCTTTGGAAAATCATCTTTCCAGTGCCAGGGACGCACCGCATAGGCAATCATGCGCGATGTGGTGATGTCATCAATGGCGCGTTTTTCAGGCGACAGGGCCGGGTCAATATGTCCAGTCCAACATCCATCGATAATATCGGTCTGGGTATTGGGGTCCCAACGCGTGGCCATGGCCCACATCACTTCTGCTGGATTAGTGATATCAATATCATCATCCACCACAATCACCATGCGCGTCATATAAGCCCCCGGCCCACATCCCGCTGTGACCAGCCCCGCCATCTTGGCGTGGCCGGCATGCAATTGTTTGATGGACACAATCAAAATAAACCGTGATCCACCACCCGGCAGTTGCCACACGCCCTTGACCTCTGGCACGCCTGCGGCCTCAATCGCATCCCAGAGCGCTGCGACCCTTGGTATCTTGATTTGGCGCCCGGGATAATTGGGTTTTACCGGCGGCTGGCCAAGGATGATCAGATCATCGCGGTGATAAATCGTTTTGACATGAAGAACCGGTTCCGGCCTTTCGTCTGATGCGTAATAACCGGGCCATTCCCCAAAGGGACCTTCGGTACGGGCGTCTTCTTCTGGTAGTGGCATGTAGCCTTCAAACACCAGCTCACCCTCGGCCGGCAGGGGCAGACCGGTAACCTGTCCAGGGACAACCTGTATAGGGCGCCCAATGCGCCCACCAGCCATGGCATATTCTGTATCACCGGACTTTGCCGCAGCGGCAGCCGCCACACCCAAAATCGGGGCCTGGCCCACACAAACCGCCATGGGGCACGGTTTACCCATGGCCCACCATTTGCGCCGGATAACATCACCGTCTTTACCCGGTTCGATAAAGATGCTGAGCGTCGTTTTATCGGCCACCGACGTCCGGTAGGTGCCAAGGTTAACCCAATCGCTGTCGGGGTCTTTAACAATCACCATACATTCGGTGCCAATGTAATCTCCACCGTCTTCTCCATGCCAGCGCGGGGCCGGAAACTTGAGAACATCGACATCCTTCTCAGTCACAACATTTTCAAACAACGGGCCGGTCTTGACCATTTCAGGGGGGATCGGGCTGGATTTTTCCTTTGGCGTTGCCCGGTATGCCTTCACCGCATCAAGGGTAAGGTCGCCCACAATAAATTTTGCCGTGCGCACATTGGACAGGACGCGAAATTTCGGATCAAACCCCGGGATTTTATCAAACAACAAAACCGGGGGATAAAGATGCTCATTGCTCATCTCGAACAGGGCACCCATTTCACGGTCGGTACTGGCACCGGAAACGTGTTCAAGCTCATCTGCTACCTCTGCTTGACGCAGAAACTCCCTGAGATCGGCCATGGCCTCATTTTTATTAATGCCGGAATTTCTTTCCGGTTCAGATTTTTTTACCAACGTGTTTCTCCTGTTTACGCCACTTGTTTGAAATCAAGATGCGGGCAATGCCGCCATCATGTCAGATAGAACCGTCTTCCACACCCGGTCAATAGCCCAGCTTTTACGCAACCCATCCAGAATTTGTTCCATGTCCTGCGCAGTGTGCATGTGATCTTCGGCAATTTCCATCAAGATATGGGCGTGTTTGACATCGGCCACGGCGTGTTCCGCATTGGATGCCTGCGCTTTTAGGGGAATGCCAAGATCACGGTTCATAATCTCGCCGATCCTGCGTGAATTGCTGCCATCTTTTAAAATTTCATCAGAATTAGATAGTTCAAGCGCCGCACATGCCGCCAACGATGTCAGCCATGGGCTTTGAGACGCCAGTTGAAGCCACGCATAACTGCACGTCACAAGGCCATCACAGGGCGGCGTGGTGATAAAATCGTCTGGCGTTAAGCCCAGCAACCCGCCTTCCTTGACGCTGAGGGTGTAGTGATCATCGATGCCATCTTCGGGGCGACCTTCCAGTTCATCACGTTCGTGATCCCAGATTTTCTTTTTCACATCCATCGGCGCCAAGGCCTGCGCATGGGCCCAGCAATCGCGCCGGTTCAGGGTCCAATGGGTGCGCTGGATGATGTAGGTTCTGGTGCGTTCTTTGGTGAATTTCAGGCTGTAAAGATGGGCATAACCGGACGAGCAGACCTGTTCATTGGCCATCATAAATGCCTGGGCTTGTAAATCCGCCAATTCATCTTTATCCGGCATTGATGCGCTCCTGATCTACTTTCCAGCCCTTGGGGCCGGAATGGACTGACCGCCCAAATGTGACATTGTTTCTTCAAAAAACATACCCAGCGCTTTAAGCAGCGGGGTGTCATGCACTGAAAATAAAATGGCACCATCTCCATCAATACTATGGTGGTGATGGGCCCAATTGGGAATGCAAAAACTATCCCCTGCCCCCCAAAATAATTCCCTATCACCAATTTTGGTCCGCCCTGATCCCTTCACCACATGATAAACGGCGCTAGAGGTACGCCGGTTTGGCTTTGTTTCAAACCCCGGCTTCAACCATTGGGCCCAACAACTGAGCGTTGGCAGGACGGGCCCACCGGTGATGGGGCTCACATATTCCACAAATACCCCGTCATCCCCCTCGTCATCATCATGGCCAGCGTACAATTTTTTCTCCATGTCGGCCCAAGCGTAGCGCACCGATGGGGATTTTGGCACATCCAGAACGGGCTGGGTTTCATCGCCAAAGGCTTCGTAAAAGGGCTGGTTCAGTGCCAATACCAAAGGCACATCCAGCACATCAAGCCACACAGCATTGCCGCCCGTCTCATTGTGGTGATCATGCCAGGCCCACCCCGGGGTCAGCACCAGATCATAATTTTCCATAGGCGCCGGTTCGCCATCCACCACTGTGTAAAGATCGCTGTTACCCTTGATGACAAACCGCAAGGCATTGATGGAATGGCGATGGGCCCAGGCCACTTCGCCGGGGCGGATCATTTGCATGCCCATGGCAATGGTGTGGGTTGTGCCCCGGCGTTCCAGATCAGGGTTGGAAAACATCAGGCTGCGCCGTGCGGTAACGCTTTCTGGCATAACAATGCAGGCTTCTTCCAAAAGTGCCGATACATCATCCCAACGCCAAAGCCTGGCACCACCAGCAGGACGCGGGCCATCGGTCACCTGCTGCAAAAACGCATCCGCCTTCCACTGGCCATAAATATTGGCCTTGGACAGTTTTTCATTAAACGCGGCCATTGCATCGTCTGTCGCCATGGCACACATCCCTCCGGCACCGGTTTATTCAAAAAATGAAATGCATTTTGATTTTTAATCTTGCATAATTGCCCCCCCTTGTCTATCCCTGACAGGGGGTAAAACCCGCCAAAAGGGGCCAAAAACAAGGCAAAGACCCCGGCCAAGACAGGGAGAATGCCAGACCAATGGCGAGCAAATCTAAAACGCCTGCGCCCAGTTCAGCGCGAGGCACCAACGACCAGCGCACGGCCGCCATCAGCGACCTGCGCGAATTTTTGCGCATTTCCGAAGAACGGGGTGAACTTCATGTCGTCTCAGGGGCCAATCCAGATCAGGAAATTGGTGCCCTTTATGAACTGAGTTTGGAAAACCCATATCCACCGGTTTTATTGTTCGAAGACATGGTCGGTTGTGATGCCAATTCGCGCATCATCATGAATGTCCGCGCATCCCGTTTAATGGTCGGCGATGTAAACATGGATGCGGTTCGCGAATACCGGGCCACCCGGGACAACCGCAAGGTCGAACCCATTGAACCCGAACTGGTCAAAACCGGCCCTGTTTTTGAAAATAGTATGGCCGGCGATGATGTCGATATCTTCCGCTTTCCCCGCCCCATCTGGCATGCCGAAGACGGCGGGGCATATCTTGGCACCGAATGTGTGGTTTTAATGCGCGACCCTGATTCTGATTGGGTCAATGTTGCCACCTACCGCACCCAGATTCACGACAAGCGCACCATCACCGTGTTTACGGAACCCGGCAAACATGGCGATGTCATCCGACGCAAATATTGGGCCCGGGGTGAACATTGCCCCGTAGTCGTGTGCTTTGGACAGGCCCCGATTTTAGGCAGTGTCGCGCGCGTTGGCTATCCCCAGGGGGTGTCTGAACTGGCCATCGCCGGGGGCCAAATCGGTCGTGCCATCAAGATCGTCGAAGGCCCTCAAACCGGCATCCCGATCCCGGCCGATGCCGAAATTGCCTTTGAAGGCGTAATGCCACCGCCCGAAGAAGAAACCCGTGTTGAAGGCCCGTTTGGGGAATGGCCCGGATATTATTCTTCCGGAATGCGCCCCGAACCCGTGGTTCGGGTTGGGGCTATTTATCACCGCACCGATCCTATCATCATTGGCCAACCCCCGGTTCGCCCAACCTATCCCGGACGCCACACCCATATTGCCGGTTCTGCCGCCCTTTGGGATGCATTGGAAGCCGCAGGCGTGCCTGGCATTACCGGGGTTTGGAAAATGCCCGCAGGCGGCACCCGCTTTATCAATGTGGTTTCAATCAAGCAATTGCACGCAGGCCACGCCAAAATGGCCGGGTTGGTGGCAACCGGTGCGGGCCCTGCCGCCTTCATGGGACGGATGACCATCATCGTGGATGATGACATCGACATCACCAATCAGGCAGAAGTGATGTGGGCCATGGCAACACGATGGGACCCCAAAACCCAGACCGATATTATTGACGGGTGTTGGTCTGGCTATCTTGACCCAACGATCGATCCCGTGAAACGGGAAGCTGGCAACATGACCAACAGCCGCATCATCATAAGTGCGGTCCGCCCATGGCACTGGAAAGATGATTTTCCGAAGGTCAATGCAATTTCCCCGGAATATGCCGCAGAAATTCGCAAAAAATGGAAAAACACTCTCAAATTTTTAAACGCCTAAAAAACCCAAAAAGGAAGAAAACATGACCATTTTTAAAATGCCGGAAAAAGAAATCGGCCCCTACCTCAATGATCTTGAGAAAAAAGTTTCTGATCATTGGCAAAACACCGTCGAACAAACGGCCTTCATGCAGGATTTGGTCAGCGGCAAACTTGATATGGAAACCCTCCAGCTTTTTTATACAAACTGGGGGGCCTTCGTGCCTGTCATCAATTCTTTGTACATGGTCCAGTTTCACAAGCACCTTTCCTTCTTCGTTTCCAACGTTGACCTGATGGAAACCTATACCCACAAGGTGCTCGACGAATTTGGACATCCCTCACCTCCGGGGCACATTAAAATCCTACTTTCAACTGGCCAGGCCCTGGGTCTGACCAATGACCAAATCCTGACCCAGCCCATGCTGCCTGAAGCCCGCGGGTTGACGGATTTTCACCGCACCTTGGTCAATGACGGGAATTTTCAGGAATACTGGGCTTCAGTTTTATGGGAAGGCGCGTTTGGCCATTCCTGCCTGAAATGGTTTAACGCCCTGACCACCCATTATGGGCTGACGGCCGAACAGGCGGATTATTTCCACAAGCACCATGAAGCCGATACCCAAGATCATCTGGGCCGCGAAGCCCATTCAGAGGTAACCAAACATATCCTCAACCGTCTGATGGTAGATGGGTTTGATGAACGTCCGGGATACCCATTTGAATATTGCGCCCTGACACCAGTGGATCTTTATTGTGCGATGCTTGATGGCGTCTATGCAAAGACCCACTAATTAAAAAATAAGGGAATAGCCCATGGCCCGTTCGTACCAAAATTTAAGTGAATACATCCAGGTGCTCGATGATGCAGAAAAGCTGGTGCGCGTCACAGTCCCGGTCAACAAAGACACGGAACTGCACCCCTTGGTCCGCCTCCAGTTCAGGGGGTTGCCTGAGGAAAAGCGTAAAGCCTTTCTGTTTGAAAATGTCTATGACAGCACGGGGCGAAAATATGACATTCCCGTTCTGGTCGCTGCCATGGCCGGGTCATCTGATATATACGCCTTGGGCATGGGCTGTCCAACCGAAGAAATTCCGGATCGTTGGCTCCAGGCCCTTGAATCACCGCTCGACCCCGTCACCGTAGAAAGCGGGCCGTGTCAGGACGTGGTGATTAAAGGGGAACAGTTGGAAAAAGAAGGGCTTTCCCTTTTGCCCATTCCCATTTCAACGCCGGGGTTTGACAATGCACCCTATACCTCTGCCTCGCACTGGGTGACCAAACACCCCGAAACCGGCATGCATAATCTTGGTAATTATCGCGGCATGGTCAAAGCGCCAAACCGCATCGGTACCCTGCCTGCCATGCTTGGCGTTGGCATGCGCGACCACATTGATGCCTGGCGCGAAGCCGGCCATGAGCGCCTGCCCGCCGCCGTGGTCATTGGTGCCCCACCGCACGTCACCTATACCGCCGTGACCCGCATCCCCAATGACATGTGTGAATATGATGTTGCCGGTGCCATTGCCGGAAAACCGCTTGAGCTGGTGAAATGCCTTACCCAGGACCTGATGGTGCCCGCAGAGGCTGAGATTGTCATTGAAGGAACGGTGCCCGCCAGCGAAGTGGAAATGGAAGGCCCGTTTGGGGAATTTCCGGGCTATATGGCACAGCGCGATTACAGTTTCTTTATGGACATCACCTGCATCACCATGCGCAAAAAACCCACATATTTAGCCATTCTGAGTCAGGTGCCGCCCAGTGAAAGCAGTAAAATGCGCCATATCGGGCGCGCAGCGGCGGCCAAAAAGTTTCTCCATGATAACGGGTTCGACAACGTCATCGATGTCAATTATCTGGAATGCACCGGCTCTAACGCCTTGGTCGTGATCAAAATAAAGAAACGCGAAGCCGACGATGGCGCCAAAGCGCTGGACCTTTTGACCACCAAATTTATCGGCAAGATCGCCGTGGCCGTTGATGAAGACATTGACATCACCAGCCTTGAAAACATCATGTGGGCCATTGCGTGGCGCAACCAGCCCTACCGCGATGTCAAAATTGTCGACACCCCCCTGTTGGCCCTGGACCCCTCGTTAGCACCACCGGGCGAATCCCGGGGGTTGGCAACGGACGCCGGCGCAATGCCGCGCAATACCAGTCTGATGATTGATGCCACCATGGCATGGCCTTACCCACCCATTTCGCTCCCCAAACGCGAATACATGGAACGCGCCCAGGAACTATGGGCCGAGTTGCAACTGCCGGGGCT
>Ga0233439_10003368_pt1 | contig 16704 bp, 12 predicted proteins | sample SI_123_September_6_FD_182713 | JGI IMG/M metagenome (GOLD analysis project Ga0233439, IMG submission 182713) | Seawater microbial communities from Saanich Inlet, British Columbia, Canada - SI_123_September2016_100_MG | ecosystem: Environmental > Aquatic > Marine > Inlet | place: Canada: British... | reverse complement strand
ACAGGTACGCTGGCGGTAACCTTTTGAAAGAGTCTCAATAAGTTGATTTCTTACAGTCTTCAATGAGGTTTCTTCCAGGACTTTTTCAATTTGGGAATTTAACCTTTTCCCTTTCAGTCTCCTAACCTTGCCGGCGAATCTCAGAAATTCTTCTACCTGCATTTCACCGTAGGAAGGTGCGCTCTCTGGAAGGTAGCCAATTTGCGCCCTTGCTTTGATTGATTGTTTGGTGACACTGAGACCGCAAATCAAAGCATCCCCACTGCTTGGCTGTAGATAGCCTGTTAACATTTTCATGGTCGTAGATTTACCTGCGCCATTTGGACCCAAGAAGCCAAGTACCTCGCTCTTTCGAACTTGAAAAGAAACTTTATTTACAGCTTGAAATTTTCCAAAATTTCTTGATATTTCAATAACTTCAATCATTATTTTGACTATTTTATGATATGTTGTTCTTTCAGGAAAGAATCATTGCCAGATGTAATTTGAAATCTTAAAAATCACATCAGTTTCTTCATATGAATCATTGAACTTTTACCAACCCTAATAAATGATTTTCGGTAATTTGCTAATTTTGCAAGATGAATTGAAAGAAAGATTGTGAAGTGATTGATCCAAAAAACTTAGTAAATCCACATTTGGCCGGAGATAGTTTTTTTGAAAAGAGAAGTGGTCGAGGTATTCTCCTCCTTCACGGTCTTACTGCAACAACTAACTCAGTTCGCCCGATAGCCAGTCCACTTGGTGAACTCGATTGGACTATTTCAGCACCATTACTTCCAGGTCATGGAGAAAGTCTCGAAAAATTAGACACAACCACTTGGCGAGATTGGGCCGAACGGGCAGAACAATGCTGGCAACAATTGAATGATCATTGTGATGAAACCTTCGTGGCTGGTGAATCGGCTGGAGGTCTGCTTGCGCTTTGGCTGACATGTTTACAGAGCATTCGTCCAAAAGGGGTGGTTCTTGTTGCGCCAGCACTTCAGTTAAATCTCCCAAATTGGAAAAGGCATTTGATCTGGCTACTAACATTCTTTAAAAGAACCTTTCCCAAAGAAAAGAAAAGTGTTGATCTAGAGTGGCAGGGTTACTCAGAGCACTCCTTGAAAGCCGTGTTGCAATTGATTAGTCTTCAGGATCTAGTTTTGGAAATTCTCCCACAATTGGAGCAAAAAATTCTTGTTGTAGAAGGTGGACAGGATGATGTGATCGGTCCTGGAGTAAGTAGGCTTTTGCAAAAGAAGTCGAAAAAATCTGAAGTGAAATCTATATTCGTTGAGAAAGCAGGCCACCACCCTATGTTGGAACAAACTTCTCAAGACTATGTTTTATCAGAGATAGTGAATTTTCTTCAAAAGAGTTGAGTAGATTTGCAGCAGGACGACATGGATAAAATAGCTCAGAATCAGCCAAAGACTCTATATTTATTGAGGCATGCTAAATCTGCTTGGGACAATCCAAAACTTTCTGATTTTGATAGGCCACTGAATAAAAGAGGCAAAGAGAATCTCCTTGGTCTGGCAAATGTTGCAGCGATGCTGAATTCTCCACCAGAATTGATAGTAACGTCACCCTCAAGGAGAACGCTTGATACTTCAACTGGTTTTTGTGAGGGAATGTCTACACTCTTCAAAATTGAAGAAGAAAAGGAGCTTTATCACGCCTCTAAAGAAGAAATACTTCGTAGAATTCAGAAAGTTCCAGAAAAGGTCCAATCACTTCTGATCGTTGGTCATAATCCAGGTCTAGAAGAATTTATCTCTTGGATTCTGTTAGGATCCATAGTTTCAATTCCTCTGAAGATGACCACGGGTTCGTTTGTTCAATTGAACTTGAATGTCTCTTTATGGTCCGAAATGGCTCCTCAGAAAGCAACTCTACAACTCATAATCCCAGGCAGATTCAACTCAAAATTATCAATATAATCTTTTAATAGTCACACTTTGGACCATATGAAGCAAAGTAGACTTATTTCAATTTTCTTGTTAGATTAAAAGTAATTTTTCCACATAAATTTTAATGGTTTAATTGGTCCTCACATGACAAAGCTCCCTAGTTTTCGGGACTTGTCGTGGCAGGATTTGGAATCATCCTCATCGACGTTTCTTGTCAACCGTATTCGCAAAGAATTAGGGTTGTCAAAGGTAGTTGCAGAGCTTCTGACAATTCGCCAACTAGAAAAGTTGGAGGAAATTGAAGCTTTTTTGTATCCCCGCTTTGAGCATTGTTCGGATCCTTTCTTGATGGCTGATATGGAGATAGCTGTCGAGAGAATCTTGAAGGCTCTCAGCCAGGGGGAATCATTGGTTGTCTACGGAGATTATGACGTTGATGGTACCGCTGGTGCGGTAATTCTATATCGATATCTCAAAAGAATCGGTCTTAGGGCGCATTATTTCATCCCCGAGCGCTTGAAAGACGGCTACGGACTGACTGAGACAACCTTGGTTGAACTCAAAAGCCGAAAAACAGACCTCATTCTGACCGTTGACAACGGAGCAACTGCTGTAGAAGAAGCTCTGATAATTCGTGAACTTGGCATGGAATTGCTGATCACGGATCATCATCTTCTAGGTGAAGAGATTCCGAACGCTACGGCAATGATCAACCCTCATCAACCCAACTGTAAGTATCCTTTCAAGGGTCTGTGTGGTACTGGTGTGGCTTATAAGCTTTTACAAGCCTTGGATCAAACCTTGACAGAGAAGGGTTATTGGCAGGGGACAAGCTACATTAGGCCGAATTTAATGAGGGATTTGGATTTGGTATGCCTTGCAACGATAGCTGATAGAGTACCTCTGACAGGCGAAAATCGATTCTTTGTACAGGCTGGTTTGGAAGTGCTGAACGATCACCCCCGTCCAGGACTTCAGGCGTTGATGAGAGCAAGTCATCAGCGAGGTAGAGTAACTCCCACCACAATCAGCTTTAAAATAGCTCCAAAAATAAATGCAGTGGGACGACTCAGTGACCCACGTATCGGTGCCCGCCTCCTACTTTCCCATTCCTTGAACGAAGCCAGGCCCTATGCTGATAAATTGCTTCAGTTGAACAGCGAACGTCAAACAATCGAGAGAGAAATTTTTCATAGTGCTTTGAGACAGGCTTCTGAACAAAAGCACCTCAACGCAATCATTTTGTTTGATGAGAACTGGCATCCGGGTGTGATGGGGAATATTGCGACTAAGATTTCCCGCCAATTTCAAAAAACCACATTAGCTCTGACTCGAAACCAAGGAGAGCTGCTTGGTGGTAGTGCACGAAGTTTAGATGGGTTTGACGTGCGCTCAGTACTTGAAAACTGTTCTGATGTTTTAGAAAGATTTGGTGGGCATCAGGCTGCAGCTGGCCTGAGCTTGATGGCAAAAAACATGGAAGCTTTTTGTGAACAATTTCAATATTTAATGGGAGGAAAAGAATTAGAGAACCAAACTGGTGAGAATTTTTTAGAAATAGAAACTTGGATAAATGAAGAAGACCTGAGCCCCCAGTTGGCTAGCGATTTAGTAAGACTGGCACCTTTTGGTACCAATAATCCAGAACCAGTTATTGGAATCAGGCAGGCTAAACCTCATTCCATTTCATTGTTTGGAAATAACCACCTAAAATTTAATCTCATAAATGATGATCAACAATATGAGGTAGTCGCCTGGGATAGTTCAGATTGGTACCCCCATTTAGGAGGGCATTTTGATATGGTGGTAAGCCCTCAAATTATCAGCAGGTTTAACCAAAATGCTCTTCAATTCAGAGTACTTGATTTAAGGCCAGTACCGTGAACTGGTTACTACAAATAGGCATGTGGGGTTGTGTATTTGGTTATCTTTTCAGTTGGGGGGTTAGACTCTCTCAATCACTAAATCACAACTCTAAGCTTCTGAGGTGGAGTCAGAGAATCTTCTATGTTTTTTGGTTACTACATGCCGGCACCTTGATAATCAGATTATGGTGGTGGGAAGCTTTCTGGCCAACCATGTTCATCAGTGATGTACTGAGTTTTGTAGCATGGCTTAGCATAGGTGGGCTGATTTGGTTTCATGCGCCAATGTCTAAGCTGATACAAGTAGAGATTCTACCAATATTTGCTGTTCTTATTATTATCCTTTCAATCAGTATTGCACAGGGTGGCATTCCGGCACTTGCCTTGAGCAATCAAGAGCCCTGGATTTATCAAACTGCGCTTTTGACCCACATTATTAGTACCATTGGTGGATACACATTTTTCAGCTTGGCTTGCCTTGCAAGCAGCCTTTTTGTTTACCAAAATTACCGGCTTAAGACTAAATTGGAGGGAGTCCTTCGACTAAGGATGCCAGCCTTAGGCACATTAGAAAAAACAAGCTATGTTGCAATAAAATGGGGATTCCTACTGTTGAGCATAGGAGTTGTCTTGGGAGTGATGCTCAGCAATAGTATTTTGATTGGTGAAACATCTTGGCGGCTACTTCTCTCAGTAGGGGTTTGGTTTGTTTATGCAATGTTTCTCCTTGACTATCATCTACAAAGTATTCGCAGTAGATTGAGTCCGTATTGGCCAATCATCGGTTTTGCACTCATCCTTGCTGCGGTATTAGTCGAAGCCTATCATCTAAGTCGGCCTGGAATTCTACAAAATTAATAAATATGTCGGATTCCTCTTCGTTATTGTTCGAGTCAGAAGTTCAAAGAATCAATTCTGCGATTAAAACTAATCTTCAAGGTCCTGTTCCTTTCTTATCAGATATCATTCGTTATTTGATCGACTCTCATTACACTCCATACAGATCCTTCCTTGTCCTCAGATGTTCTGAACTTTTTCAACCTGACCAGCCTGAGGCAGCCTATCATACTGCCAGTACTCTGGAGTTCTTGCATGTTGCATCTGTACTTCATCGCAACATTACGGAGACGAATCAGACTAGAAGGCAAATGAGAAGTTTGGATAGTTTGTGGGGCAATGAAGCAAGTCTATTACTGGGAGACTATTTACTCTCAATTTCATTTCAAATTCTTACACGATTAGATCAAATTGAAATTCTGCAATGCGTTTCATGGGCTACTAGAAGTATTGCCAGGGGGCAAATTCTAGAAGTCTCCGAAAGGGCTTCTTCTCATAATGATCCTGAAAAATGTTTGCAAGTCTACAGGGAAAAAGATGCTAGCTTATTGGCTGCAGCCGCAAAATGTGGCGCTATCTGGGGAGGAGCCAACTCGAATTTACAAGAACAACTTATGACTTTTGGTGAGAAATGGGGGGTTGCCCTAGTTCTTAAAAACGATCTTAAAATTATTGATGATACTGAGCTGTTAAAGGAGAAAATTACTGCGAAACTCAGCTTTTTCCCTTTAAATGTTTGGTTGAGGGATTTATCTGATCCTGAACAAGAAGAATGGCAGCAAAAAATCGAAAACCCTAATAAGAAAGTAATTTTGGAGTTGATAAGTAAATTGAAGGAAGACCCGAAAGAAAAAACCTTATCAGTGATGCAGAAGTTTTTGCGCGAAGCTCAAGAAATCTTATATGGAATTCCAGATCTCAAAATAAGGAAACTACACGAAGCAAGTTTCGCCGAATTCGCCACACAGAATGTTTGACATCTCAATACCTGATCCAGACGGGAACCTTTACTTAGTGACTGATTCTCACCTAGATTATGATGCTGCACCTTATGGTGAATTCATTGATTTCTTAGATTCACTCAATGACGTCCATACTTTGATATGCTTAGGTGATCTTTTTAAGCTTTGGTTAGCTGATCAGCGATATTGGATGAATCTTCATAAAGAAGTCTTGAGCGCATTTCGTAGATTATGTGACAGGTCCAACAATGTGATTCTTGTAGCTGGCAATCGTGAATTCCTACTGCCAAGAAATCAAGAGCAGCTAAAGAAATCAGAGTTGCCATTCAGTCAAGTTGCATTGGGAAAGGGTTTTTTAACTTGGGGAAACAAGCGATTTGGTTTTGAACATGGGGACCAGGTCAATCGAGATGACAAGAATTATCTACGGTGGTATGCACTTTCTCATTCCCAAGCATTTGAGATTCTTTTCAGATGTCTTCCGAGTTTACTTGCAAACAAAATTGCAGAAAACTTGGAGGCAAAAATGTCTCAATCTAATCAGGCATTTAAGATCCAATTACCAATAAATCACTTAGAAGAATTTGCTAAGGCTTCGTTAGAAGAAGTAGATGAGTTTTTTCTAGGACATTTCCACAAAAGATTTGAGTATTCGCTGCAAGACTCCTCAAAATCACTCCATATTATCCCCGATTGGCTAAGCACAAGAGAATATTGGCGAATTGACCCGCAAGGCCGAAGAACTGAATTAAAGTTTAGCTAAATTCCACCCAACAACGATTTTCATCATCATTTGATCAAATTCATCTCCGCTCTGATCGCCAGGAAAATCCCAGACTCTAATGTATCAAGAAATAGTGACGCTCAGGCTTTTTCAAGATTTTTATCTTATTGGTGGCCAAACTGGCGTTGGATCCTACTAGGATTTACGTCGATTCCAATTACAGTGGGAGCAACGCTACTGCTGCCTTGGTTAGTAATTAGTATTGTCGATGATCATTTGATGAAGGGGCAATTTGAAGGCTTCAGTGGTTTGATCTGGGCTTCGGCAGGTGTCATTACTTTAGGCTATTTAGCGGATGCGGTTTACACCTTTTCACTTCAAAAGACCGGTCAACTTGCGATTTACGAACTTCGCAAGGAACTCTATAAACATATTCTTTCCCTTCCACGAATCTTCTTTGATCAAAGACCTGTTGGAGTAATTCTTACAAGAATCACCACAGATTTGGAAGCACTTGGCGAATCCCTAGCTGCTGGGGTTTTATCAGTATTTACAGATTTACTTAAAACTGTCGCTCTCCTTGGAGTTCTGCTTTATTTCAGTTGGCAGTTAACATTGATCGTTTTGTTCATCCTGCCTGTTATTTATTTCATCAGCAATTATTTGAGGGCAAAACTTCGTCTCTATTACAACCTGACGCGGGAAGCCCTGGCCCATGCAACGGGTTTTCTGCAGGAGTGTTTAAACGGGGTAAAAACAGTCCAGCTTTATGCAGCTGAAAGTAAAGTGCAGAAGCAGTATGAGGCAAAAACACAGCATTTCCTTCACGCACAATCGCGCTCTAATTTCTACGATGCAACTCTGTTCTCTGTCATTGAAGGAATCACCTCTATTGCCATGGCACTGATGATCTGGTACGGCGCCCGTGAAATCCTAGATGGGACTGTCACAGTGGGTACCCTGATAGGATTTATAAATACATTGAACAGAATCTTTGTTCCTATAAGAGAATTTACACAACAAATGACTGTTTTTCAGAGAGCAATGTCATCCTTGGAAAATATCGAGAAATTGTTTAGGGAAAAAACTGATGTGGCTCTCTCAGAACCTCAATTACAAAATGTAATCACAAAAAAATTAAAAGTCTTTGAGAATCTGGCATTTGAAAATGTTCGTTTTCGTTATTCACCAGACTCCCCATATGTCCTCGAAAAAATCACTTTTGAAGTAAACAAAGGTGACCGAGTTGCGATTGTTGGTGCAACGGGATCGGGCAAATCAACTATTCTTCGAATCTTGACCAGAACCTACGCTAATTATGAAGGCTCAATTAGAATTAATGGAGTCGAGTTATCCTCAATCCCGAGAGGAGAACTTCAACGTTTAATTGCTCTATTACAACAAGAAACTTACTTGTTTGAAGAGTGTGTTGGATTCAACATTTCATTGGGAAGGGAGGCTGTAGGATCGTCTGAGATTGAAGAAGCTGCACGATATGTTTATGCTAACGAATTCATTGAAAAATTACCTGGGAAATTTGATTTTAAACTTCTTGAAAATGGAAAAAATCTCTCAGAAGGTCAAGCGAGACTGATCGTATTTGCAAGAGCTATTGTAGGAAAGTCAGATCTTTTTGTCTTGGATGAGGCAACAAGTTCTGTGGATTCAGTGACCGAAGATTTGATTCAGAAAGCGATCGAGAGAATTTTCAAAGACAAGACGGTGATCGCAATAGCTCATCGGTTGAGTACGATCCGCCACTCTACGAACATACTTGTGATGTCAAATGGTCTCATTGCTGAGAGAGGAGATCATGCAGAATTGGTCTCACTCAATGGAATTTATGCCCAATTGTTAAAAACTCTTGAACAGCAACAGTCTTCAACTCTTCCAGAAACTGGGCATGCACAGTAATAGAACAATGAATAATTCCAATCTTCCTACCAACATAAGAAGCATGAGTAGAACTTTGCCTAAATCAGGTAAGGTAGCCGCAAGTGCCGGATTGTGAGATAATCCAAAGCCAGTTCCTAAATTCCATAGACAAACCAATACTATTTGCCAAGCACTGAAAATATCTAACTCAGAAAGAATTGTCAGGAGGAATCCTCCTAGCAAACTCACCATTAGATGCACTCCAAACAAACCAAGAATTGTCTGAAAGACATCTTCACCAATAGTTCTGCCATTGATCCTTATTGGTATAATCGCCATTGGTTGTAAGACTCTCCGGCTCAACGTATGGAGATACTTCCACACAACCACCAACTGCTGCATCCGCATTCCACTAGAACTCGAACCAGTACAAGCACCCACAAACAGTGCTAAAAAGAGAATTGCTTGAGCTCCCACTGGCCAATTTAAGTATGGCTCTAATTGAATTCCGGTGTTTGTGACCATTGAGATTGTTTGGAAGAAGCCATCGCGAAGAGATTCATCAAAATTCAGGAAATTTTCAGAAAAATTCAGAAACATTGCGCAAGTTACTGACAGAAGTGACACAGCCAATAGATACCACAGCCATTCAGACTCATTGTGTATATTTTGCCAGTTTTGACTGTGAAGTCGGACCACAAAAAGAATATTTGTTCCAGCAGTGACCATAAAAAAGATGGCACCCCACTCTAGGAATGGTGTTCCAAAAGCTGCCCATCCATCATTGTAATTACTGAATCCAGCCGTAGCCCATATCCCAAATGAATGACAAATCGCATCATGCAGGTCCAAACCACCTAGAACCATCCAGATAGAACTAAGGATATGCAGGGAGATGTAAAGGAATAAGATTTTAAAAATTATTTGAGGAATTCCCCAAATTTTCTTGCCAAACTGAGATCCTGGAGATTGAATTCGGACACTTTCTTGACGACTAAGTTGTAGCCCGGCTACCCCTTTAATTGATGGGACATAGAGAAAGAGGAGTATGATCGCTAGGCCACCAATTGACTGAAGGAATGCTCTCCAGAATTGAAGATGGGCTGCCAAGGATTCAACATCTTCGAAAATTGTAGCACCGCTAGTTGTCAGCCCAGAAGTAGATTCAAAAAGAGCTTCATACAAGCTGACATCTGCAATCAGCCAGATTGGGATAGCGCATATGAAGATTGTGATTAAGTAACTTAAAACCAAGAAAATTAAGCCTTCTCTTAGTCGAAAGATTCCACCGCCTCGATAGAATCTTTTTATCAAAAAGCCCAAAATTAGGGAGATGGCCGATGTGAACAAATAGGCAGGAGTTGAATCAACATCTTCAAAAAGTGAGTAGATTGTTGGGAGGATTAAAACAATTGAAATTCCCCCCAAAATCCACTGCAGACGATGAAAGATGGTATGCCAATTCATTATGGCAAATTAGGAAGATTCTGAGCGATTCTCAGGTTTCTTTTCGTTGGGAGAAGCTACTTTCGCGATCCAAATACTGATTTCATAAAGGATAATGAGTGGGCCCGCCATAAGAGTTTGAGTCACGACATCAGGTGGAGTAAGAATCGCTGCTAGAATAAACACAATGACTAGGGAGTACTTCCGATTTTGCCTGAGCCATTCCGCTTCAACAAGTCCCATTCTCGCAAGAATGTAGATGATCGTTGGTAACTCAAAGATGAGACCGAAAGCAAAAAGTAATTTCACTGTTAGCGATAAATAAGCTCCCATCCGAAGGGAGGGCAAGGTGAATTGATTCTCAAACCCAAGGAAAAAATCGTATCCAAAAGGCAGCACTGCAAAATAGCCAAACATTCCACCACCAACAAAAAGTGGATACGAAACTAGAAGGAACGGCCAGAATGCTTTTCTTTCATGATTGTAGAGTGCTGGGCTGATGAACAACCATAACTGTGAGAGAACAATGGGAAAGGTCAAAAAGAGAGATGTATACAGCCCGATTGCTAAATAAGTAAAGAATGGTTCAGTCAATTCGTCAAAGACCAGAGGAATATTCCGTGCATCGAGTGGCCGCCTGAAGAGGCTTAAAATGGGCTGTTGAAACTCCATTTCACAAGAAGTCGCAACTATAAAACCACCAAAAACTACAGCAACAGAGATGATGAGCCGACGTCTTAGTTCGGTTAGGTGATCGGTCAGTGGCATCGCCACATCTTTTTCAGGACCTTCAGGGAGGGGTGATGCTGTAAGCGTCATAAATCATCATAGTTTGAAAACAGAAATATTAATCTTAAAGTTCTTGAACTCAGATCTAATTATGCAAAAGACGAATTCAATATCATGCCTACGGAAACTTTGCACGCTCTTCATGAATGTCCCTTCGAGGCTTTGTTTAGTCATGATGCTTTTGTTCAGTGGTTTTGTACAAGCCGAAGAATTTCAACTTTTTCAAATGATTGATCAAGAGGGTCGCAAGATTCAAAAGGCCATCTACAGTGCAGAAGATCAATTCATCGTAAGCTTGGATGATGCTTTGAACATTACCGTTTGGAAAGGTTTAACAGGACAACGCCTCAAGAATATCAGCGCTGCGAGTCATGGACCGAAAGAACTCTTATCAAGTCCAATAACTCAACAACTTGTAACTGGTGGCTTGGATTCGACGATCAGAATCTGGGATCTGGAGCGTGGCATTGAGCAGGAAGTTTTGCGAGGCCATTTGACTGCAGTTAGTGCCCTAGCTCAAAATGTCGATGGCACGGAACTATTTAGTGGCAGTGATGACGGTTCGATAATTTATTGGAATAACGAAAAAGGGATCATCGAAAAGCAATTGGTCGGAGCCCATCCAGCAGAGGTTGTGGCGCTTGCCCTTCATCCGAAAGGTAAACTTCTGGCAAGTGCAGACCAAGAGGGAACGCTACGTCTATGGAGCTTCCCTGATTTTTCACTTATTCGGGAGTTTCGCGAGCATTTTGGAAGAATCAGTGTACTTCGATTCAATAAATTGGGCGATCGGTTATTATCAGGTGCTACTGATGGAACCGTAATCGTGTGGGATTGGGATAGGGAAGAAATGGGCTTCCGTTTAGAAACTGGAAAACCCGTTCATGATTTGGACCTACATCCAGACGCACAAACTTTGATCATCGCTTCTGAAGAATCGGTAATCAGATTCTGGAATTTTCGGGTTGGTAGAGTTTTGCCAGAGAAAATTCAATTAGAATCCCCAGCTAGTCAGGTCCGGTTTGATAAAACTGGAGCAAATGTGATGGCTACACTTCAAAAGGGTCAAATCCAAATTTGGCAGGTCGGTAGTTTAATTCAGTGGGAATCAATTCCAGCACATGATCGACCAATCTCAGGCTTGGGCTTTAGTCCAGATGGGAAGCGATTGCTCACTGCTTCCTTGGACAAAACCGTGAAGCTTTGGAATCTTCAAAGCAAATTAGAAGAAAAAAACTTCGACACCAAAAACCATAGAGTGCAATCTCTAGGGTTTTCACCAATTGGAAAAAGCTTTGTGACAGCTGGAGCAGATGGAAAGATTCTTTTCTGGAATCTAGATCAGGCTGATCCAGCCAGCGAACTTTCAGGGCATCAAGGCAAGGTAAATGCGATAGCCTTCAGCAAAGATGGCACCACCTTGGTGAGCGGTGGTTCTGATGGAAAGTGGATTCTTTGGGATGTAAATTCAAAGAAGATGATTTTTCAACGGCAGGAGCATGAAGATCAAGTGACAACAGTGGCCATTGCACCAGATGGCGAGTTACTGGCTACAGGATCAGCTGATAGAACCTTCAAGATATGGCGCACTACAGATGCAACTTTGGTTGGAAGTACGTCTGCACATGAAAAAAATCTTACAGATATAGTTTTTCATCCCCACAAACCTTTGTTGGCTACATCAGGTCAAGAAGGATTAGTCAAGATTTGGGATTTGGCAAATCCTCAGAGGCCAAGCCTCTCACATGTCATTGTTGGTCACAGCGATATTGTCCATCAAATATTTTTTGATGGTAACGGAGAACAACTAGTATCTGTCTCCCAAGACAAGACTGTCAGACTTTGGGACGTTGCTTCTGGCTCTCCTCTTAGAATAATCAAAAATTCTAAGACGGCATTAGTGGCGGCATCTGTTGAAGCTGAGAAAAATCTGCTTGCTGTGGGTGAGATTGGTGGAGAAGTGGGTTTGCTTGATTTGGAAAAAACGTCGCACACTAAGCAATCTGCTGATTTAGTGATTCCTGAACCAAAACAAAGACTTGCTGAAGAATCAACTGAACTTGGAGAGGTGGAAATCAATACCCAATCAGCCAGAAATTTAGTTGATTCTGGAAGCTCTGATTATGGTAATGATTTAAACGTAGATGAGCGAAAAACATATCTGGCAGAGTATGTTGAGGAACGAAAGGATTTCAGTGGGGATCGCCAATTGATGCTGAATGAGCTGCTCAAGAGAAATCAAAGTTGTCAGGATAAAGATGATCTTTATCGCCTAGCGGTAGAATCAATTCAATTAACTCCGGATGACAAAGCTGCTTGGCATGCTCTTGTAAAAGTTGCAGCGACTGATAACGATCTCTCCTTCTTGATGCTAAGCCTTATGATTGGCAACAATGCCAAGTGGTATTCTGATAAGTACGATTATGATGACCTCATTGAGGTTGAGCGAAATTTTAGTTTCTGGATAGACCAAATTCTTGACCCTTCTTTCAGAAGGCAAGGAGGACGTTTGGAGATAAAGCTAAAAAATTGTAGTTCCGAGCAAGAAAAAATCGAAGTCCCCCAAGAACTTTACACGATAAGACCTCCGAGCGAATTTTCAGAAAAAGTTAGGAGTTTGGCCAGATTAGTTGATATCAGGGATTTCAGGCACTTGCCTATGTCAGAGTTCCGAAGAAGAATTTTCGTCGAAATTGAACGTGTCTTGAGCGGTGCTGAACCATATCCGGAAGTAAGACCTCCTCTACCAGTTGAAAAGGTTTCAAAAGCACCAACCACAGGGGGACTTTTTCTTCAATTGGATCGACTAGCTACGTGGCGTAATGCTGGAGAAGTTGCTTTTGAACTTCGTAGAAGTGGTGAAAATTGGCGGTCCTACACAACTGGAAAAGACATGATTGCTCAACTTGAGCTGCCCACTGGGACTTATTCCTTGAGAGTGAATGGTCAAATTCAACAAGCTTTTGCATTGAATGATGGCCAGGAGACAATGTTGCGCCCTTGATGCAAGCAAAACTTCCTTTAGCTACTAAACAAGCTGAAGACTGGAAGCAGTTGATTTTTAAGGGGGCGGTAGGAGTTTTTCCAACTGAGACTTTCTACGGCTTGGGTGGGAACGCTTTGGATAAAGCTGCTGTGGAAAGGATATTTGCCTGCAAAAAAAGGCCTGTCGAGAAGTCTCTGTTGATTCTGATCAGAAGAGACTGGCTTTTGGATTTTGCAGTTGTTACAGGAAAAGTAGACAGTCTTTTAGATGAATTTTGGCCAGGAGCCCTTACTGTTGTCTTGCCAGCTAAAAAAAAGCTACCTGTTTATCTAACAGGACAAGGGAACACGATCGCTGTTCGTTATTCTCCTTCTAAATTTGTTGATGCGTTGTTAGGAATCCTGAACAAACCCCTGATTGGTACAAGTGCAAATTTGAGTGGGCACCCTAGTTGTCAGACAGTAGATGAAGCCTACAAGCAACTTGGTCCCTCAGTTGACTTTTTGTTAGATGGTGGAGTGACAAAAGGCGGTCTGCCATCAACTATTTTAGATGCTAGTGAACCAAACTTTAGGATTATCCGCGAAGGTGCAATACCTTCAGAAACGATCCAACCCTTCCTCTAATTTATCTCCACTTCTCAGTCCAAGATTCTGACTATCAACATTACTTTGAATAAAATGTTAGTTGATTTGTTTGATCGAAGTGAGTCCTTCTTCGATAAACTGAACTCAACAAAAAACCTAGTTTCAGTGGAAAAAATTGGTGTCCTCTTGGCCGTTACGGCATTTCTGGGACACCTTGGAATGATTGCATGGAATAGAAATTTGCCGATTCTTATTCCATTCATGGAGGACTTAATAAGTAAAAATTATCTCTCTGCGATCTATACACCTTTCAGCATTCTGCTTTATTATGAAGTCTACCTCTTGATCCTTGCTATTCCAAATTCAATTACCAAAGCAATAGGTAAACAATTTGAAATTATTTCACTGATTATAATTCGTGATGTCTTCAAAGATTTGAGTTATCTAGGAGAGAATTCTTTTGATATGGCTCATCCAGATGTTCTCTATCCAGTGATGATCGATATGGTGGGTGCGTTAATCATGTTTCTTTTGGTTGGTGTCTTCTACCACCTCAATAGAAACAAGATAGGGTTACACCCAATAAAGAGCTTATCGAAGTTTGTGAAATTAAAAAAGCTCATCTCTCTGCTTTTGACGGTTATCTTTCTAGCTTTATCAATTTTTCATTTCTTCGATTGGATTAACATCCTCATCACGCATGACTACACAACGGGACAACGTGTAGCTGAAACGGGTTTTTATCAACAACTTTTCACAGTAATTATTTTTGCTGATATTTTTATTCTGATCATTTCATTTATGTATTCAGATAGTTATGAACTTACATTTAGAAATGCGGGATATGTAATTTCCACACTACTCATACGTTTTGGATTTGCTGTTGAGAAACCCTTTGATTTGATTTTCTTCATTACAGCGATTGCCTTTGGAGTGCTCCTGCTCCTGATCTACCGTTATTTCGTCAAATATACACGGCCCATCAATCTTTGAGAGGATTGGTTAAATAATCCCTCCCAAATAAGATCAAGACTGATTTTTCAATCATCTGTGCTAGCGTTTAGGCTTTGCGTCATCCTCAACTCACAAATTATCGAAGCTAAAGAAGATTATGGAATGGAGAAGATCTAACCTGTGTGGAACTCTAAGAGTCGAAAATCTTGGAGAAACAGTGACTTTGATGGGTTGGTGCCAAACTCGAAGAGACCACGGAGGGGTGATCTTTGTTGATTTGAGAGATTATACCGGAATATGTCAGGTCGTTTTTCGTAAAGAAGCTAGTGCAGACGCGCATGAAAGAGCGGATTCAATACGCTCAGAGTTTGTGATTGCGGTTCGAGGAAAAGTTGAGAATAGAATAGAAGGAAACGTAAACCCAAAACTACCTACCGGTGAAATTGAGATCATTGTTCATGAACTCAATATCTTGAGTGAATCTCAAACTCCACCATATGTGCTGGATGAACGAGAACAAGTCGAGGAACGTCTACGGTTACAATATCGCTATCTGGACTTGAGACATCCGACGATGCAAAAGAATTTGATATTACGATCCAAAGCGATGCACCAGACTAGAAATTTTCTTTCCGATCGGGGTTTCTTCGAAATTGAGACACCAATGCTGACCAAGTCAACACCAGAAGGCGCTAGAGATTATTTGGTTCCATCTCGTGTACATCCTGGAAGTTTCTATGCTCTTCCACAATCTCCCCAGATTTTTAAGCAACTCTTGATGGTCTCAGGTTATGATCGATACATGCAAATTGCTCGTTGTTTTAGAGATGAAGACCTAAGGGGGAACCGCCAGCCAGAATTTACCCAATTAGATTTGGAAATGAGCTTCATCCAACCCGAAGATGTTTACAATTTGGTTGAAGGCTTACTGAGTTCACTATTTGAAACATTGCTTGATGTCAAAATCTCTACTCCCTTTGAAAGAATGCCCTATCAAACTGCGATGCAGGACTATGGAGTTGATGCCCCAGATTTGCGATTTGACTTAAAGTTAATTGATATTAGTGACATTGCGGGTCAATGTGGTCTTAAAGTTTTTTCAGATGCCATTGAACGGGGTGGGATTGCCAAGGCGATTAATGTTAAACGAGGCTCAGAGTTTTCTCGGAAGGAACTCGATGAATTGACTGAATTTGTCAAAATCTATGGTGCCAAAGGGATGGCCTGGGTTAAAAGAAACGAAGGAGGTTGGCAATCACCTATCGCGAAATTTTTCACTGCGGAACATCAGAACGCTATTGAAAAGCGATTGAATGTGGAGGTAGGGGATCTAATTCTTTTTGGGGCTGACAACAAAAATATAGTCAATGATGCACTTGGCAATTTGCGCAAAGAAGTTGCCCGACGCAGAAAACTGATCCCTGCAAATACATATAAGTTCGTTTGGATTACAGATTTTCCCCTATTGGAATATTCAGTATCTGATAAACGATATCATGCTGTTCATCACCCCTTCACAATGCCCAATTTAGAGGATTTACAGAAGTATGGAGAGACTGAGCCTCAGCATATCCGTTCGATAGCCTATGATGTGGTACTGAATGGGGTTGAGCTTGGTGGTGGTAGTATCCGAATACATCGGCAAGATATACAACAGCAAGTGTTTAAGTGGTTGGAGCTAAGTGACGAAGAGATTGAAGAGAAGTTTGGGTTCTTGCTCCAAGCTCTTTCTTTTGGTGCTCCCCCTCATGGAGGTATTGCCTTGGGGTTTGATCGATTGA